>VAPR01000452.1_pt1 | contig 26782 bp, 38 predicted proteins | sample 3380701 | NCBI WGS metagenome assembly VAPR01 (sample SAMN11536904, study PRJNA540576) | hot springs metagenome | isolation source: hot spring wet sediment | place: Spain: Lobios | collected 2014-01 | reverse complement strand
CTCCCCTTGGGTCTGTTTTCCGGCGCCTCCATCGGCCGCCACCTTTTGGCCTACAAAATGGGGGGTAGGGGGGAAAACAACGCCCGGGGGTACCCTACGCGGGTGCACCCCCTAGGCGCGCGGCGATGGGTGCCAATAGCAAACCACCAAAATGTTGTTTTACGAGGCCCCACTTCTGTTACTTGTGTCCTTGGCTGTGATGCCTATTAGTGGCTTATTTTGGGGATTGGTGGTTTTGGTATTTTAGTGAGGATTGTGGAGTTGTGCTGTTTACTATGTAGTGGTAGATGGATCGTTCCAGGGCTTATAAGTGCTGTACTGCCCCGGGTGCTGGATCTGGGCTGATTGTGGTACTGGGTGGTGGGATGGGGGTACTACATGGTTGGTATAGTAGGTGCCAAATGTGGTTGTTGGTGGTGTCGATTGGATTGAAATGCTCGAAAATATTGATTTGTAGCCGCCACCGGGTGTTTTGTGATCTTGGGGCGTGCAAAAGTAGAATGACACGTGACGTTTTGGAGTTGGCAGCACCTAAAGCAATAGATGTTCTACTTTGTGTGACGCTGCAGGCCGCTAAAATACGACATCGTGATTGTACTGCCTCGCGGTGGCGGTTTATGACACACCCAAGTGAACGCTGTTGTCGGCCATTTTTCGCGACATTTTGACGCATCTGGTTCTGGTCCTGGTTCATTCGGTACTTGAGACAACGTATCATCAAGTTTTTTGCGGCGTGTGTTGAAAATACACTTATCGCGCGAGTAAACATTGTTTGCGTATTGCGTTTTTGTCAATGATGTGGTATAATATAAGCAGGGAAATCGGATTTTGATCTAATAGCAAAGGCGGTGAGTACGTTGCCGCCTGTCCTACCGCCAATCGGACAAATTATGCCGTCACCAAGCAATCCGTCGCAGCCTCTGCCGCCACCACCACCGGATCTGGTGAATCAGCCGCCGCTGTGGTGGTGGGGGCCTGTAATTAGTCCATCACCAGGTCCGGTGGGTCATAAGCCGTGGCCGGTAGATTTCCACACAACTCCACCAATTATTGATCGCAGGCGGATTCGGCCACAGCCGCGAGTGCGGATAGGGCTACCTTCTCCGCCGTTCTATACTACTCCTGTTGAGCCACCACAGGTACAACCTTCTCTACCTGTTTATACTACTCCTGTTCAGCTACCACATGTACAACCACCTGATGTTATGCAGTCGATGGCTACAGCGTGGGGCAGATAATCAGGTACCTAGTTTTAATACTTGTACCAGTAGTTATACTGGCGTCGTGCCAAGGGTCAAACCTAATACAGCATCCCGGAACTTGGAGATTCGTTTTCATAACGTACCGTCAGACACAAATATCGGGTTGGCCAGAGGCTAGAATACCACCGTACGTCAACGATGGTGATGAGGCTGCACGATTACTTAAAAGCTGGCTATCGCAGTACTCAGCAGTGATTGATTCCGTGTACACCGACATACCCGTACAGAAAGTTACAAAGCGTGACATAGACAGTCTTTGCAAAACTGAATACTATGTATTGGGTCCTGGCGATGCTCCCACGCCTCCGAGCTACCACGCTTATGTAGGCCTTTGGGCGCCACCGGCCGGTATACCCACGTGTGCATATGGGTGGGCGTGGTTCGGCCCGAACTGGGCGCAAGTTTACTACCTGGCCTTGCCTCGTACATACGAGGGACTGATCCACGAGCTGGCCCACCTAGTCGAGTGGTACGCCAAAAGACTTGGATACAGCGTAGTAAGTCCAGATGATGCCCCTAGACTTGGGTACACATGTGAACCCGCCACAGATGGGTGTACTTGGCTGCGGTTTCTGAAAGATTACTTTACTGGGGCATTTGATGGGGCGATACCAAAACAGTTTTGGCAAAACCGTCAGTAAGGGCGGTGATCCGCACTGGCTAATGACGAAAACACCCAACAACCTCAAAACGAGACACTTTGGCAAAAAATGAGGAGGCTGCAGGGGCTTCCCCCAAGGCTCACCATGTATGACTTACAAAAGCACCTAGCTAAATTACGGTATGGTGAACCGGAGGCTTATAACTATTTACCTTGTGGTACTAGAGGGTATCCATGTCATATGGTAAATTGCCCGCCAGAGTTCCCGACTAAGATCGATTATGGTAATGGATGCTGTTCTTGTTCGTATGTCAAGGGCGCTACTTATATGAATGTTAAACCACTATATGACAAACAAAAAGCGGGTGAGGCAGTAAAGATAGAAGATGTCTACAACCTTATCCGAAGTCAGACCGGTGGCACTTACCCACCAACATCGACTTCTCCACCACCAACATCTCCACCGACTAGCTGGCCATCAACATCTCCACCGACCAGCTGGCAACCGTATTTACCATCTTCTCCAGGTCAATACCAAACGTGGTGGCAAATGCCACCCTTTGGGCCTCCACCCATTTACGTAATGCCGCCGGTCTGGTCAGCTTATGGCACTCAGCCACAAGCACCGCCAACAACACCGCCGCCGAGCACAAGTGTGCCTGGTGATGCATGGGGTCGTTTTCCTGGTGATGCATTGGGTCTAATTCGACCTGTAATGCCACTACTTCATCATCTAAATAGAGGCAACTATGGCTTGTAGGTGTCAAGATAATAAACAAATAATGAATATCGGTGTATGCGACGTGTGTGCTTTGGTGAAAGGCGATCAATCTTTGAAGCCAGTTCACTTCTGCCACGTATGTAAAGCGTGGATTTGTGACATGTGCGAAACGGATTGGGTAGCACGTGCCAAAGCCGCGTTTCTAGCTCATGTGTTAGGTAAGGTGGTGAGCACAAATGCCCGTTAGCCAATATTTCAAGGGCAAGGGAGAACAGGTGATGGCTAAACTGAAGGCGCGGTATGGTGCCGAAAGAGGCGAACGAATATTCTACGCCCTTGCTAACAAGATGGGCCTTGTACCACCTAAGAAGCGCAAAAACGCAGCTAAAAAAGTGAGGATTCGATAAATGCTAAAAACATACGCTAAGCTGGCTTTTGCGGTTCTCGTAGTCATTGCAGTACCGTTTTATGGGGTAACACAAGAAGCAAGTTTAGGCCAATATCTGCGAACGGCAACTGGCTCAATTTATGTGCAGTATGCTAGATATGCCGATAATGAAAGGACAAAGCCGGTAGAAACCAAGTGGGTGTTCTTCGGATCCGGCTGGGCCTATAAGTCGTCCGACAAATCGTCTGTCTGGGTTACTAATGCCCACGTTGTTGGAAATCCACCTAACCGCCCCGACAACAAGGGCAGGTGGTGGTTCCCAACTGGTAAGTACGGCGTGCGGTTGCAGGGACGGTACATTGTCGAGGCAACCCGTGTGCTGAAGGTAGACCCAACCGTCGATCTAGCTGCCCTAGAGGTGCCGGTACGAGTACCTACAGTGGCCTGCATTGAGGACAAACCTGTACTGGAAGAAGAGGCAGTCCTCAACGTGAGCTCCCCGTTGGGCATCCGTTATGTCATTGTAAAGGGCTCTGTAATCCGGCGCGATGACGATAAAGAGTACGACGTAGATGAGATTGAGGATGCCGGCGGTGCAACTGAGGGGCAGTACATTGGTGGGCATCTATGGTTGGACATTCGTGTCACGCATGGCAGTAGTGGCTCTCCGGTAGTCCTGCTCCGTAACGGCTGCCTGGCTGGGGTTATCAGGGGTTACTGGGTGGCCAGGCAGTTTTCACGGATGGGAGAGCCGATGATATACGCTATCCCCAGTACGACTGTACTGAAGTTTTTGAAGTCTGTCGAAAATGCCGCAGACAACCCGTAAGATACATGTAAAAAGCAAAGTCAAGAAAAAGTCGAATCGCGGGCGTAAACCGTCCGTTCCTGTTACTGAGGAACAGGAGCTAAAGCAAAAGTATCTCGAAATACTGAAAAGGGTAGGTTACAGTTACCACGCAGCCAAAACTGTAGGTATTACGCCCAAGATTCTTCACAGGTGGCTTGAAGAAGACCCAGCCTTCGCGATGTCCTACCAGGAAATCGTTGAAGAGCTGGAAAAGCTGCGTCTGAATGACTTGGAGGCCGCCGCTTTCCAGCGGGCTTTAGCTAGGTCCGACCAGCTTATGAAGTTCTTGCTGGCCTCACTTGACCCAAGATACCGTGACAGGATCGAACAGAAAGGCGGTATTACGATTTCGTTCAGTGACAACGTAGCGACTGAAGAGGAGTTCTAGTATAAACCACACAGGAGGAGATCATGGAGCAGAAGGAAGCAGCATTCGTCGAAGTGCGTTTGCAGGAGGACCTGTACAAGTACTTGGAAGCTATTGCCGATGAGGTCGGTACAGACGTCAGTACCCTGATTGGCTCTTTGGTGTTCGACGGCCTCGCGTATAACATCCTGCGTAACCTGGTGGAGGAACACGGCCTTACCTTGGACGAAGTTGTCGTGCGATTTCTGAACAACGCCGTCGAGCCCGACGGTAAGGAAGTCGTTTTTGACGAAAACGGCGATGAAGATGGCGACGAAGAGGAAGTCGTTCTAGACATGGAATCTTCTAACGGCGAGGGTACTGAGGTAGATGTTGAACTCGAAGAGTAACCCTCAATCTGAGAACACCCACCTCATTAGGGAGCTTGTAACAGAAATCGAACTACTTAGGGAAGAAATCAGGGCACTTACAAATACAATAACCTGGCTGCACGATGCGTTAGCCTATCGAAACGCCGCAGCGGCTAGGCAGCCAGTCCCTGAATCTCGACTATTTGAGGAGCTTTTCGCTGAGTAGTTTCAGTGTCCATTACAGCTTGGTCCGAGAAACAACTCCAGTTTATAACTACCAAAGCACGTTACGCCGCCTTCATAGGCGGTATGGGAAGTGGTAAAACATCCGCCCTATGTCGTAGGGTATTGGCTATAGCTACAAGCCGTGGTGGGCACGAAGGGCTCGTCGGTCGGTACACGTGGATGGAAGTGAATAGTATTCTGGTACCACAGTTTTTTGAGCTGTGCCCGCCGCAACTTATCAAAAAGTGGAAATCTTCCGAAGGTTACCTTGAGCTTTGGGCAGGCCCTAAGTTCGATCAAGTATCGGTTGTACATTTCGCGAACCTTGAAAACCCCAGTAGGTACCGTGGGCGTAACCTAAGCTTTTTCGCAGTAAGCCAGGCTGACGACCCGTACATCAAGGAAGAGCACTGGGTTGAGCTCTGTGCAAGGCTGCGGCGCAAAACTGGACCATACGGGCCAATACCTCGGCAGTACGGGTTCATCGAGGGTAACTACAACGGCCACTCGTGGATTTGGAAGTACTTCACCAAGGAAGGGCAAATAGCGCACGGGCTAGTCAACCCAGATGGCTCTGATAAGTGGCCCGATTGTTCGCGGGAACCAGGTGTTTGTAAGAACCATTTCCATCCAAGCGATTACTTCTTGGTAGAGGCTTCGACTATAGAAAATATTGAAAACTTGCCTCCAGAATATATCCAGTCAATGGAGGCAATGCCCGAAGAGTGGAAGAAGCGTTATTACTACGGTTCGTGGGACGAAATCGGTGGCCTGGTTTATCCAGAGTTTAGTGAAGAAAAACACGTAGCTGATAAGGTTTGGGATCCAGTCAGGCGCGTCTGGACGGATCATATCCCGAAATACTGGCTGCGATATCGGTCAATAGACCATGGTGTCCGGAACCCGACGGCGTGTTTGTTTGCTGCGACCAGCCCATCTGGTACAGTTTACATTTACGATGAATACTACGGCGAAGCTGGTACAGTACAGGATCATGCTAAGCGCATTTTAGAGAAGTCAGCCGGGCAGACGTTCGTATACACAGTCATAGATACGACGGCATTCAACAAAGAGGGCACAAGTGGTCTGTCAGCTGCCCACGTTTACACCCAGATGGGCATTCCAGTGATCAAATGCCCTCAGCGGAACTATGCGGCTGGTATACCGGTAGTCAAGAAGTACTTGACGGAAACAGACCCGGAGACTGGTAGACCTAGGCTTCAGATACTTCGAGGAAAGGCACCCAATCTGATCCGTGAGTTCAGAGAGTACATTTGGTTGGATATGCCACTTAGAAGAAATCGGGTGAAGAACCCGCCCGACAAGCCGAGGAAGTATAAGGATCACGCTTTGGATAGTCTGCGGTTCTTGTTAGTTTCATTCCCAGCACCGACTCCAATACCTGAATACGACATCGAAAAACGTGATGAGCCACCTTGGTTCTGATGTAGAGTTTGAGAAATACAAAGGGATTTTGCGGTTAGCTAAAGCAGTAATAGAACGTGCCTTGGCCGATGCGGCTGACGGGAATAAAGAAGCCGCGGATTTTATAGATTCGTATCACTTTGATCTTTGGTGCAATCTTGCCAATCTAAACGCAGAATACCTCAGAGAAAGATCGAAGCGGATTTTGGAGAAATCCGATGTCGAATCTTGAAGTAATATTCCCATTCACGATTTCCGTCGTTTTTGCAGCGGTAGTAGCAGTTTGGATGTACATCCGCACATTCAAGTTAGAAGAGGACTACACCAAACTGTACGGGGAAGTAAATAACTGCTGGACACAGATCGGCAAGCTGGACGACGAGCTGTCAAATATGAAGAAGATGGTGCAATCAATGCTGAACAAGACCAGCTCGGTACACCTTGATGACGAGATGGAAGCATTTATAGCGGCCAGACGGCAGCAGATGGCAGAAAATATCAAGAAGGCACTATCACAAGAATACGAGTTTTTCACAGAGTAGCCGATGGCGATAGTTGATCTAGATACAAGATTTAGCGAATCGCAGGAGGCTAGGTACCCCACTGAAATGCAGTGGCGGTTGAACCTAGCCTGGCTTATCGGTAGGCAGTACACGACCGTACAGCGAGGGTCATGGAGGCTGGAAGAGGTCCAGGCCCCACCTTGGCGGGTACGGTACGTCTCGAATCGTATACTGCCAACCTGGCGGATGTACCTCGGTAGGCTGTCTAAGAGTCGCCCATTGCCGGAGGTAATCCCTGCAACCGGCGAAGAAAAGGACATGTTGTCCGCCAAGGTTGCCGATAAGTTGCTGAAATACATTTGGACGAAGGAGAGGCTTGACAAGAGGAAGGCGGTGGAGTTATATAGCTGGATGCTTTCTTGCGGATCGGCGTTTTTGATTGTTTGGTGGGATCACGATGCTGGAGACCTGATAGAGCTGCCTGAAGCTGTTGAAAGTGAGGAGTTGCTTGCTAACCCAGAAAAGGCTATCCAGCGGATGGGAGACATTAGGGTAGACGTTGTACCGCCATTTGAGATATACCCAGACCCACAGGCTCGTAACTGGGATGAAGTTAGGTACGTATTCCACGTGAAGGCGCTGCCCGTAGATGTATTGCGTGAGATGTTCCCAGAACACCGGGAAAAGATACAACCAGAAGGCGGGCTAGAGGCGACGTGGGGTTGGTACAACGATCCCCTGTTTACTGCTCCAAGCATTGTACAGCCATACATCCGTCCATTGAAGGATGCGGCTAGGCTGATTGAGTATTATGAACGTCCCAGTAAGAAGTTTCCGAAGGGTCGGCACGCCATAGCCGTAGGCATGAATAACTGGATCATTCGTGAGGATAAGCTACCATACGATCACCTTGAGATACCCATAATAAAGTTTGACTTTATTCCGGTGCCCAGCCGTTTTTGGGGGATGTCGCTGATTGAACAGCTAATCCCCATACAGAAGAACCTGAATCTAACCAAGAGCATGCTCATTGAGAACAAGATTGCCCTTACTAGACCGAAGGTTCTTATACCAACAACGGCTGGGATATCGCCCGACGCATTTACGACTGAAGCAGGTGAAAAGGTTTATTACAACCCCTTTGGTGGCCGACCTGAGCCGTGGGTACCGCCGCCGATTCCTGGTTACGTGCTGACCGAGCTACAGACGATCGAACAGGACTTCATGGAGGTATCATCCCTGCACTGGGTGAGCAGGGGAATGAACCCACCTGGTGTAAGGACGGCAGCCGGTATTGCAATATTGCAGGAAGCTGACGAAACACCACTAGGACCGATTCTGATTTGGAACGAACAGTCTTGGATAGATACGGCGCACCAAGTTATTGAACTTGCACGGCAGTTCTACACCGAGCCGCGAATCGTGCACATGCACCTTGGTGACAGGGTGGAAGCAGTTGAGTTCCACCGCGAGCGGCTAGAAGGTAGATTCAGGATTCTGATAGACATTGGAAGCTCTATACCTCTCAGCAAGGCGGCAAGGATACAGTTTGCATTCGAGCTACTGGACAGGGGAGCATTCAGGGGGCCTGACGGCAGAATCGACGAGTTTAGGTTGTTCAAGTTCCTGGAGATGGACTCTGCCATAGAGTCGTTCCAGGAAGACAACGTGGATATTCGGCACGCTAGGTTCGAGAACATGGAGATGCGTGATAGCCAGATCATGTTCGAGCCTGGTGAGCTGGACAACCACCCATTGCATATAGCTATTCACGCTAAGGCAGCTAAGGAAATAGCTTTAGAAGATCCAAACCACCCAGCACTGAAGCTGATACAGGCCCATATAAAGGCCCACGAAGAGCTGATGAAACGTATGGCGGTCAAGCAGGCCGCCGACCAGATGGACGTGCAGCGGCGTATCCAAGAGATTCAACAGGTGTTCGCCCAGGCGCAGGCCGCGGCCGCTGAAGGGCCAGGAGGACCCCCAGCGCCATCAGGGGAACAGCCGGCCCAGATGGCGGGGCCGCCAGCTCCTCCTCCTCCTGGCCCGCCTGGGCCTCCACCACCACCAATGGCTGGCGGGCCACAGCCCGGACCCGGTGGACCACCGCAAATAACACCAGAAGTACTGGCAGCGGCGGCTAGGTCGCTGGGGGTTGGTCCACAGTGATCGAAGATACTTTTACACTCGACAAAATCCTAAAAGACTTTTACATCCCGTCTGACGCAAGATCGGTAAAAGATCTGTTCACCACGTCTAAAAAGCCACCGCGACGTGGAGTGTTATCCACCATACCGCAAGATCAAGATGAAATTAGGGTTCGCAGGTTACTCAAAAGGGTCCGAAAGCTGAGAATAATGGCTAGACAAATAGCGGAGGTGGAATAAGTTGTCAACTACCCCGGACTGAAGTCCGGGGCTTGCCCTCACTCGCCGAAGCGGGCAGGGCTTCAGGGCCGGTTGACGGCGGCCCACCACCCCAAAGGGCGGTATAGCGGAGGAGAATGTTGTGTGCAGCGTTGACGTCGGAGTGAGCTTGGTAACCGCAGTGCGGGCAGATAAAATTGTGCCGCTTGCGGATTCCCAACAGCCCACACCTAGAGCATGTCCGGCTTGTGTAAGCCGGATCAACCTCAGCCACGAGCAGACCGCAGACCTGCGCTTTGTTCTCGACAGCGCCGCGGATTTCCCCCCGTTGCCAAAGGGAGAGGCGGCGACGCAGGGCTTTACAGTGAACCCTGCATTTTTTGGGCTTTGGTATGTTCCGCAGGTTCTCGAAAACGAGAACCGCGTTGGCCGGAGCCCACTTCACCAAGGCAGCGGCCGTCTGTCGGGCGAAGGTGCGGGTGCGGTTACGCTGCTTGCGGCCAAGCCGTTTGAGCACACGGCGAACGCTCCTAGTGTCCCTGTGCTCTGCCTTTCTGGCCGCGAGTTTACGCTGGGGTCGTGCACGGGTCTTCTGTGTACGGCGGTTCTTGACCTTGACTGCCTTGCCAGAGGCAAAGAACGTGTTACCATTCGGGTCTACTGCGACGAGGGCATTGGTCTCGTTCAGATCAATGCCAATGGGCAGCACGCCAGCGGGTTCGGGTACTTCAAGCGTAACGGTCACACGACCAAGCAACTTCCCATCCCGTTCGATAACGGTCAGGCTATCGATCTCCTTGGCCCGTTGCAGAGTTGTCTTGAACACTTCAGGCACGGTGTAAGACAGGCGTTTGCGTCCGCCGACGGTCCAGATGGACAAGGTGCCATCGGCACGAAAGTCAGCATCCCGTCCACGTTCACTGACGAGAAAGATCGCCCTCGGTCTACGAAAGTTGAAGGGTCGGGAGATACGGTGCCTGTTACGTTTTGCACTTTGGTAGGCGGCGGAGACTGCTCGGATTGCCGAGATGGTCATCTGGCTGTTGAGGCGACCCTTGACCTTATAGTAGGCAGCCCGATGCAACGCAATGGGGCCAAGCGGTTTACCATTGTTGAAGGCAATCGGGGAAAGATCAGCCTGTACCTTGCGGAAGACCTCTAGGGTCTGCCGCAGGTCTGGGTCCGGCTCGATGATGATGGTCACAGTCCGCTGAATGTCCATCACGCCTTCAGTATAACAGGTGGTACCGAAAATGTCAACCTGAAAGGAGGTGACTGCGGCGCCTTCCTCCCCAGGCTGAAGTCCGGGGTTCCCAGCGCCGGACCTTCTATGGCCCGTAAGTGGATACAATCAGCCATAAAGCACCCAGGGGCGCTCCGCACCACCGCCAAGCGGATGGGCCTTATAAAGGGCGATGAGCCGCTAAGCCAGTCGGACCTACAGACACTGGCGGCCCACGCTAAGGAGACCCACAACACCACGTTGCTCCGTCGGGTCAGGCTGGCACAGACCCTGCGTAGGCTGCACGGCAGGCGATAAATGATCAAATAAGACGAAAATGGGAGGCTGCCATGGCTATGAAGCCCGAAGATCTTACTAGGGCTAGAGCTGGTTATGTCGAAATAAAAGGCGGGCCACTTTGTGGTAACTGCGAATACGCTGATAAGAAAGAAAAAGTTTGTATGAAGTTTTGTTTTGATATCAGCCTGCAGGATGGTTGTTGTGATTATTGGGAATCTGCTGTAAAGGGCGCACGTGATTGGAGGAAAGAGCTTGCCGAGAAGTCTGACGGTGCAGTCCAAGTTGAAAAGTTCCAGGCAATAATACCAAACCCTGGAGGGCCATTTGCAAAATACATCGAGACAGAGGGAGGTAACGAATAATGCCTCGACACCCTGTAACACTCCGCGGTAGTGCCGGTACCGCCGACATGGCGGGAGAAGAGGAAATGCTGGCTGAGCAGCAGCCATCTAAGGCGGTGGATTCCACCACCCAGATGGTCCAGGATCTTTCTGAGGCTATTGACGCATTGCTGGGTGTGTTGACGATGGTACAGGATGCTGGTGTGCTCCCGGACGACGCAGCGACAGCCCTTGACGACCTAGTTACCGCCGCCGAGAGGGCCAGTGCTGCCCTTGACGCTGCCCTGCGTGGCGGGTCCACGGAATCGCCCACGACTGGCGGCGAGGAGGAGCACAGTCCAGCCAAGCCAGTTCTGAAGGTACCTGTGCGTGCTGGGGGCGGCGGTGCGGAACGCATGGTGGTCAGCCGTGCCCGCACACCAAACTACGGTTTAGAAGAGTAGGTAACAGCTAGGTGTAATACAAAACGGCCCCGACGTGCAGCTCGAACCCGTTATCGGGCAAAGGGCCAAGCGGGGGCTAAAAACAAGGAGGGAGCCATGAGTGAGGAGCTTTTCTCCTCCGGATACGGCGAACCCTCGGGCTCCGGTAGTGTCGAGGAACCCACTGGGTCAACCGGCTACGGGGACGAGGCGAGTGCTGGAACGTGGGAGGAGGAAGCCACTGGGGAGACCGGGGCGGAGGAGCCCGTCTACGAAATAGACGGGAAACAGTACACCGCCTCTGAACTGCGCGAACTGATCAAGGGAGGCATGCTTGAGCGGGACTACCGCATCAAGACTGCCGAACTTGCAGAGGAGCGCAGGCAGCTTGAACAGCTTCGCCAGGCCGCCGAAGCTTGGCAAGCCCTGCAGCAGTACCCTGAGCTCGTGGAAACGCTCAGGCAGAAGGTCATCGAAATCCTGCAGGGGGGTAACCTCCAGCAGGGTGGCCTGCAGGCGCAGGCTATGCAGGGCGCTGTGCAAGGTCAGCAGGGCGAAATTGATCCACTGTCCCAAGAACTTGCCCAGCTACGCTACCAGCTAGCCGCCCTGCAGGCAGATTACGCCTCTCGTGTACAGCAGTACAACCAGTATCTCTGGCAGCAGTACTATGCGCAGCGTGAAGCCTATGCACGCTCGCAACTGCCTGAGCTGCAGAAGAGGTACCCAATGCTGTACGACGAGGAGGTCATTGAGGCTTTCAAGATCGACCCAGAAGCTGATCTTGAGGCCCTAGCCAAGGCGTCCCACGAGCACTGGAACCGGTTCTACTCCGAGCGTGCCAAGGCAGATATTGCCAAGAGGCAGGAAAACGCCAGGGCACGTGTGGCGGCACCGACCGCTAGGGGTGGAACCCCGGCCACACCTCGGAGCACACCACAAAGCTTCGAGGAGGCTCGCAGGCTTGCCATAGAGAGACTTGCCCAGGCCGGTCTCTTCAGTAAGGGCTAATCGCAAATCTGGGTGTCTCAGCGGCCTAGCTACTAAACCCCGCTTATGGAGGTGACTGTAAGCTATGGCGTATGAGACTATGAGTACCCTGGACGGGATTCTGAAGGACTACTACATTGGTCCCGTCCGCCGGGCATTCAACGCGGAGATTCCTCTTTACAACCGCGTAAAAAGGGACCGCGAAAACGTCCGTGGCCGCCAGGCCATTTTCCCAGTGCACACGGCGTGGGCTGAGGGTGTAGGGGCCGTCAGCGAGACCGGGGATGTGCCCAGCGGCACCAACGAGACTGTGCTGCAGGCCATCGTGCCCATCCAGACCCTCGCTGGTGCCGTGGAGATCAGCTCCAAGGTCATTGAGGCCACCCAGTCCGACGTGGGTGCCTTCACCCAGGCCCTTGAGTTCAAGCTCCGCCAGGTTACCGACAACCTGAAGAAGGAGCTTGAGGCGATGCTACAGGGTGACGGGACCGGCGCACTTGCCAAGATCACAGCAGTGAACGCTGCTACCAACACCCTTACCGTGGACAACCCCGGTACCCTGCGTGCTGGGATGACCCTCAAGGCCGCCTCTGCCAGGACCGGAGGTACCACTAGGTCTACTCCTTCCTTCGTCACTGTCCAGTCTGTGAACTACGTGACTGGTGCAGTGGTGACGGTTGAGAGCCTAGCCGGCACCGACTGGGCGGCAAACGACTTTGTGTTCCGTGGCAATGCATCAGGGTTCATTGGGCGCGGCATCAACATCATGGGCCTGCTGGGTATCGTGGACGATGGTACCTACGTGTCCAACCTGTTCAACATCAACAGGTCTACCGTGGACATCTGGAAGGCCACCGTCCTGCACAACTCCGGCACGCCCCGCGACCTGACTCTGACCCTGTTGCAGGCCGCCGAGGACACCGTGTGGGTCCGGTCTGGAGCACGTCCGACCGCACTGTACAGCCACCTGGCCCAACGCCAGCGGTACTTCGAGCTGTTGGTTGCCGACCGTCGGTTCATCAACGTGATGAAGTTCGATGGCGGTGCCAACTTCGACGCCTTGGAGTACAACGGGCGGCCTTGGTTTGTCAGCCGTGAGTGCCCCAAGGACCTTGTGTACCTGCTGGACGAGGAGAACCTCCGCTTCTTCATGCTGAAGGACATCGGGTGGGCTGACCGAGCTGGTATCCTGCTCCGCGTACCTGGTAAGCTCGTCTACCAGGCCACGCTGGAGATGCACGCCAACTTCGGTTCTTACCTGCCTGCTCGTAACGCGGTCATCCGTGACCTAACCGTTCCCAGTGGCTACTAATACTACTGGGTAGTGTAGTAGCCGCCCTTGTAGCTGCACCGCCGGGTAGTCCCACCCTACCCGGCGGTGCCCCGACGCCGCCTCCGGAGGCGGGGTACAAATATCCGAGATTTGACAAAGAGGTGATAAGTTATGCCTGTAACCTCTCGTAGCATTCACAGACTCGCACCGGTCGCGTACGAGTACCTGACATTTGACCTATCCGGTGCAACAACGGCCAGCGCGACCAACGCATTCAGGTTCCGTGCGGTACGTGATGCGATCCTGCACCAAGTGCAGGTATCGGCCAGTGCTGTATCTGGTACTTCCCCCACGCTCAACGCGGCTGTCAAGCGCGGTGCCGCTACCCTGCTCACTACCGCCAACCTGACCGCCGCTGGTACTGTGGCTACCAGCCCATCCAGTAGGGTCGTCCTACGCGCAGGTGACGACATCACCATTGACCTGAACGTGGGTGGAACAACCCCCTCGTTCAGCAATGTGAACGTTGTTGTGGTACTACGCCAGGGAGGCCCTGAATACACTGGTGGAGTAGCTATCTGAATCTAATCTAGAAGGAGGGAAATACTGAAAATGGGTGACCTAGTAGAGCGAGTAAAGCCGCTGCTTGTAGATGCCGCTAAGGCCGCAGTAACTGCTGGCGTGGCATACCTAGCAGCACACTGGTCCGCAGTGAACCTACCGGATGACGTGAAGGCCATTGTTGCCCTCGTCGCCGTAGCACTGTGGAACCGGTTCGTAGTGAAGAAGGCTGCCTGAATGTAGATGTTCGATAAGGCACTGTCCTTTGTTCTCAAATGGGAAGGTGGTTACTCTAACCACCCAGAAGATCCAGGCGGTGCCACTAACCTTGGTATAACCCAAAGTGTTTATAACTCGTGGAGGCGTTCCAAGGGGCTGCCAGTACAGGATGTGAGAAACATAACCAGAGAAGAGGCGGCCCAGATATACAAGGAACGCTACTGGGACCCTCTACAGCTCGACGGGGCTAATCCGGCTTTTCAGCTGGCCGCCTTCGACGCAGCCGTAAACCATGGTGTCGGGCAGGCCAAGGAATTTATCACAGCAAGCAATGGGGACTGGCGCAGACTCATTGCACTGCGGATCGAGTTCTACACAAAGCTGCGCATATTCAACACTTTCGGGCGCGGCTGGATGCGTCGAGTGGCGGATTGTATCCATGAGTGCATCGCCATTGACGCGCAGCCGCGCCTTTTCGTTAATGACGTGTTCATCGGTGGTATCATAAAGATGTCGTACGTGCAGGACAAGTTATACATACGGACCCAGAAACCAGAGTAATGTCGATGTGGCAGTCAATCCTTGACATCGTAAAACTTTTCCTAGAAAGGGTCGTTCCAGATCCAAAGGAGCGGGCGGAGCTTGAAAAACGCCTATCGGATGACTTCGCACGCTTCATGGAGGCTACCCAACCAAAGGGCAGTGAGATTTACAAGTGGGCAGCCACACTAATCGCCTTAGTAAGACCAGCCCTTGCAGTTTTCGTCGTTGTCACTCCAATCATTTGGACGAAGCAGTGGGTAGAGTTTTTGGGAGTTCTGAAGGATGCTGGGGTCTGGGGCGCGATAGCCCTATCTCCGGCATGGGTTTGGATACTTGGTAGAGATGGCGTTAGGATGATACTAGGCATAGTGGCTACTTTGAAGGGAACACCAATACCGAAGGAAGTTTTGCCACCCGGGATGCCGTCCACAGATAATGGTGGCGGCAGCAAACTCGATAATCCAAACGTGGATTCCTGGGGTAGGCCGATAAATCGCGATCCGTAGATATGAATGACTACGAGGAGTACCTAGAAGATCGTTATTTAGCAAAATGGGAGCGCCGTGATAGGGAGCTCCAAAAGCGAAAGCACGGCATGCGAATGGATGGTAAAGGAACGCGCTTATTGAGTTCTCTCTCAGCAAAAGATAAACCTCAAAAAAGGAGGAGGCAAGGGTGGCGGTAGCTTGGGATAGGATTTGGGTCAGTATATGCTACGTATTAGTTCTACTAACACTCGCCTATGAAATATGGGCGCTTATTGACAACAAACCTACTACACCGCCAATAACGAACATTTTCGTGGCTGAAGTACCGTGGTGGATTACACTACCATTTTTGTGGTGGCTTGCGGCGCATTTTACTGTAGCTTACGCGAAGGCGCACAACTGGCCTTGGATCCCAAAACTGCCGATTTAGGAGGGCTGAGTATGCCCGTACCGAAGGAACTTAGGGACGCTACCGATCGTGCAGCCGATGCTATTCGCAGAGCCGTCGAGCTGCTATCTATGGTGAGGCTAGAAGATTTTCTGCGCCGTCTAGGATTGGGGCGGTCGCAAGCAAGTCCTGCCAGCCCACGGCCTTCGCCCAGCCCAAGCCCGACGATAGCTCCTGTACTTCGGCGGCCGACTTGGGAAGACTACATACGCCGTGTAACTAATCCGAATCCATAAAACAGTGCTTGGAGGGCTATGATAATGGACCAGTTGCTGCGCGAACTACGCGACTACGACCCACAGCTGATCCTGTGGCAACACCCAGTAGACCATGCATGGTACATTCTGAGGCAACCAAACAAGTATGGCAACGTGCCGCGTGATGGCTACAGTGATTGGGAGATACTCAACAGGCTGCGGAATGGGGCTATCGTACAGGTATACCGGCTCGAACACGAGCCTGGTATGTGGGTACTGGACTGGTTGAAGGCTAGGGATGCTTGGTCCAGACGCAGGGCGAAAGACATCCTACTTGACATCGATGCACGTAATGAACGAAAACTGCAAGATATACAGGAAGAACCATATGAAGTTTTGAGGGATGCTATAAGAGAGGATTGGCGGCACATTCGTGACGAGCTGAGAGGCGACTCAATATTCAGAAAATGGGTAGTAGGTGCCTCCTAGTATGTGGATGTGGCCCACGATCGAAACTGGCTACGCATTAGCTGCAGTTGCCTTGGCGGCTTTAGTCTACGTGGTCGCCGCGGTAACCAAGTTCATGGGGCAACAGCTCGGTGCCATAGAGCGGATATCCACTACTCTAGACAATCATCTACACGACGTTGCCGACAGATTGTCAGATGTCGCAAATGTACTCCATGCCGTCGAGAAGCTACTAAATCGCATAGACGACAACATTTCGAGTCTGGAAGATAAGCTTCGCAGGGGGTAAAGAGTGGCGGTCACACTTGCAGAACTCAGACAAAGGGTACAAAGTAGGCTATCCGAACCGATCGCTGCAGGAAACTGGTTCACCCCAGATGTCGTGAACTACTATATCAACGACGCTATTCGGCAAACATTCCTTAGGATAGTGGAGGCTAACCCAGATTGGTTCGGGCTGAAGAAATACAGTTTTACAACGACAGATGGGCAAGGAGAATATTCGATTCCTATTGATGCGTTTGAAATCAGGTATGTCGCACACGACGACGGGTTCAACCTTGACGTACCACGCAAGCTGGATGACTGGCAGCAGCAATATCGATTCATGATTAGGAGCAGGGGCAAGCCGATAGCGTTTTACTGGACTACAGATTACAACTCACCTGACCCCGCTACCATGATCGGTTTTATTCCAATCCCAGACTCTCAGTACCAGATGCACGTTTGGTATGTCCCCAGACCGCGCAAGTTGGTGAACGACTCAGATACAATGGATCTGCCGGACGAAGTTGCAGATATTATTGTACCGTTAGCCACAGCGCTGGCACTAAAAAGCGACAAACAACTGGCGCAACAGGAAGAGGCTGAATATCAGGCACGTCTCGTGCAGTATTTGTCGTTTGTGACTCGTGGTAAATCAGGCGGACCAGTTTATGTAAACTACACATACCCACTGTGGTAGCTAACACGTAGAAGGAGGTACACAGCATGTTCGTAGTAAAACTGTACAACCCATCCGACAGAACGATCAACGCTATGTTCGACGGCACCCCGTACACACTGCCAGCAAAAGGCGTGGCCCATGTACCACAGGGGGCGGCTGATCATTTCGTAGGGTACTACAGCGATTTGGGGCTACGTGTGCTAGGTGATGACGGCGCGGAGGAGACAATAGCACACGAGGTTGCACAAACAGAATATGCGCCGAGTGACACGGCCGTGTGTCCTATTTGCGGAAAGGACTTCAGTGACAAGGAACGCCCGTCGGTGGCACTAAAGCGGCATATGAAGGCAGCTCACGAAACTGAGGAGACCAATGGAGATTCGACGGCCACAGACCTTTAGTGTGTATTGCATCGAGAACTTGCACCGATTTGATGTCCCGGTACTAGCTAACGACGTCGAGTGTCCGTATTGTGGTTGCACGTCTGTAAGGCTGGAACAGGGAGAAGCAGTCACAGCAGCCACTAGGACCGACCTAGCCAACGTTTATTTAACTGAACCTCCGCCATCGTGGCTGGACGGAATTGCGAAGGGGGATGTATAACATGGCCCAAGAAATACAAAGAGACCCACTGGGTGTTGCAAGTGGTGGTCTGACCGGATTGTATGGTGTCACGTTTTCGCCATTACCACCAACTGAAGGCGACGTCGTGTCTCGAAAGAGGGCGATTGTTCCACAGTTTAGCGGACCGTCTGCACACGTAATGTCTGCCCCGACGTTCAGACCCACATCACAAGCAATTCTGCCTACACCGTTGTTACGGAGGCCAGAAGAAATAGGGCGAGCTGCATTCCGCCCGATTCGTGAGGAGGCCCAGTTTCCGGTGTTGAAACCTGCTGAGACCATCGAAGAAATAGATCGAAGGCTTAGTAGTATATCTCCAGCTCTAGCATCCCCAGTACAGGCACCCAGCTCAGTACAACCGACAAGTACAGGAGGCGCCGGCTCGATATTCGAGGTGCCACAACCACAACCATCACTAACCCCAGTATCTACCACAACACCTGACACTACTACACAGCTGCCCACGGCTCCACCACCTCCAGATCAATATCTATCATCGACATTATCGCCACCACCCTCACCTCCACCACAGCCACCAAGCTTCACGATTGCAGCGGCTACGAATCAAAATGCACCACTATTCACGATACTAAGAGCGCTATAATCTGAAATCAACTGCCATGGCACTACAAAACGAGATACTGCGCATATCAAACTATCGCGGACTGTATGTAAGGGCATCTAAGTTCATAATACCGGACGGTGCGGCACAGAGGTTGGTGAACTTTGTATTCGATGAGGAAGGTGTACTCACCATAATTGGTGGCCACCAAAGGTGGAATAACACATCATTAGGAACCGGCAAAGTGCAAGGAGGTACTCGATTTTATAGAGTTGGTGCATCACCAGAGCTCATTATTGCGCATAATGGTAATATTTACAAGGGCAATGATTCAACAAGAACTTTCTCGCTGATAAAGTCGGGGCTGAACACCACAAATTTAGTTGAGATGGTTCCTTTTAGGAATCTACTATTTATCGTCAATGGTGTTGATCGCCCTCTAAAATGGGATGGTTCCCAAGTAACACTTATGGGGCTCGACCCACCAGCAACCGCACCAACGGTGGCTGAGACTGGTCCAGGCAATCTAAACGGTACGTACTCATGGAAAGTCACATTTGTGAGCCCAACACACGAAAGCAATGGGTCGCCTGCATCTTCAACGTTGACCGTAACTAACAGGCAGGTGACACTATCCAACATACCGACTTCCAGTGATCCGCAGGTAACAAAAAGACGGATTTACAGAACTCTAGCTGGTGGTACAATATATAAGTTTGTTGGGGAAATAAACGACAACACAACAACGACATTTGTGGATAACGTACCAGATGTAAGTCTTGGGCCAGATATACCGTTTGACAAAGATCCACCGCCCAGTGGGGCGATTTTGGAAATATTCAAGAACAGAGTGTGGATGGCAGGAGTCAGTGGGTTTCCGCAAAGGCTGTTCTTTTCGGAATACTTTGAGCCCGAAGCATGGCCGCCGACGTACTATGTGGATTTACCATTGGCACAGGGCGACCAAATAACCGGTTTGAAGGTACTGGGTGACGTCCTAGTAGTGTACGGCAGAAACCAGCCACTTATAGTACTTGGCGAAACGCCATTTGACTTCGTTGTTCGTAGATCATTCGCAAACGTCGGTGCGGAATCGCAAAGAGCAATCGTAAAGGTCGAAAACACCCACGTGTTTCTAAGCAGGTTCGGCATATATGGATTCGACGGTGCTGTAGCCAGATTGCTATCTGATGAAATAGCTCCGATCATAAGGAAAATACCACCCGACAAAATGCGAAATGCTGCTGCTGTCTACTATGACAAGAAAAAACAGGTTCGCTTTTCGGTTCATCACTCGGACATGCGGGAAACCACAACGGATACGTACAACAACAGCGAACTTATTTATGATTTGCGTACTACAAGCTGGTCACAATCTACCAAGAAGGTGCAACACTACATACCACTTGATGGCCCAGGAGATATGGGGGTCATTCTAACTACCAGCCCAACCGATGGGTTGGTATACGAGGAAGACAAGGGGCTCACGTTTGATGGCGAAGGGTTCTCGGCATTTTGGACGTCCAAGGCGTTTGGGCCGCACTCGATTGATTTACCGAAACAGTGGCGGTACTACCTTGGATGGTTAAACCAAGGGGATGGGCAGGCAATCATAGAGCTGCTGCTTGATGAGGGAGTATCTAAGGTACCTATAACTTTCGACTTAACTACAATGGCGCTATCTACATATGGAAGCGCTACATACGGCAGTAGCGCATACTCGCCTCCTAGCGCACTAATCAGACTGGAAAAATCACTTCCAAGAGATGCAGTATCAAGAATAATCGAGATATCCATCGAGATAAAAATTCCGAGTACGGCAATGAACGGGCCAATCAAGATTATTGCCAACGAGTTGATATACCGTGCTATTCCAAACTTTAGGTTTGTAGGAGGAAATTAAGTATGCCAGCAAGCTACCCTAACAGTGTAAAAATATTCACAACTAAGACTACTGGGCAGGTTATACTGGCGTCACACATAAACGAGCCACAGGACGAAATAACCGCTATAGAACAGGGATTGCTACAAGGGCTTGCACACGCCTTATTCCCCAATACTGACGTCGGGCAGGACTTAGGTACTGCAACAAAGCGGTGGCGAAGTCTCCTAGTGCAAAAAATAGCTGCCGGTATCACAAACGCTACCAGGCTGCGCGTACAGGAAGTTGGAACATCTACTTGGATAACAGTAAACGCAGATTTTGACGGCACTAACTGGAATCGAGAAGATACTGCTCAACCAGCACAAGCAGTCGAGATAAACAGTGCCAAGGAGGTCAAGTATTACAGGGCGGCGGCTGGTGCCAACCCTATCACATGGACAAATATCTTCACAATATCTACGGACAGGATCACTGCTTCGCAGGCAGTGATTGGTACTGATCCAGGTGGTACCGAGGTGCTTAGGGCCCAAAACCTAAGAGCTGGTGCAACGCAGCTGACTGATACCCTGACCGCCCCCTCGGCCGTAGTAGGTACAGACCCTGGTGGCACTGAGGTTCTTAGAGCCCAGAATCTACGAGCCGGTGCTACTGCACTTACTGGTACCTTAACCGCCCCAACAGTCGTTGCCGGTACTGATCCAGGTGGTACTGAAACACTCCGTGCACAAACACTTAGGGCTGGTAATACGACATTGACAGGAACCCTAACTGCCCCCTCGGCTGTAGTGGGTACAGACCCTGGCGGTACGGAAACACTAAGAGCTCAAGACCTAAGAGCCGGTGCCATAACACTAACAGGAACGTTATCCGCCCCAACAGTCGTTGCCGGTGCTGACCCTGGTGGTACTGAATCTTTAAGGGCAGGATCAGCTAGACTAAACGCTCCTGTGTTATTGGGTTCTGTACCGCAGTTTACCGTAGCTACCGACCCCACTGCTGCCCTACAAGTAGCTACGAAGCAATACGCGGACACAAAGCTCGCAAGGGGTACCGCAGAGACAATCACTGCTCGACATACATTCGACCCCTCTACTGCTGGTGCTCCATTCTTACTTGGTGCCAACGCATCCGGTCAGCTAGTGACCGGCTTGAATGCAGATATGGTAGATGGACTGCACGCCTCAGAAATCACCAGGCCGCCAACGATTTCCGTTTTCCCTACACCAGGTAGCTACACTTGGAATAAACCGACGGGCTGTAAGAAGATATGGATACGTTGCTGGGGAGCAGGAGGCGGTGGCGGGGGAGCCAATGGTGGGACCAGCTCTAGCGCAGGTGGAGGAGGCGCTGGCGGAAACTACGCAGAAAAGTTACTCGATGTGACTGGCATAAGTAGTGCTACTGTTACTGTTGGAGCTGGTGGAGCAACTGAGGGCAGTGGTGGATCTTCATCATTTGCGGTAGGCACAACAGTCTACGCAAGGGCTACCGGTGGTGCAGGAGGGCAGAACGGTACGTCTGGTACAGACGGTGCTGGCGGTACTTCTACTACAGGCAGCATAGGGGATTTTGTAGCAAGGGGAGAAAATGGGTGGCGAGGGATGCGTAGCATCAACCTAGGAGGACGTGGTGGTGGCTCACCAGCAGGCGGGACAGGATCAGCCGCATTCCCAGGTGCTGGCGGAGATGGAGCCTTTGCAGCCGCCGGTGCCGGAAGTGTAGCCGGTAACAACGGAGCAGACGGCCTAGTTGTAATTGTTGAGTTCTACTAGAAACCACCCCAGTAAAGCTATGACTTCGATAATGATATCAGGGTGAAATGGAAGCATCCAAACTATATGAACTAGTAATAAAAGACCCCGTAGTAAAACAAGTCTTTCGCGAACTCGGCGAAAGACTTGGGTTAGGTGTAGTCCTAAATGGCCGGAAGGCCGGAAACTTCAACGCCATTTACGTGAAGTTCAACATACAAGCACCCAACGTAGAACACCGGATAACACACAACCTTGGCAGAAAACCAAATGGGGCAATATTGGTTACCGACCTAGCGCCAGGCACACAGCTGGGCGGGGCTATCATAGAAGCCACAAAACAACCAGACGACCAATACCTTTATCTGAAAGCAAACCAAACCGGTACATTCGCCCTAATGATATGGTAACAATCAAACAGCTAACAGAACACGAGATTTACACTAACTTCTCCAAACTGTACAAACTTATCGAAAATGTAATGACCGTAGAAGGAAGTTCAGCCGACGATTATGCCCGCCTACTTGTAAACTCGGTACTAAACGAAAATATACTGGCAGTTGGTGTACTCGAAAACAACGAAGTGAAAGGGCTGGCAATGCTTGTTGCGGGGCTGTCGTACACAAAACCAAGTATGGCGGCATATTGTGTCCTACTATCATTCGATAGGGACGTGTCATTTCGAGAGTGCTATCAAAGAATGATGAGAGACGTTATAGAGCCGTGGATGAAACAAAAAGGTATAAAAGAACTGGTCGCAAGCTCCCCAAGGAGGGGATTCTATAGATTGTTACCTAACCTAGATAGCAGATGGAAACCAATAACAGTTCTCGTAGCGGAGGTATAAAAGTATGCAACTTGCACCAGTCATAGGCGGACTTTTCGGCCTGTTCGGTGCCATGAGCCAGCAACAACAGGCATCGCAAGCAGCGGCATTATCACAGGAGGCCCTTGAGCTGCAAAAGAGGGTTGTAGATGCTTACCTGCAAGAACTTGAAGAGCTGAAACCATATCGTCAGGCAATGCGGGAGCTTGCTGCAACACGTATGACTATGGCACCGATAGGGTGGAGTAGGTGGACATCTGACCCATGGAGATTGACCACTAGCCTGCCACCAATACAGAAACTATTGAACCCGCCAAGACCACAAAATCCCAGTAATGGCGGTGGTGGCGGAGGTGGTGGAAACACCCCGCCATCACAACCACCATTCTCGGATTACCCACATGGAGGTATCGAACGAGAGTAGATACTCACGGCTATTGACCGTCAAAGGAGCGTGATAATAAATGCCCCCATTCAGAGACACATCACCAGTATATGGAATGGACCCAGAAACCACAGCCAGGCTTGTTGAAGCATACAGGCGAGCACGGTTCAGTGGGACAGAAGAGGGTCGCCGAGAAGCGGCACGTATCCTCGAAGAAATACGATCCGGAAAATACTTACCACCCATTGACTGGGGACAATCAGAGCCTGTGCCAGAAGGAACACCAGCAGACAGCCAGCTACCGGAAGCGCTAGCCGGCGTGCTGCAAACAGATATTTTGGCACCTGCTGCGGCACCTTCCTCACAGCCGACCGGCCTGCCACAACCGGTCAGTCCAGGACCTACACCAAGGCCCGTAATATACTCCGATCCTAGACGGACCGCTCTACTGCAGGAAATCCGAGCTCGTAAGGGTGCACAAAGGGTAAGAGAGTCGCAGAAACCCAGACCAAGGAGATCTGCGCAGCCCCGTGGTAAGGAAATCGTTACGCCGCCGCCGGGCACAGCTAGGACTCGGACCGAACTTGAGCGACGTGCAGCCGTACAACAAGTACGTTTCATACCTCCCCTGATCGGTATCCGCCCACCATCTTATATTTCACCAGACATTATAAGAATACTGCTTAGGACAAAGTAGGGGGCACTAAGATGGCCGATTACTATTATCTTGACCCCAATAAATATAACGAGGTGTGGCCGAAACTACAACCATACCTACCACCCACAGATCCGAATCTAGTGTTTGCTGGCGGCAGTCCATGGTTCGATGAAAGTAAAGGTACAGTGAAGATACCAGGTAGTGTCTACCAAAACCTGCCGCCAGATCTTAAACAGTACTTCACAACTAGTACTCCATGGGTGCCACCACCAATACCAGCTGAGCAACCGTACCAACCGCCAACATATCAAAACCCAACATACCAAAACTACACGCCAGATGTGGATTACCTCCGACAAATGCCTTGGAATATACCCGCCTCGTATCAAACTTACGCGGATATCGCGACACGGCTCGGCGGATACTTACTACAACCACAGTACAACGTAATAAACCCATACTCCAAAGCCATCGAAACGCTTGCCAGGCAACAACAGGAGGTAAGAGAGTCACCGACGTTTCAGGACATAGGCCAACAGTACAGGAGGGACATTGAATACCTACGTGCTGAACCAGGCCAAGGAGAATATGACAGGGCATACCTTACAACGGCATTTGAGAATATTGACAAAACCTACGACTCCGCAAAACAGCGCATGTTGTTGGAATATGCAAGGAGAGGCATTGAGCCATCCAGTGGTGTAGTACAAAGTGAGCTCCGCAAGATCGAAGAAGCGAGGGCTGCCGACAAGGCGAAAGCGCAGCGTGACCTTGCAATGTGGAAGGTTGGCGAGCAGCGGTCTAGGCTTGCCGAAGCACGCGGGGTAGCTGGGCTACTAGCACAGATTGAAGCAGCACAACGAGATGAAGAACGCGGGCTGGCTACGCAGATACCAGGTATTGCCCAGATGGCCGAAGACTGGGCAACTGGTAGGGCGCTGCGTGCACTGCCCATACTGTACCAGATACCGCAAATCGCCCAAGCACTTGACGTGTACGAAAGAGCACGTCGGGCCGAAGCTCGTGGTATCGAAACGATGCTCGATGAGATCGAGCGGCAACGTATGTTTGATATGCTAACCATACTGAGCGGGACAGTACCACCAGCAGGCGGTGTCGCTGCTGTATCACCGTATGCCGCGACGGCCTCCCAGCTAGCAGCGCTCTTAGGACAGCAGGCTGGGGCAGCTTGGGGTAGTTTGGGTGAGATAATCGGTTCGTTGATCAACAACTGGCCCACACAGCAGCCACAACCACAATCGCAACTATCACCAACATATTGGATACCCCCGAAACCGACTAAAGGCACTTTCGATATGGTGCCGTAGGAGTAGTATAAAATGGCAGTTAGGACAGAATCAGCCTCCAATCTAGATCCAAATCTCATCATCAAACTACGGCGGCGCGGAGACCCCTGCCTTTAGGCATGGGGAGGAGCGCCGCCTTGCCTCCTCTCGTGAAATGTGTTAGCAGATGAGCATGCAGCGGACGATCAGACTCCGGCTGGAACCGACCCGCGAGCAGGCGGACGCGCTCCTGGAAACCCTCCGCCAGCATACCGAATGCTTCAACGCCGTGTGCGCCTACGGGTGGCAGCATCAAGAGAAAAATGGTGTTCGCCTCCACCACGCCACCTACCGCGCCTTGCGTGAACAATTCCCGACTCTTCCGGCCCAACTTGTGATCGCTGCCAGGGAGCGCGCCCGTGAGGCGCTGAGGAGTGCGCTTGCCCGCGCAAGGCGCGGGAAGAAGGCGTCCCAGCCGAGAAGCCGTCGGTGCCCTATTCGGTACGACGCCCGCACCTATACGCTTCGCGCCGCCAAGGGCCATGTGGGCCTCGCCTCCGTGGCAGGACGGCTCAAGGTGCCGTTCGCCATTGACCCGCACGCCCAGGGCATTCTGGACCAGGCCGTCGGCTTCGACAGCGCCGATCTGATCTACCGCAAGGGCTGGTTCTGGTTGCACGTTGTCGTGACCATCCCAGATGTTGGGTTTCAGCCAACTGGTTCGGTCGTTGGCGTGGACATGGGGCTGTCGCGCCCTGCTGTCTGCTCCAACAATCGCTTCTTTGGTGAACGTCGTTGGAAGGAGGTCGAACGCAGGTACTTCCGGCTCCGTCGCAGTCTCCAGCGCAAAGGCACCCGCTCGGCCAAGCGGCACCTCCGCAAGCTGGCCGGGAAGGTCAACCGCTTCCGGCGCGACTGCGACCATGTGTTGAGTCGGCGTATCGTCGATTCCGTCCAGCCAGGCACCGTGATCGTCGTGGAGAACCTGGTGGACATCCGCACGCGCACGAAACAGCGTGGCCGGGAATCGCGCCGCCGCCTGCACTCCTGGAGTTTCGCCCAGCTCAGGAGTTTTCTGACGTACAAGGGTGCAAGGTGGTTGGCATTGACCCCCGCCACACCTCGCAGATGTGTTCGCGTTGCGGCCATGTCCATCGCTCCAATCGACGCTCCCAATCACGGTTTCTGTGCCGGGCTGCAACCCAGGGACCTCCGACGAGGAGCTGCGCCGGGCCCTTTTACGCTTCATCGCCGACTTCGCCGTGGTGACCCGCCACGAGTGGGAACGTGACCGCCCGGCGGTGGAGGCCCGTCTGCGGGCCGACATCG
>VAPR01000451.1_pt1 | contig 26799 bp, 26 predicted proteins | sample 3380701 | NCBI WGS metagenome assembly VAPR01 (sample SAMN11536904, study PRJNA540576) | hot springs metagenome | isolation source: hot spring wet sediment | place: Spain: Lobios | collected 2014-01 | reverse complement strand
CGATAACAAAGCCCGTCCCGTTGTGTGCTCGCTCGTAGGAGATCAGATCGGATATCTCATATACCCCGCTTGGACATATCCTGCCCTTGCAGCGCGGGCTGCATGGAACGACAATGCTTTGTTGTGCGTCGCTCCTACTGCCTCAGAGCGGCTACTCGAGACGTCAGTGGAATTGTGCCGGAAACTCTCGGGTAGCAGCTCGGTTGGCTCGCCGGGCGCCGAAGAGCGCAGCGCCGAGGAGCGCTCGGTCCCTCGATTCATCTGGGATGCCGCCGGTGTACCGACCTCGGCGCTCGCCGTCGGGCTGACTGTGGCGGGGGCAGCCGGCTATGCGCTGGGCGGGATTGTAAAACGCCTGACCGATCCTCCAAGACGCCGCATTGAAAGAAGATTCAGGGCTCAGAGAAGTTCCGGTTTGCATGAAAAGGACGACTAGTGAGAACCTGCACGGGATGTCGATCGAAGAAGAACTGAGCGGAATTCCTCTAGACGCCTTGGCGGATGCGGCTCTCGAAGAAGCCGGTCGCCGTCGGGCCGGCTACGCGGACTTTCGTCTAGAGTTTCACCGTCGCCAGGCTCTAGAGGCCAAGGAACGTGACCTCGAGCGAGTCACCGATTCGACAACCACAGGATTTTCCGTTCGGGTGATCGTCGACGGCGCTTGGGGATTCTGCGCCACCGACGAATTAACCGAAGAAGCCGCCTCTCGGGCCGCCTCTCGGGCCGCCGAGATGGCATCTGCATTGTCTAAGGTCGGTGACTACAAAGTCGTCTTAGCGCCCGAAGATCCTCATGTCGGTGAGTGGGTGTCGGAGTATCGAATCGATCCCTTCGAGATCCCCCTGGATCAGAAAGTCGCATACCTCCTCGAAGTAAACGACATTGTCTTGAATGGAGGGGTAGCCAGGTTCTGCAGCGCCTATCTCGACCAGGTAAAAGAGGTTAAATTCTTGAAGACCTCAGAGGGCACTCGCACCTTGCAAAAACGCATTCGAATGCAAGGCAACTTCACGGCCACCACAGTGAGCCCGGAGGGCGAACTTGTCGAACTTCGATCCAATGCTATGCCTCAAGGACGCGGCTATGAGTTCGTAGAGGAATTCGACTTCAAAAAAGCCGCCGAGGAACATACCTCCAAGCTCGAAGAGAAAATGGCCGCCCCTTCGGTAGAACCGGGACGCTACGACCTTGTCATAGATCCGACCAATTTATGGCTTACGATTCACGAATCGATCGGGCATGCCACCGAATTGGACAGGGCGCTGGGATTCGAGGCCAACTACGCCGGCACGAGCTTCGCCACCCCCGACAAGCTCAACTCCTTGCGCTACGGTTCGGAAAAAGTAAATGTCATAGGCGACCGAACACAAAGATTCGGTCTCGCCACCACCGGATGGGACGACGACGGCGTCGAGACTCAAAGCTGGGATCTAATACGCGAGGGCCTATTCGTCGGATACCAGTTCAACAGAGAAATTGCGGGCGCATTCGGCTACCGGCGCTCCAATGGTTGTGCTTATGCGGACTCCTGGGAACACGTACCCATCCAACGAATGGCTAATGTGTCTTTGCAGCCCGCCTCCGAGGACATCTCTTTGGATGAGCTAATTTCGGACATCGACCGGGGAATCTACATCGTCGGGGACAACTCCTGGAGCATCGATATGAAGCGTCTCAATTTCCAGTTCACCGGACAGCTCTTCTACCTCATCGAAAAGGGCGCCATCCGGTCGATGCTCAAGGACGTGGCCTACCAAGGAAACACCGTCGATTTCTGGAACTCGTGTGTGGCAGTGGGCGGGCCTTCTACTTATGTGCTCGGCGGCGCATTCAATTGCGGCAAAGGCCAACCCGGGCAAGTAGCTCCCGTAAGTCACGGGGCGCCCGTCGCCGTCTTCAGACAGATAAATGTGTTGAATACCGCAAAGACGCCGTAGGTCTAAAACGACAGACATGAAATCGAACGCCGTTCCTCCCCCGCAAGATCTGATAGAAAGCGTGCTGAGACGCGCCTCGGGCGATGGTGCGGTCGTCATAGTGCACCCTACAACCGAGTCGAATGTGCGATTTGCGGCGAACAAACTGACAACCTCCGGGGAGACTTCTTCGACATCGATCACGGTCGTTTCCATAAAAGGCGGGGCGTACGGGACGTGTCGGGGCGATGTGGCAAGCCTCGATCAGGCTTACGAAATTCTCGGGCGAGCAGAAGAGATTGCGAGCAATGCGAAGCAGGCGCCCGATGCTTTCAAACTCGTCGATGCAGAAGAAGCTTCTTTTCTGTCCGAAGGTTTCGAAACTGCTCTGAGAGACGAAGAACAAGACGGATTCTTCGATTTCGTAACACCCGGTATCGATGGGATCTTTACGAAAGCAAAAAAGGAAAATCTGCTCACTTTCGGATTTGCATCCTTCGCTAAAGAGACTGTCCTTCTCGGGACGTCTACCGGCGTTAGAGCCGGATATTCCGAAACGAGAGCGCACCTCGGGATGACGACGAAATCCGACGATTACTCGCGCTCGGTGTGGTCGGGCCAGACGTCACACACGCTCGCAGACATAGACATAGAAGCGGCGTTCGCAGAAGGCCGGGCCCTGCTCGACGCATCCTCGGTCAGAAAAAACATCGAGCCGGGAAAGTACACATGCGTCTTGTCCCCGAGCTGTGTTGCCGACATGCTCTTGTGGATGTACTGGATGATGTCGTTGAGGGACGCGGACGAGGGAAAGACGGTTTTCTCCAATAGAAAAGCCGGGGGGAGCCGCATCGGCGAGCAGATATATCCGGAATCGGTGTCGCTCTGGTCGGATCCGTCGGCTGAGAGACTGGAATGCCTTCCCTTCGTCGTCACCGGAGCTTCCCACTCTTTGGAATCCGTCTTCGACAACGGATATCCGCTCTCGAAGACGAGTTGGATCGATAAAGGGATTCAGACATCGCTTGTAACGACCAGACATTACGCGAGCCAAAAGGGCCTCAGGCCCGCCCCGATGATCCCTAATCTCTTGCTCTCGATAAGCGGCGCCAGCGCAAGTTCTGAGGTGATCGAGAATTCCCCGGGCGGTATCAGATGGGAGCTTGCCCAGGCACAGCCGCTCATTGCCGGCGTCGAACGCGGGCTTTATGTCAACTGCTTGTGGTACATCCGCTTGGTGGATCCACAGACCGCCTTACTTACCGGATTGACACGAGACGGCGTCTTCCTAATCGAGAACGGAAAAATAGTCGCCGAGGTCAACAACTTTCGCTTCAATCAGAGCCCGGTCGAGATGCTGGCATCGGTAAAAGGTGCCGGCGCGCCCGTACTCGCAACCCCGCGCGAATTCGACGACGTGGGGATCTGGGTGTCGGCGCCACCACTTGTCGTAGAGAACTTCAATATGTCAACCGTCTCTGAAGCGCAGTAATCTCTGCGGCTTTTCCCAGCACCGACGCTAGCCCTTCCGACTTGTATACGGTCTCATCCCACTCTGCATCAGGATCAGAGTCGGCGACTATACCCCCGCCGACCCACAGATCCCACCATCCCCCACAAAGCACCGGCGTTCTGATGGCTATCGAGAGTTCCATTCGTCCGTCCAGGACGGCGATTTTCGAAGCCGAGGGGCGCCGGCCGGTGGCAATGCCGAGGCGCCGATCCAGCGTCCTGAGCGGATCTATGTATCCGATCGCGCCGGTATAGATTCCCCTGCGCACCCTCTCTACGCTCTCGATGAATTGCATAGCGGCTACTTTGGGAGCGCCGGTGATCGACCCACCGGGAAACGTCGCCCTCAACAGGTCCGCCAGGGATGCGTCTTGCCGCAGCGTACAGGTGACCGTCGAAACAAGATGATGCACGGTCGGAAGGCTTTCGACCTCGAAAAGCCTCGGGACACGAACCGAAGCGTACTCAGCTACCTTCCCGAGATCGTTGCGAAGAAGGTCTACGATCATCAGGTTCTCGGCGCGCTCTTTCTCGCTCGATAAAAGCTCTGCCGGCCCCGTATCGACTGCAGCATCGACCAGACGAGGCCTGGTCCCCTTTATGGGCCTGGTTGTAACCCTCCTGCCGTCCACAGAGAGGAAAAGCTCCGGGGATGCCGATGTCACGAAGATGTCTTTCCATCGCAGAAGACATCCTCTGGAAGGACGCACGGCGGCAACGATGCGCTCGAAGGCGCAGGCCGCGGCCGTCGCGGCATCTAAGGGGGCGCGCGCCGAAATCCGTCTTGCAAGGTTGACCTGGTAGAAATCGCCCGCTCGGATGTGCTCGAGCGCGCTTTGCACCGCATCGACGTAGTCCCGATGCGTAAGCGATTCCTCGAGGTCGCAAGGCTTTGCGCCCTCCGACCTCACTCGAGGGCCCCGGTCGCAGAGCAGATCCTCGGCGCCGGTAGAAGCGGTGGCGGGGAAGCAAGGCTCGGTGTGGCCGAATGCGGAAGCGGGCTCGAAAGCCTCGGCGCGGCCGAACCCAGCGAATCCGAGAAGCGGGATGTCTCTGTCCTTCGCAGCGATGCTCGGGATCGCCTCTAGACAGCGAGCGGCATCGTAGGAGATGAATCCGGCCCATATCAGATCCGGTCGCTCCGCTATCGCTGATTCGAGTTGTACAAACGGGTCCGCAGAACTTCGAGGCGCCTGCTCCTCTCTTACTTCGACCACCGCCTCGGGCTCGGACAACCTGAAAGTGCCCGGCTTCCACCCTCTTCCGCTGCAGTCGACAAAGAGCGCGCCGAAATCGGATTCGCCGGCTGTCATCTTCGCTTTGCTTGCAGGCAAAGCGTCCGCCTCCTTTCAGTCAGGCGCCTACAGGACTTTAGGCGCCCACAGGGCCGTCAGCGTTCCAGTTCCTCCCTTAGAGATTCCAGAATTTCATAGATCGTCAAAAGACCCCATGGCGTCCTGGCCCCGTACCAGGTAAGGGCAGAGCCCTCGACAATCGCCGTCGGTCCGATTTTTTGGCGCAGGATTTCGGCGTGTCGAGGGCCGAACCTATAAGGCTCGGTGGGAAGAAGCGCCGCTTTTGCCCCGAATTTGGCGGCCTCCTCGGGCGATACCTCGAAATATCTGCCGCGATCCGAATCGGCATATACGTTGCCGAAGCCGCACACCTCGATCACCGAATTGCAGTACGTATCCGAAGAAAACGACATCCAGGGCCTGTACCAGATCGGACAGAACAATTGGGGCCGGGGATCGCCTGGTCCCGCGGCTCTCATTTGTGAACGAATATCATCTGAGGTTTTTCGAATTCGGGCGGCGAGCTCCTCGGCTCCCTTCCTACAACCGGTGATTTCTCCCAGTACGAGGACGCCCGCCGCGGCATCCTCCACCGAGCGGGGAGAAACCTCGACTATCTCGATGCCTGCATTCGCTATCTCGCTTACATCCTCTATTCGATTCTCCTCGTCGCTTACCACGACGAAGTCGGGACGCCTAGCGACGACTTCTTCGACGCGCGGATTCTTGGTTCCTCCTACATGTCGGAGCCCGAGCCTGCGTACCGAGGACGCTTCGAGGCAATAGCGGGTGACGCCCACCAGGGTCTCGCCCGCTCCGATGGCGACGATCGTCTCTGAATGCGAAGGCACCAAAGAGACGATTCTGACCGACTCAGGCATCGAAATCGGATCGGCCGGCGCTTGCCGCACCGACCACAGCGGCGTTCAATCCGGCTATGAAGCGCTCAGGGCGCTGTAAGCGGCGCATAGTCCACCAGGCGCCGTTTCGCAACTCGAGTCTTACTGTTCCGAACTTGAGCAATCGCCCAAGGATTCCCTGCCTCAGGCCCCATCTTCCCACTTGAGCCAGAGCCACTTCGGTGGTCTTCTGTCGCAGCAGACCGCGTCTCATATAAACCCTGGTCGAGGTAATGACATACAACGTAGTGGCCCATTCAAAGATGGTCGACGCTGAGAACGAGAGCCAAACGAGAGTTCCCCCCGCAACCAAGACTCGAAATGCAAGGCGGTTTTCCTTGATGGATACGGGCATGAAGTACCAGATGGCGCCCCCTACCACCCCGAGGATAAGAGCCCAGAACAAAGGGCTCCAAAGCGAGATCCAGTGTCGCCGCCCTACAGCGACCACGTCGTCTTCGTTCTTCTCCCCCGACATCAGCTTCTTGGACCCAAGGCGTACTCCTTGGGCAGGTAAGGAAGGTAAGGGAGGGCCTCTCGGTTGCCGAATTCGACCAGGACGGCTTCGGCGACTAGGGTGGCGGCGTGCCTCCAGCGTCCGCGCTCTTTCCTCTCTATGATCGCTTCGGAGGAGCAGAAGGGAAAGTAGGCCGAGAACCTGCCGACTCCCTCAGGATCAGGCACCTCCAGCTGGAAAGGCTCGAACCCCGATACATCGGTCAGAAACGTCACCGCCAGCTTAGGCCCCAAAAGCCTGGCTTCCCACTTGGGAAATTTGACATGGGACGAACAGATAAGAGCCCGCAGCGGAGAATTCAGCAAAGAGTTCTCCGCCATCCCGATAGAGTCCGCCAGTTCACCAGATGGGTGCAGCGCGAAAAACGTCTTCGGGCTCGGCGGACCTAATACGCCCAGTCGACCCATCTTCACCCATGCGCCCGACACGAAAAGGCGTCCCGGCGAGGGTGCGACGCCGGATGATTTCTCGATGTAATTTCCGATCAGCCTTGCCCATGCCACCGGATGCGCGCTTCCCCACCTTCGAGTGAAAAAAACCGGGGCCTGCGAGCAGACCGTCTTTTTGCTTGCGTCGCCCTCCGATGCGAACTCCCCGTCCAAATCGAGCGGACTCCTCGCCGAGGCGATAGACATCCATCGACGGGGCGCGTACGAAAGCTGGGGGATTATCAGATCCCAGGGGTCGTCCAAGGAGAAGTTTGCGAACTTACCGCTCCAAGAAATCTCTGCTTCCGAAGACGACAAGCGCCCCTCGGTTCCCCATGGCCCCAGGGCTGCCGATCCCACCCCGCCGTAATAGCCGTCGAGCCCGAACCTTTTCGCACCTGCCGCCAGAGCGACGGGCCGGGAGCGAACCCGCTCTTCTGTATAGACCTCTATCTCTGGACTATCGGCGGTAAAAGAGATCCCGGGCATCCCGACCATGGCGACTTTGTGGAGGCCCGACCTCTCGATGATCTCCGCCCTGGCAAAGCTAAGGTCGCCGTCGCTGCCGGAGGAACGACAGGCGCCCAACGAAGCGAGGAGAACTTCGGCTTTCGAGAAGACAGCCACCTCCCAGAAGTCGAAAAAAGCGCCCGACCGATCTCCGATGCGCGGCCGTATCACAGACGAACCCGACGCCTGGACGACGCCTAGAAGGCCGCTTGGTTCGGTTGGAGGTCGCCTAGAAAACATATAGATCCGATCTTGCGGTCGCTTTCACGAGCCTAGGAGTCTTTTTCTTCATTTTCCACAGGTTGTCCAGGCACAAATGTGGCCGTGCAACTGCGCGAATATCCAAATCTCCTGGTAGAACGGACAATTGCAATGTGGGTGTTGACACTTTCTCTTACCGGACGTAGGTTTATGCGGTCACGGTCGCAAAAGCCCCGGCTATTTGCGTACTCGTGACATCTTGAGGCGGCGCGTTCCGCTTCAGGAAAGCAGGCGGCTCCAGCCTCTGCTGTGTGTCGCATCCGACCCCGAACGGGGCCGGATCCGACAATGGTGGTCCCGGGAGCGGGCAGCCTCGGCTGTTCGAAACGCTCCCGGGGCTTTCCTTTCCGGGTCGAATTTGCTCCATCGGTGACCACCTAATTGCTGCGGCATCGGCGCGTTGGATCGAATAATTCAGCGAAATTCATCGTTTTGTCGTACCTCTACTCTAGGCTGTCAGTCATGAAAACCAACCTGCGCCTCTCACCTTCAAGAGCGTCCGACTTCCGGAGCTGTCCCCAACTGTACAAGTTTCGAGCGGTCGATCGAATCCCTGAGCCTCCTTCAGAAGCCCAACTTCGAGGAACTATCACTCACAAAGCGCTCGAGATACTTCTACGGCTGCCCTCCGACGAGCGAACTCGTCCCCGGGCCTCGGAATGTCTGAATGAAGCTCTCGTGCACCACAGCAAAGACATCGAAGCGCTCGTCGAGGCTCTGCGGAGCGATCCCGGCCCTGCGGATCCCAGCGACCCCGGCGAGCCAGAAAGCTCGATGGGAGAATCACTGCCCCCAGCGGAGACGGTCGCCGAAACGGCCGAGCGTCTGCGTTCGGCCTGCGAGATTTTGCTGGACAATTACTTCAAAATCGAAGATCCCAAATCCGTTCGCGCCATAGCCACTGAAAAGCGGGTCCGCGCCCCGCTTCTATCCTCCGCCAACGGCGACGCCCAATCTTTATCAGAAGCGTCCGAAAGCGGCAGGGCCGAGCTCATCGGAGTGATCGACCGCATCGACCGATCAGAACCGGGAGAACTCGTTCTCACCGATTACAAAACCGGTGCGTCTCCGGCGAAAAACTACGAACGCGAGGCTTTCTTCGGGCTCCGCTTTTATTCGGTGATCGTTTCGAAATCTAAAACTCACGAAGAGCAGCCCTCACGGCTCCGACTGCTTTATTTACAAGACGCCCAGGTTCTGGAAGAGAAGGTCACCCCTCCTGTCATCGACTCTACGCACAAACTGATAGCGGCCATCGCAGAAGCTATCGAGCGCGCCCATCTGAATGATGACTGGCGCGCTAATCCCGGCCGGCTCTGCGATTACTGTTATTTCAAACCGATCTGTCCGGCGCATCGATGACGCTTGAATCGAGGCGGCAAGCGAGGCCGCCGGTTATGCACCAGAGCCGGTTATCTGAGAAAAGGGAAGAGTCGCAGAATGTCGAAACCCAGCCGCACAGAAAACCGTCGTATTGCTGACGATCTCAAGACATCCCTGAAGCTCGACCACGAGCCGATCGCTATCGCTTTTCTCGATGCTGCGCCAGACGGCATAGAACGCTTCGGAGCTCCGATGAGCGAACCGGCGCCTGACGGCAGGCGCGGACGGGTTCCGGCCGGATGCGTTTTCTGGGGACTCGCAGAACAAAGTGCCTTTCTTACCGTTCCCGATGACCACGGCAACTGCTCGATCGGTTCGGTGACCCACGGGCTAAAACAGGTCTCAGACGTCTCCGACAACAGCGATGTAGCGGTTCTTGCCGAATGCGGATGGATTGAAAATCCTTCACAGATCGACCTACCGGTGGTCGAACGAGCTTACCCGTATATCTACTACGGCCCCCTCGCCGAATGCGATCTAATCCCCGATGTCGTCTTTTTCAGGCTCAATGCGAAACAGTTCATGGTTTTGAAGGACGCGCTCTCTGAACTGCGAGTCGAAGGAAAACCTCAATGTCATATCATCCCGATCGCAAAAGAGTACTCCCAGCCGGCGGTCAGCGTGGGGTGCATGCTAAGTCGCGTGAGAACCGGGATGCCGCCCTCCGAACTCACCTGTGCGCTGCCATATCCGACGATCACCGAGCTTTTGGATCGGGTGTCAAAAACTGCGGCGACAGAATCCGACGTAGCGCGCTTCGCCGCCCGAGACTCCGCGCGCTTTTCCGATCTGTAGGCGATTTGCAATACGTGCAGGCGAGCGGATGGAAGAAATTCGATAGGTCAAGCAAAGACAAGGGGATGACGAAGTAAATTGTGAAGGTGGGTGCCCGGGCTATCGCTGCTGTAGCTATTGGTTTGTTGTAGCCGCTGGATTTCTCCAGGCTTCATCGGAGATGCTGGGAGGTTAGGTGCCTGAACCCGGATCGCCGGATTCGATCAGGGTCGTGGTCGCCGACGATGATCCGACCATCTTGCGGCTCATCGAGACGGCGCTTCCTCTCGCCGCGCCCGACATAGAGATCGTGGCGACCGCCCAATCCGTCGAGACGCTGGCAAAACAAGTCGACGAACTCCAGCCCGACATCGTCATGGTCGACAGGTACTTCAATTCCAGGGACGGACTCGAACTGGGCGCCGATATTCGTAACAAAGCGCCGGGTTCTGCGCTGGTTCTTTGGACCGGAACCACATCGAGCGACCTCGCCGACTCCGCAGAAAAGGCGGGGTTCAACGGAGTCATCGAAAAGTCGGCCGACATCGAAGGTCTCGCACAAATCATACGTTCGCTGGTCAAGACCGACTCAGACCGATAACCCTCACGCGCCCCGCCCTGCAGACCTGAAGCGTCTTTTCGATCTTCAGGGGACTTTGGACCCCACTCGAGAGGGGACCTCGAGCCCTACCGCAACGGCTTTTGCGTGGCGATTAGATTCACCGGGAAAACATTTCTGCATCTGCGCTTTGGAGGTACTCCATGCAAGCGAACATCCTGGTTGCTGACGACGAAGACGACGTCCGCAAACTCATATCCACCGCGATGGCCCTCGACGGGCATGAAGTTTTCGAAGCCGCCGACGGAAGATCTGCCGTCGACCTCGCCTTGGAAGTCGAGCCAGATCTCATAATTTTGGATGTGATGATGCCCAGGCTGGACGGCTTCGAAGCACTCTCTTTGCTAAGGCACCATCGCAAAACGCGCGCCACACCCGTGATACTTCTCACCGCAAAGACAGCCGAGCAAGACCGCATCGAAGGGCTTTCGCTGGGCGCCGAAGATTACCTCACTAAACCATTCTCCCTCGAAGAATTGCGCCTCAGAGTAGCGAAGCGACTCGAAGAAAAAGCAACGATTCTTCGGATGCGCGCGCTGGCGTGGTCGGATCCTGTCACCGATCTCGGAAACCGGCGGTCATTCGGAGATGCCTACCAACGGTGGTGGGAAAACCATGCCAGGTTCGGTTCCCCGATTTCGACCGTTTGCATCGTAATCGAAGGGCTCGAGGCTCACCTGCGATCTCAAGCGGTATTCAGCGCGGATGCCCTGTTGAGACGGATAGGAACCGCCATACGGACGGAACTTGAAGATTCAGAAGAAGCATTCGACCTGGGCGCAACCAGATTCGTCGTGTTGACACCACAATGCGGCCAGAAACTCGTCGCCCGCGAGCTCCGTCTATCGCATGCAATAGAAAGGGTGCTTCTCGCCTCGGCGCTGGGCTACAGCGCGACCGTCCGATCCACATCGGCCTCTCCTCTATACCATGAGAGCCAGGAGCAGTTCTTGAAGCGCGCCTTGAGCAGAGCGCCCGGAGCGCTCAAGGCAACGTCTGTCCCTTCGAAAGCGAATCAAGTCAGACTTTTTTCAGCGAGCACGTGATATCCGTAGCGAACACCTATGGCGGCGGCTTGAGCTCTGCGCTCTACCCCTAACTTCTTGTAAAGCCTGGTGAGACTGTTCTTGACGGTCTTTTCCGAGACGTATAGTCGGGCAGCGATCTCCCGATTAGAAAGCCCGGCCGCGACCATCCCCAACAGCAGTTCCTCGTTGGGGTCCAGACCGGAGACCCTGGATGCGCTATCTCCGGTGCCACCTGCAGTCTCTAATATGGTTGCGGTAATTCTTGAATCGAGCGGTGATTCGCCCCTAGCCGCTGTGCGAATGGCCTGATGAAGATCGTCCGCATCGGCATCTTTGAGAATGAATCCAACAGCGCCCGCTCGGATCATTTCCATAACGATCGCAGGATCGTCATAGACGGTGAAAGCGACGATCTTTATCGAGGGATAGTGACTCGATATTGTGTGGCAGACAACCGCCGATGCGTCCCCTCCCAAGTTGTAGTCAAGAAGCATCACGTCGGGAGAGACGGTCTTTGCGATTCTGATAGCCTCGGCGGCGCTTCCCCCGGTTGCCACGACCTCCACATCGTTCCATGTAGAAGCGAGCTCAGCGACACCCTCACGGATCATCGGATGATCGTCAACCACCGCGATCCGAATCTTATTCATATGCTCCCCCTGAGGTCTTTTGCCGGATCGACCTACTCGTCGATCGGGGTCTTTGCGGCAAACGCCGGCACTTGAGATCTCCTGCGAAGCCCGAGCTTTTGCAATACCCGAGCGACATAGTTCTTAGCAGTACGGCGGGAAATCTTGAGTTGCTCGGAGATTTCGGTCTCTCCACAGCCTCGGGCGAGTAACTTGAATACCTCTCGCTCCCGCGACGTTAGATTCGAAAGCGGATCGGGACTGCGCCTATGTCCCAGTTTGCCTACCAACGATTTCGCTATTACCGGGTCGAGAACGCGACGGCCCTGGGCGACATGTTCCACAGCCTTGCAGAGTTCCTCGAGGGGCGCCGTCTTGAGGAGCAAGCCGGAGGAAGATGCGGAAGTAATCACCTCTTCTCCGACATCTCCCTCGTGAGCGGTCACGAAAAGAACCTTCGTCGCCGGACTGAGCTTTAGGATACGAGCCGCGACCTCTAGCCCTGTAGCGTCCGGGAGCCTCAGATCGACTACGGCCACATCCGGCTTGTGATGCGCCGCGAGTCTCTCGGCGTCGGCCGACGTTCCCACGGACCCGACTACGTCAAAGCCTCCGGCCGAAAGTGCCGAGACCAAGCCCGCTCTGGCGACCTCAGCATCGTCTATGACCAGCACCGTCAAGGCCATTGGAGCTCGCTCCTCTGTTGGCATTTGTCGCCTCGTGTTTTTCTGCCGGCGACTCTCGCAAAGGCAAAACCCTCTCTAGGGCGCTTGCCAGGGCGCCGGCAGTTTTCTCTTCGCCGTTTTTTCGGCGAATGCCTCCGCTATGCCCGCCTCGACGGATACTCAGGCTGGTACGACATCACAAGGAAGGAGCGGGCGCATGAACAAGGACAATCACTGCCCCCCTATGATCTGCGACGCCGTACCGCCCCGACGTAATCCTGCCGGGACTGACGTCTGTCGGTCCATGGGCGAGTATATAAAGTTTTTCAAATGCGCGCCGCGATGCTGTGAAAGTGCAAAAATAGACGTCGTTGGGGCCCGGCGACAGAGCAGTCGCCGCAGGGCGGAATCCAATCCCGAATAGGTCACCAAGACGTAAGGGGAAAGGATCCACTCTGATGAGGCTCCGATTTGTCGCTGTTTCTCCAAGCCCCGGTCTCGGCGCGCGCCTTTCAGCGAATCTTGACTCCGACTTCGCCGTTCTGGCATTCAGAGACGAGAGCTCGAGAGAGTCGTTCGCTGAAGCCGTGTTTGCCGCGCTCGGCGGGCCCCTGCCCAGCCCCAGGACCTCAGCCGAAAACAAGAAATCAGGTGCGATTCTCGGAATCGTCCGCGCAAGGGGGGGTCGTACTCACAGCGAGCCTCATCTCGACTTCGCATCCGCGTATCTCGACTACGAGCTTGCAGACGGACGCGTCCTGGGGGTCTTGACGGACCTGACCAGCGGACGCACGAGGATTACCGACCTCGACACGAACAGACATATCGACGTCGATTCTGCATCAGCCCCCGCCGGTCTGCCGTTCGAGACTTTCGAGTCGTTGGTAAGGGTAAAGACTCCGGATGCTAAAGCGGCCTCTATCTCCGCTGATAGAGCTTTCAAAGCCTTGAAGAAGGCGACCCTATCGGCGGGAATTGCAAATGCATTGGCAGATCTCGGGGATCGCGCACGAGATGCACTGGGTATCGACCGTACACGAGAATGGTCTCCGCCGATTCCGTCGGTCGGGCCGGTCACCCGTCTTAGAGCCCTCGAGATCGAAACCGATCAAGCGGCAAGGTCGGAGCGATCACGCGATCACGAACTGCAGGTCCTCCATGCGGCGCTGCGACGAAAGGAGCAGGCGCTGGAGCAGCTCTACGAGGAAAGATCCCGGCACGAGTACCTGTTGCTTCGGGTCCGTCACAAGCGAATCTCGCAAAAAGTCGGACGAATCGATGATCTGATCCTCCAGTTGGAGCGACTTCGTTGCGAACCGGCGCCGAAAGCTGCCGAGAGCGCCGCCCGGCTAGCCCCCAGGGTCGAAAAGCTCATGGCTGCGCTCGCCGACGCCAAGGCAGAACTGAGCGTGCTTATAAAAGAGATTCCTTCCAGTCGCCAAGACGTCGAAGAACTCGAAAACGAGTTCTTCAAGATCCAGGAAGAGCTCTCATTGCTGGAAGGCGCGCCCCCGGTCGGATCCGAAATCGAAGACTCGATAAGGAAAGTCTACGACGAGTGGCGCAGGCTGTCGGCGGAGGCGGATGCGGCGAAGTTCGCCGCCGAGCAAGCTCGCGCCGATGCCGATGAACTTGCCGCCGAGCCCTCTGAATCGGTGGCTCGCCTCTCACGGGTTACGACAGCGGAGGCTCTTCGGTCGCGTTTGCATACAAGAACTGCTGTCGGGCTTTCCCGCGACGCAACCCGACGCAAGCGCCAAGACGCCATGGCCAAGGTCCAAGCCGAGCTGTCCGAGCGAGGTTTGACTCTGCAGGAAGCAATCTCGAGCAAACGTTACCTGCGTATTCCTATCGATCGGCTGGCAGCAATCGAGGAGGCCGTACAAGCTAGAAAAGAAGCAGAGAAAACCGTCGATCTCATCCCTCGCTATCGCGTCATGAAGAGGCGCGCGGCCAAAAAGATGCTCGCCTCGGCAACAGCTAAGGAGAAATGGCTTCTCGCCGAAGAAGGCGTAGCTTCCTACGAAGACCTCATGGCCAATGTTTCAAAGGCCTGCGAAGCATCGAGGATTCTCGAGCCTCTTACCTCGACGACATTCGACCTCGCTGAAGTATCCGCTCGCCTCGTCTCGGTCGAGGAGGAACTAGCAAAGCATGCCGAAGGACTCCCTGCGTCCGACCTGTCCTTACTCGTCGATGAATTGGAGGATCACCAGGCGAGGGTCGCAGCCGCTTTAGAGATCCAGAAGGAAGCCGATGTGGCTGCCGAAGCAGCCAGATCTCTCCTAGCGGCTCGCGACGCGGCTGCCGCCGAACTGCTTGCCCGGTTGCGTCCGCTGGGAATCGTCGACACCGATCCGGCAATGGCATGGTCCCGCTTTCGGGTTCTGGCAGAAGGATGGCGAAAGAAAAAAACGCTGGAGAAGCGCCTCGGCGAAATCACCTCCCGACTGGCGCCATATGTCGAGCTTCGAGAGAAATTGGATGAGTGCAAAGCCAGGCAAGACGATCTCGCCAGGCGACTGGCGGCGGTTCTTTCTCAGATCGAAGGCTGCGACCAGGGCTCGCTGGATGAACGCATCGCCGCTTTTGCGACTCTAAGAGACGCAGCTCTGCTAGAGAAGAAGCTCGCTACCGCACGAGCTCATCTGGAATCACAGCTTGCCGAGGTATGTAAAGGCAAGACCCCCGAGCAGTGGCGCAAGGAGCTGGTGGAAATCGAGATCCGCCTCTCCGAACTCGAAGAAAAACATCCTGCATGGAAACAGATCGAGGTTGCATCCCCAGAGTCGGTCCTCGAAGAGAAAGTCTCGATGTGCGAGATGCGCATCCGGTCTGCGGAGTCGAGCGCGTCGACGCTTCGAACTCAAATACAGCGACTGAGTTCCGAGCTACGCGCCGAATCCGACGCCGATTACCATTCCAAGCTCGTAGAAATCCGCAGCCGGCTGTCCAAGCTCCAACAACTGGGTCGGCGCTTCGCCTCGTTACGCCTGGATCAAGACCTTCTATATCTAGAAGACTCGACCATCGAGAGGCAGTCGCTGGGTCTGGCTGCTGTTGGCGGGCGTCGTCAAGCCGTCGGTGTCGCTCATGTCATCGCCGACTCGAGCAGCCCGATTACCGCTTATCTGCTCGGGAGGTCGGCCCTGGTATTCGGATGCGGGCCTGAATCGGAACAACTACCGCTCGTAATCGATGGGGCACTTGACGAGTGTGCGCCACACGAAAAGAAAGAGATCATCGAGGACCTCGAACTATGCTCGGCGGGAACACAGGTCCTCGTGTTGACATCCGATCCCGATATCAAAGCTCTCGCACAATCGAGCAAAGCTTCGGTTATCGAAATCGACGGCGATTAGAGGACAGACCCGGTCGGGTTCACATTCGATTCACCGCAAAGACCCGGCCACCTCGAATTCAATCTCTAGAGCCGTTGATCTCAGCGATGATGGATCGCCATGTCTCCTCCAGTTCAGCCGGCATTCCCGGCGAGAGGGGCAAGTAGAAATACAAGCGATCTAGTATGCCGTCGTACTTTGCGTGCAACTTCTCGACGACATCTTCGTAGGTGGCCTGCAGAGCATAGACCCCTAGCATTTCGTCGTCGATGACCGCGGCCATATCGGCTATGCGTCCTTCCGACATGAGCCTTTGCAATTCCGGGGTAGCATCGCCCCAGCCATGAATCTCGAATACCGGCTGATAAGTACGGGTCGCCCCGTAGAACGCGATCTGTGCCCTAACCGGCGCTTTGGCTGCCTCGATTTCTTTTTCGTCCCTACCGAGGCACACAAAAACGGGCGCGGCGAGCTGGATGTCATCCCGTGACCGTCCCGAGGCTTCGAGCCCTTTGGTAATGGCAGGGATTACGACCTCTTCGAGGTATTTGACCGAATGAAAAGGATGAACATGAAATCCGTCGCAAAGCTCGCCGGCAAGCCTGCACATGTACTCGTTGACGCCGGCGATGTAGATCGGGATTTCGGGGTAGGCTATGGGTCCCGGGTTGAAAAACGGCGTTATCAAATCGAACCTGTAGAAATCCCCCCTCCAGGACAACCGCTCTTCCCCTTGAAAGGCCCGCCAGATATGCCTGATAGCTTGAATCATCTCCCGCAACCTGGGGCCGGGATGGTCGAAGGGAACCGAGAACCTCCTCTCATTGTGGCCTTTGACCTGCGTCCCCAGCCCCAGAATGAATCGCCCTTCGGAGGCCTTCTGTATCTGCCAGGAATCCATCGCGGTGACCATTGGACTGCGGGGAAATGCGACGAGAATAGCGGTTCCCAACAGCACCCGGCTAGTATGAAGTGCCGCTACGGCAAGCGGCATCATCGGTGTCGAGGTCGTCTCAGGCGCCCAGACGGCATCGAATCCCATCCTCTCGGCGAATTCCGCGACGGCGCCTACATCCCGGAGATCTGTTGCGGCCAATACGGTGTCGAGTTTCATGGGCCACAGCTTACCAACAAGTAACTCTCATGACGAAGACGCCGGTCACACGCTGAGTGTAAATTCTGCCACGATTGGTAAGAAATCGCTGGTAGACGAAGTATGAAAATTCGACCGAGGCTTAATTTTTCACGACCGTTCTGCCGACAATATAGCTGGGCCGCCTCGGCGGCGGTCGTGATAGGTGGTACCGACTCACCGCAGGCTAACTGCTGGAGGAGCCCCGATCGGGCCGAAACGGAGGGAGAAATGTTCGCAAGCACAGCCACCCGCGGCGTCAGAACTCGCATGGACACCGCTCGCGCTGCCGACAGTGTTACCTGGCACAAAGAGTACGTCCGCAGAAAGTGGCGGAACCGTCTGCTTCGACTGTTCCTATGGGGAACGGCCGCCGCGCTGTTGATCGCCATTCTGATGATGATCGGGTCTTGAGAGACGGCCGACGTCGGAACTCCGCGACCAGATAGATTGTTGTAGACTCGAACCTTCAGCCAGTCGCCCGGCTGAAAGAGAGAGCCGGGTCCGGTTTTGCTCCCCTTCCGGGCCCGGCTCATCTTTTCTTATCGAAGTAAAATACGCCTTCTTTATGCGCTTGTCATTCGAGGCCCAAAGCTCTTTGGGAGCTATCTCTCCTAGGAGCAGACGGCCTCGACTATGTCCTTGGAGAGCGCAGTGAATTGCGACAGATACTCCCGGCGCTCGGCGTTCAGGCGGTCGACGATGCTCTTGTACTCGCTCATCCGTCCCTGACGCTCATAGAGCAACCGGGGGCGCAAGATGTCGGCGTCTTCCTTGTCGATTCCGGGCACCTCACGGGCGACCAGATAACCGAAGTCCGGATCTTCTTCCCAATCTATCGTCCCCTCGGCAATAGCCTTGACGATCGCCGAGGAGTGCGGAATCATCACCTTCTTCGACCTTTCGTCGCCTTCGGGCCCGCCGACCCGACCGGTGTTCATCAAGAAAACCTCTATATTCGAGGATTCGAGAAGCTCCAGTATTCGATTACCCTGAAGCCCGTGCCGAAGCGGGAAGAAAGGATTCGTGCCGGGAACCCGCAAAAACTTGCCCGCCTCGTCGGCCCCCCCGGCCGAAGTGCCCTGAGTCTCGCCGAGCATAAAGTATCCCGCCGCTCGCAGGGGATCCAGCTTGGCGACGGCCGGGATGATGTTCTCGTTTCTGTTGAGAATCAACAGGATCTCGGCAGCGGGGACGTTCGACGGTTTCTCGTGAGGAATCGCCGCAAGCTCGAAAGTGGCGCGCCCGTTCTGGGTATACGAATCGTCGAAGAAATCGACTTTTCCCGTCTCGTCTTGAGCCACGTTTTCCAGGTATGCCTGGGGCTTTGTGACGGCGCCATAAATTGTCGGCTCGTATCGGGGGTCGAGTCCGAATGTCTTGGCGAAACAGCCGTTCTCGGTAACGTGGACCTTCCCTCCCGGCATCAGTGCTATGAAGTCGTCTTGCACGGGAAGCGAGTTGTTCTGTCTCGTAAAAGTCGTCGTCGTCTTTCCCGTCCCGGAAAGCCCGACGATGAGGGCGCACCGAACCCTCCCGTCTACGGGTATGACCTTGCATCCCGCATGTAGAGCCAGTCCCCCTCTTTCGTAGACGATGGCATTCCACATGCGCAGCCCGCCCTTTTTCGACTCACCGAAGTAATCCGAATTGAGAACGCGGGTAACCCCGTTTTCGAGATCGACTGCGATTATTCGGTCGTTCGGATACCCCGGAGCTCTCAAGTTTGGCGTATAGACGACTGTGACCGCAGGCTCGAAGTCGTCGGGATCTCCATCCAGCGGGTAGTAAAGCTGTTTCTGCATTCCGGCGATATTCGCATTGGCCTTGTCGATTACCAACCGAGCCGGGACCCTGAAGTCCGGGTCGATACCGATATATCCCCGGATTTCGATCATGTCCAGTTCGGATATGTGGTCGTTTTGCAGCTTGGCGATTATCTCGTAGTCCGAGCGGGAAATGGTTTGGTCGGAGTGCTTGGACGGATCGTCGCTGACGATGTAGGTGCTCGATTTAGAGCGAGCCGTCACCCTGGTTTTGACGTTCACGTTGTCGAACTCGGTCAGTGCCGCGTTCGGCATCGCCAGAGCATACTCTCGGATGCTTTCGGCAGACGGATTTATCTCCAGTGATTTCGGATCGGGAAATGGATTGTCGCTCACAGTCTCACCTTGCCGTTCAGAGATTGCCGTTCAATGCGCTACGTCAAGCTCGTAAATTTTACAACGACAGATTTGCGGGCATCAGATCGCGGACCTCCGGCGAACGGCAGCTCGCATCCTCATGACCGGCTCGCGTCTCGCACTAACTAGCAACCGGCCGACGGATTCCGGAGGCCGGATCGGGGCTCGCACTCAGCCGACGGATTCCGGAGGCCGGATCGGGGCTCGCACTCAGCCGACGGCTTGCCATGCCTTAGAGCGACATGGTTCGTCAATAAAAAGACCGGGGCTCAGAAGACGACGGTAAGGCCATCCGACCTCGGCCGCCACGGCTCGAGAAAGCCTCTCGAAAGATTCCAGGTCCGAAGCGTCGGCCGTGGCGATGACCTTCATATCGGTGCTCACAAGCACCGCGGCTGGCAGGATGTCGACTTCGTAGTCCTTAGAGACGGCAAGCTCCGGATGATCTATAAGCACCCGGCCCGGCCAGCCGATCTCTTCCACGAACTCTCGAGTACCCAGAGCCCCATCCTGGCTTACAGCGAGGATCTCGACATCCGCATCTCCGTACAACTTCTGAAGGTTTTTCAATTCGGACATAAGAATCCGACAGGATCTGCAGCGCGTACGAAAAAAAATCACCACGACCGGCCAAAGGGGCGTAATCAGGCTCAGCGTGACCTTTTTACCCGCAGTAGATATAAGGCTAAAGTCGGGTGCGTCCTGTCCCGGTTTCAACACGTCGGCTCCCTTCGATCCCAGTGCACGGAAAATTCGCGACTACGAGGCTTGCGAATCGCGATATCACACACTTAGACGGCGCCGTATGCGAGTATAGGTAGACACGGTGCCGGCGAAAAAGCCGGGGGCCACAGGCCGGCGGGCGGAGAAGCGGGCTTTCCTGGGAGTGCATTCCAGGGAGGCTGCCCTGAACGAAAGATCCGACGACTGCCAGAGTCTTCAAGAAGAGTTCAACGACGTCTTCGACTTCTTTTCGTACTTCGTCCAGATCGACGAAGAGGTCTATTTGGCGAATCACGTCGAGGTTCGAGGAACGACACCCACCACCGTCGTCTTGTGGGACGCATGGATCTGGGATGAACGGCGCCCGCACCGCTTCGTCTCGAGAGCCGAGTTGATGACTAAGGGAATGGTTCGAATCGAGCGACTCGCCCACGCAGATGATCTTCAAGAGTCGCAAGATGCTGTCAGAACGCCGAGACGCAGCGAGCTCGGCCGCCGCTAGCTAGCCGAGATAGAGCGGGCAACCTTGGCGCAAACCGCCATGATGGTCAATTGCGGGTTGACCTGAGGACAGCTTGGAAGGATCGAGGCGTCGGCGACCGAGAGGTTCTCAAATCCCCACACTCTGCCCTCAGGGTCGACCACGGACACCTCGGGGCTCACTCCCATCCTCGCAGTCCCCACCGGATGGAAAGCGGTGGGGATGAAAAACGCCGGTTCCCATCTGAGGTCCAAAATCTTCTTGGCCTCGTCCTCGGAGGATACTCGTTTCAGTTCAGGATGTCCGGTTCTGACCCACTTCGCTCCTGCGGCAAGAAATATACGCGCCGCCTGGTAGACGCCGAAGGCCAGCGCATCTACATCGGAGGGGAGCAACTCGTAGCGGGGCTGAGGACCGGAGTCGGTTTGTACCACCTCTCCCTCTCCGCGATCGAAACAAAACACTCCTAAGAAAGCCTTGTCCGACGTATTCCTCCCGGGATTCAGCCCCGGCACTTGTGAGGTTGCTTCGAGCATGATTCCGTGAGATTCGACGAATTCGTCGATGTAATAGGACTGGACGGTGTTCGGCGTCCCTTCAACTTCCTCGTCGAATGCCGCCAGGACCCCTGCGCACGGGTGTATTTGAAGATGCTTTCCGAGATGGGCCGAACCCGCCGGATTCAGAGTCGCCAGCAATACAGGCGTATGGATGGGTCCGGCGGAGAGAACGACTCTGGAGGCGTCGAAGCGCACTCTGCCCGCCTCGGACATCTTCTCGTCGAGTATCGATCCCTCGACCGCTACTACCCTGTCACCTTCGGCTACGAGCCGATCGACACGCACTCGCTCGTAGATCTTCGCCCCGCTTCTTTGCGCAGCGGGAAGGTAGCTCACATGCATCGCTTGTTTGGCGCCGGTGGGACAGCCCAACACGCAAATGCTGCTCCCCTTGCAGTTCCGGATATTGCGCGGTATCGGACCGCCGCTCAGGCCGAGCGCCCGAGCCCCCTCCCTCACCAGCTCGCCGTTTTTCCCCATCACCTCGTCGGGAACCGGCTGCACAGAAAGCATCGCTTCGATTTCATCGAACTCGGGCGAGAGAGAATCCGAGGAAAGATCCTCGAGGCCGCGCTCGACCCACGACTTGAGCACCCGCTCGGGAGTCCTGAAGCAAGAGCCGGAGTTTATGACGGTCGACCCTCCTACGGCGCGCCCTGTAGGAATGTAGATGGCCGTCGAGCCCTGTGCCATGGTCTCCGGCCCGGTACGCCACATATTCGACACCCGCTGAAGAGGTGTGTCGCCGTAGGTCTCCTCGGTAAAATAAGCCCCCTCCTCTACCACCGCAACCTCGGCGCCGGCCTCTGCGAGAATTTTGGCCGCGACGGCGCCACCGGCGCCCGATCCTACGATGACGACATCGGTCCTCAGCCTGGCGCCGTCGGTCAGTTCGGGATGTCCGATCGTTTCTAGTAGAGCAGGCAGTTTGGGGTGCCTCCTGATAATCCGGCTTCCGATCCCGGCGAACCGAGCGACATGTTTACGTTAGAGTAATTTTTCGCGGTCGGTCCGCGGCTCATTCTACGGCAGAGAGGAGCGCATATGGGCCCAACGGCTAGGGCGGCCGGCTGGGTGGCAGATCTCGCATACTCAGACATCCCGGCCCGGGCAATCGAGAAAGCCAAGTTGCAGGTGCTCTCTGTGCTGGCGGCATGCGCACACGGGGCGAGAAGCTCGAAGGTTCGCGCGCTCAGAAGAGCTATCGAACGAGGACGGGGAAACGACAAAGAAGGTCCCTGCACGGTTATAGGCGCTCGAGACAGGGCGTCGCTTTGGGATGCTCTCTACCTCAACGCCGCGTCTTCCGTTGTGCACGATTTCGACGACTACCTCTTTGCAGGGCATACCGGACATTCTGCTGTTCTGGTAAGCCTTGCAGTCTCCGAAGTGCTTGCAGCGGAAGGATCTCCGGTAAGCGGGGCCAGATTTCTCGAAGCTGTGGTGGCCGCTAACGAAACCGGCGGTCGGCTGGGCGCATCCATGCTTTTCGGTCCTCACAACGGCCAGATGTGGAGCTATATCCATCTAATAGGAGGCGCTGTCGCCGCATCGAAAATCTTGGGACTCGACGCCGAGACCACAGAGTCGGCGATCGGTATCGCTTTTTCTCAGCCCAACTATCCTTTAGTGGCGACGTTTATGGGATCGGACGCAAAGCAACTCATCGCATCCCAACCCGCCGTGGACGGCGCCAAGGGCGCCTTTCAAGCTGCTGAGGGATTGCGCGGGGCGCCGGGAATCCTCGAGGACAGAGGCGGGTTCTGGGCCCGGTTCCACAAAGATGCACTCGCCAAGATGTTTTCCGGATTCGGATCGGCGTGGACCACCGAGTCGCTGAGCTACAAGATTTACCCGGGATGCGCGTACCTCGACACCGCCGAAGACGCCCTGGTCGAGGTGTGCTCTCAGTTCCAGGAAAAACACGGGCGGAGTTTGGCGCCCTCCGATGTCGAGACAATCCGGGTAGAAGCAGGAATGCTGACCACAGGTATGGAGACGATGTCGGGATGGTACAGATCGGATCACATCTCTCCGATGAACGTAAATTTCTCGGTGGCTCTGTCCGCCGCCATTACGGTGATCGCAGGGCGATTGACGCCTGCGGAGCTTGAGCCCGGTTTTTACCTGGAGAGAGAAAGAGAAATCCTCGATCTTGCCAAGCGCGTGGAGATCATCTCCAGCCCCGAGATGACGCTCGCAATGGCGCCTCCTTCCGGCAGCGAGGACGAATTCGATCTGCGCGACATCTTGAAGAAACCTGACGACGCCCTCGACGGCGTCGACTTTACCCGCTACAAAGCGCGATTTCCTGCAGCGCTTACGCTCAAGACCACCTCCGGCGAGGAGTATTTCGCCCGTCAGGACATTCCTCTAGGAGCGGCCGGAAGGCCCGACACCGAAACTTCCGATCTGGTAGAACGTAAGACCCTCGACGCCTTTGGCCAAGGTCTCGGAGAAGAGCTCTTGAAAGCGGTAAATGGTTTAGATGAAAAAGACGACGCCTCGGCGATCGCATCTATCATCCACCAAGCGACATAAAGCCATACAAGAAGCGCGGGAGGCTTCCCGGATATATCAAACCGCCGAGCTTACGACCGTGAATCCGTTCGGATTCCCCGTTACCGCGCCGGTCGTAGCCGTTTTCGACGAGGAACTAGAGAAAATCCTGGCAACTACCTCGATCGCCTACGGCGCAAAGCTTCGCAACATCGAGCGCAACCCTTACGTCTTGTTCCACTTTCACCATCGAACGGCAGCGAGACCTGAGTGGCAGGACGCATCCGACGATTGCGGCTCTTTTCGCATCCGCGCCCGGGCTGAAATCCTCGAGCAGGACTTTGCAGAGGCGCTCACATGGATCGGACATCGATTCAGATCCGTACGCGCACAGCCGGGCCTCCACGAAAGGCTGGGCAAATCTAGGTTGTGGCGAAAACTTTACCTCTACTACTTCAGCCGGAAAGTAATTGCCGCCTCACCGCTCGACGTAGTAGAAGGGCCGGTCCCCGAAACAACGGCATTGCGAGAAGCCGAGAGGCGACGCCCGCAACGACCGATCGACATCGTCAAGAGGTCGATCCTGCGGCGCGCGCCGGCCGTGTCGATTACCATTGCAGATCCCGAAGCGGGCTTGTATGCCTCAGAGGCCAGAATCCAGGCGGTCTTTCCGAATCTAGTCTGCGCGGAGCTTCCGCACGATGCCGCACCCTTACAATCTGCCGGCAAAAAGATATCGGTCAAGGCTTGTATTAGCGCCTTTGCGCAAAGCTCCGACCTCGGATGGCTCATTCACGCGGCCGTTCTCGGCGTCGCAGATGTCTCGTGCCGGCAGGTGAGGCTCCACCCCCGTACGGCGTTTTCGACAATCAGACCGCCCGGCGCTTTAGGCGACCTTTGGATCGGATTGCATTCCACAGTAAAAGGCGCCAAGGCCGCTGCCGCTTCCGGCGTGACGCCGCTCAGCGAAGAGGTACTGGCAAGAGCATTCGAAGGACGTCAATGAAGATAGGTGAGACCGATGAACACAGATGAGACCGTCGCGTTCTTGGGCACCGGTCTGCTCGGAAAACCGCTCGCCAAGAGACTACTCGAGGCCGGTGTGGCTCTCAGGGTCTGGAACAGGACACAATCCAAAGCTTTATCGCTCCAAGAATCGGGAGCCACGCTCTGCGACACTCCACGCTCCGCTGCACACGGCGCATCGGTTGTATTCGTTTGTGTCCGGGACGAAGCGGCAGTAGTCGAGGTGCTCGAAGGCCCCGAGGGCGCGCTGGCAGGCGCCTCGCATGAAGCGTTGATAGCCGACGTTTCTACCATAGGGCCGTCGGCGGCGATGCGAATTCGAGAATCGCTGAGCAAGCGAGGATTCCGATATCTGCAAGTGCCTGTCATCGGAAGCGGATCAGCGGCGGAGGCAGGAGAGCTTGTAGTCCTCGAAGGCGGGCCCAGAGAGGATCTAGTCAAAGTCGAGGCGATCATGCGGCCGGCGGCGCGGCGATTCATCTTCTGCGGCGATGTGGCCGATGCCGCCAAAGCCAAGCTGGCCGTCAACACGCTCTTGGGACTCCTCAATCAAGCCATCGCAGAGGGATTCACGCTCGGAGAGGCTTTGGGTCTTCCGACCAACCTCGTCCTCGATGTGCTGTCCGAAACTCCTGCAGGAAGACAGGTCGAGCGCAAAAGAAAGCTGATAGTCACCGGAGAATTCGAGCCTAGCTTCAAGCTGGAATTGTTGCTCAAAGACGTGCGCCTTGCCCTCGAAGAGGCGCACGCCGTCTATCCGGTCCCCAGGTTGCCTGCGCTTCAGGCCGTAGAAGAGGTTCTCGCCGAGGCGGTCGCTGCGTCGTGGAAAGACCTCGATTATTCGGCTATGGCCGGCTATCTCTCGGGACGTGCGTCCTCTTTGACTGAATAGGATCAGGGCGCCGCCCTGTGTCCGTGTGACTTACCAGGATCGTTGGGGGAAGACGGAAAGCGTTCAGGAAGCTTTGGCGTAATAGGTGTAGGCGTTCTTGATCGTCTCGACGATTTCGGGCTCTAGTTGCTCCCAGGAGTGCTCTTCGTCCTTCGAGATCGTTATCGTGCTTCCGTAGACGTACACCGAAACGACGCCGTCGATGCTCAATAGCTTTTGTTCGAGAGTTCCGTCTTTAGGCGCCGGCGCCGTCGCAGGCCGGTAGGCCTCCGAGAAGTAAAGCCTCCCTCCCATACCCGTCAGCCATCTATTGGTCTCGAAGCGACGCACAGCGGGATCTAGTGTGGGTTTGACCGTAACGTCTACCGGTTTTCCCATCCTGAAGTCCTCCTCGGCAAAGCGTTTACTCTACTCGAGCACTGCGCAAAGATAGCTGCTCGCCGGCGAAACGGGAAATTACATCCCTCACTGGAGCGAAACTGCGCCGGTGTACAGGAGAAGGGCCATAAGACCTCAATGCTTTTATGTGAGACGCGGTTCCGTACCCTTTGTGAGATCCGAAGCCATAGTCGGGGTATTCGTCCGCCAGGTCGATCATCAGTCGGTCTCGATGCACTTTGGCCAGGATCGAAGCGGCTGCGATCGACAAGGATATAGAATCCCCTTTCTTGATGGGAGTAGCCGGATAATCCTTGACGAAAGACACCGGGCCGTCTACTAAAACGTGAATCTCGAGCCGGGCTTTTTGGCCGAGGTTTTCGAGAGCTGCCTGAACAGCGCGATCAGCGGCGCGACAGAGTGCCTCCGATATCCCCAGCCCGTCGATCTCCGAGACCTCGGCGATACCTATTCCCCATGCAACAGCCCACTTCTTAATCAGCAATTCGAGCTCTTTGCGCCGCTGTGCACTCAGGCGCTTGGAGTCATCGATTCCTTCAGGAATCCCGCCCGGGCGCAGCGCACATGCCCCCACCACCAGAGGACCGGCCAGCGCTCCCCTTCCCGCTTCATCCACGCCTACGACCAAGTCCGCTCCTCGCTCGAAAAGACCGTCCTCGACCGTCCAAGACGGTCCCGCTGTGTCGCTGTTCTTCCCGGCGCCAAAAAGGGCAGCGCAGTATGGCGCACCGCCCCTCTGCTTCTCGAGTCCCCGAGCGGTCGTTGCTTCCTCCTCTGTTCGAGCGAGGTCGAGCTTACGCCCCGGCAAACCCCAATTCGATTCGGGATCGCTTCCGACTATGAAGTCTCGTTTCATAACGGCCGGGGTGTCAAAGTTCGTTTGCGAGATAATCCCCCGAGATGAATCGCCTTTCCCCCAAAAGAAGAGGCGGGGCCGAAGCCCCGCCCCATGTTGCTCTAGGCCTGGGAAGTCCTAATTCGAGCTTTCTTCGCTGATCGGCCTCCCAGTGTCCGCAAATGCGATCGGGTAGGAAAGGTGCATCAGCCTCTCGTCGAGTCCTGGACGTGTCCTCCCTCTACCTGTCCTGCAGCGCCGATGGAGCGGTTGAAGTAGAAAGGACAGGCTG
>VAPR01000448.1_pt1 | contig 26850 bp, 24 predicted proteins | sample 3380701 | NCBI WGS metagenome assembly VAPR01 (sample SAMN11536904, study PRJNA540576) | hot springs metagenome | isolation source: hot spring wet sediment | place: Spain: Lobios | collected 2014-01 | reverse complement strand
TCGCGGTCGACGTAGGTGGCGCCGGCGTTGACGATATCGCCTTCCAGCGTGACGACACGATAGCGGTAACCGCATGCGCGGGCCACCCGGTTGGCTTGCTCCAGTGTCTCGGTCACGATCACATTGCCCAGCATCGATTCGATGATCGAGCGATACGTCTCGTCAAACGAAACCAGTTCGCTGGCGATGCCGACTACGCCATCTTCCTTGGCGATCATCCGCTTGTCCTCCGCCTGGATGTGACGGGCACGAATCACATCGAGCGGCAAAAAGGTAGCACGGCCGGCGTTGTGCTGCTTCAAATAGGCAATGGCAGAGCGACCTGCCGCTTCATTTTCCACTACCACGTTCTGCAGGGCGCCGCCGAGAGCTACCTCTACTGCGGTTTCATACTTCTCGGGCACCACCACAAGTTCGGCGACCGCGCCGTGAATCCCCTTGAAGCCTTTTTCCCGCGCTTTCAGGATCTCTTTTACCCCTTGCTGGAATCCGGCGAATTCGGCCTGCATTTCTTTCAAAAGGTCGAGACGGGACTTGGTCGCTTCCCGCTTTTGCTCACGCTGACGCAATTCACGGCGGGCTGTTTCCAGTCGCGCTTGCCCTTCCCGTACACCGTCGATCAGCGACTTGTAGTGATCCAGCGTCGATTGGATCGTCCGGTCAATCTCGGCGAGCTGCTCTTGAAGCTCTGCCAGTTTTTGCTGCCGGAGAGCCTCTTCCTGGTCGAGCCGTTCCTTTTCCTGCAGCAGGCGGTCAACCCGCGCCTGGTTGGTCTGCGTGAGCTGCTGCTGGTGGCGAATCTCGTTGCGCAGGTTGGCCATTTCGTTCAGCTTTTCGAAATAGTCCCCTTTCAGCCGTTCCACGTCGTCGGTGAGCGACTGAACCATGGCGCTGAATTGATCCTCCGCTTCTTTCAGGGATTGGCGAGCCTGTGTCATTCGCTGCTTCGTCTCGTCTACCCGCTGCTGTTCCTCCGTTAACTGAGATTCCACTGCATGCTGCTTTTCCGTGATGCGGTGCATTTGCTCCATGGTCTGTTGACGATTGGCGGCAAGGTTGCGCAGGCGTTCTTTCAAGACTTCCCGCTGTCCCTCCACCTTTTCCGTCTCTTCACTGACCGTAAGCAGGACCTGCTGCAGTTCCTCGATTGATTGGTCAATCTGGCTCACCTGAAAACGTGCTTGCTCCAGGTCGGCCTCCCGTTTGGAAGCTTCCGTCGAATGCTCGACCAACTGGGCTTGCAGCTCTTGCACCAGTTGGCTGGCTGCCTCCCATTTGGCATGCGTCGCTTCTATCTGCTGCACATACAGGGAGACTTCGTGCTCGACCAACTGCTGATGCAGTTCCTTGTATTTCGTCGCCGTCTCCGCCTGCTCGCGTAGCGGTCCGATCTGCTCGTTGATCTCGCTTACGATGTCGTGGATGCGGACGAGGTTTTGTTCCGTCTCATCCAGTTTCTTTTCCGCTTCCCGCTTTCGTGTCTTGTACTTGACGATCCCGGCCGCTTCCTCAAAGATGCCGCGGCGGTCTTCCGGCTTGGTGCTGAGAATCTCCTCGATTTTACCCTGCCCGATAATGGAGTAGGCTTCCTTGCCCAAACCGGTATCCATGAACAGCTCCATGATGTCCTTCAGTCGACAGGGCCGCTTGTTTATGTAGTACTCGCTCTCCCCCGAGCGGTACACGCGCCGGGAAACGGACACTTCGGAATACTCCAAATCCAATGAGCGATCGCTATTGTCCAATGTCAATGTCACTTCAGCAAAATTGACCGGCTTGCGCGTGTCGCTGCCGGCGAAGATAATGTCCTCCATCTTCGCACCGCGCAAAGATTTCGCACTTTGTTCACCCAGAACCCAGCGGATGGAATCTGAGACGTTGCTCTTTCCGCTTCCGTTTGGCCCGACCACGGCGGTTACGCCTGGGACGAATTCCATTTCTGTCCGATCGGCAAACGATTTAAAGCCTACCAATTCGAGGCGTTTTAAGTACATCCTCATTTCCTCCTACAGAAAAGCCCCTGTTATTACGTACAGGAGCGTCACCACAATGAATCCTTAACCCTATTAGTTTATCACAGAACAAGGCAATATCGAAGAGATTTCACGCTGATCACCGCGAGTATGATCATGAACAGAAAATATTTTTTCCGGTAAAAAAGTAGGATTGTAAGTTGTTGGAAGGTTTTTTACAATTATCATGAATATTCACAAAATACAGAATTGGGAGGGATCTTTGTTGAATGTAAAAAAATCATTGGTAAGAGCCGCTGCCGCAACGATGCTGCTCACATTGACAGTACCTACGACTATGACTGATGCGGCGGGCAAAGTACGCAAGGAATCAAGACAAGCCACCGATGCCAGAGACGCAGCCGAGCGTTACCTCAAGGAACATGCAGATGAATTTCACCTGAGTCCCGACCTTTCCGACCTGCAGCATGTCACAACCATCGAGACAGAAGCAGGAAGCTATGTCCGTTATCAGCAAACCGTTGACGGAGCACCCGTATTTACGCGTCAGGTTACCGTGACGGTCGATCCTGGTGAGAACGTTCTCCAGGTAGTATCCGACTATGCCCCTTACGAGAGGATCGAAAAGACAAAGGACAAGCTGTCAGAAGACGATGCAGAAGAGAAAGCATTAAAGCACATCGGGGCAAAAAGCAAAGGGAAATGGGCCAAAACCACGAGGGAGCTCGGGTACATCATCGAAGACGGCACAGCAATCCCTGTCTACCGGGTAGTCGTCCATACACACGAACCCTTTGGCGCATGGGAAACATACATCCACGCCGAGAGCGGCAAGCTTCTGAAAAAACGTGACCTCAACCGCCGCGCATCAGGCACCGGAAGCGTATTCCTGCCAAACCCCATCGTAACCCAAGGCTCCACTGCCGGCTTGACCGACAACAGGGACGCGGATTCCGCAGCGCTTACCAGCCAGTTAAAAACAGTCAATTTGCTTGGCCTGGATGGTTCCGGCTACTTGACTGGCGATTACGTAACCGTCGAGTCACGGGCAAGAGCGTATGCACCCAACCTTCAGTTCAACTACACCCGGTCAGACGACAGATTTGAGGACGTCATGGCTTACTACCATATCGATTCGCTGCAGCGATATATTCAGTCACTCGGTTTCAATACCATCATCAACCGAGCGATTCAGGTCAATAACGGAAAGTACAAGCAGGACAACTCGTACTACATGCCTTCGACAAAAGAAATTACCTTTGGAATCGGTGGCGTTGATGACGCGGAAGATGCAGGCATTATCGCGCACGAGTACGGTCACGCCATCCAGGACGATCAGGTGCCTGGCTTCGGTAATTCTCCAGAGGGCGGAGCAATGGGGGAAGGTTTCGGCGACTATCTGGGAGCCACCCATGAAGACGCAACCTCATCATCTGAATACGGAAAGGCCTGCGTTGGCGAATGGGATGCTGTCTCGTACGCAAGCGGAAACCCGCCATGCCTGCGCCGCCTGGACGAAAACAAGGTGTACCCGCAGGATCTGGTCGGCGAGGTGCATGCAGACGGAGAAATCTGGTCGCAGGGATTGTATGACATGGCGGAAGCGTTTGGCCGTGACGTGGCGACGAAAATCATCCTGCAGTCTCACTTTGCGTTAACCCCAAATGCGACCTTCCGCGATGGCGCGAGGGCCATCAAGCAGGCTGATGTGCTGCTGTACGGAGGAGCGCACGGTTCCCAGATCGATTCCATATGGAGTGCACGAGGAATTCCTACCAACTAATCCAGGTTCTCAGGGGGCAGTCGCCCCCTTTTTTCGTTTGTTCCCCCCATTATCCGGAATACAATAAAGAGAAGACCTCGGGTGAAGTCTTCTCTTTATTCCTTATGGCTTTCTAGAACCGCTGTGCGAACAAATTGCGTTCCCAGTCGCTCACATGGCGAGAGTATTTGTCCCACTCTGTTCGCTTCACTTTGATAAACTCTTCCCAAATCTCACGGCCGATCGCATTGGCAAGAATCGTGTCTTGACCCAGGCTGTCGACCGCCTCTTCCAAATTGCGCGGAGCCCGAGAAATCCCCCGTTCCTTCATCTCCGTTTCCGTCAGCCAGCTTACATCGTCATTGGCCGGCTCCCCAGGATGAATACGGTTGTGAATGCCGTCAAGACCAGCTGCCACCAGACACGCGGAAAGCAGATACGGGTTGCATGTCCCATCCGCGCCTCGGAACTCGAAGCGGCGGGTGCGGCGCTTTTCCGGTATGCGAACGAGAACGGAGCGGTTCCCTGCCCCGTAGCAGATATGCGCAGGGGCCCATGTGCCAGGACGCATCCGCTTGTACGAGTTGATGCTGGGAGCACCGATGGCGATCAGGGAGCGGCCGTGTTTCAAGAGTCCGCCGATGAAATGGTACGCCTTTTCCGACAAATCCAGGCCGCGCTGGTCGGTGTTGTCTTGGAACAGGTTCTCGCCCGCTTCATTGTACAGGCTGATGTGGACGTGCAGGCCGCTGCCCGCGAGATGTTCAAACGGCTTCGGCATCAAGGTGCCGATCATCCCCTTGTCGCGGGCAATCTGCTTGAACAGGTGCTTAAACGTGACCTGATCATCCGTCGCCTTGAGCGCCAAAGCATACCGCAGGTTTACTTCAAGCTGCCCAGGTCCGTATTCGCTGGATATCTGCTCCGTTTTCACGCCCATTGCTTCCAGCGAGTGAACGAACTCCTGTACAAACGCCTCCTGAATGTCCACACCTTCGGATGAAAAGCAGTGACTGTTGTCTGCAGGCACGATGTTGCCGTTTGCTTCCTTCAGCAGGTAAGCTTCCTGCTCGTAGGCCATGTAGAGCTTGCCTCCGAGAAGCGTTTCCACCTCGTTCAACAGGCGTTTCAACGTGTTGCGCGGGCATCCATGCCAGGGATCGCCATTGATGTCCACCAGGTCGCAAAGCATGCGTGCCGTGTTTTTTCGATAGGGGAGGATCGCGAACGTACTCGGATCGGGCACTGCGAAAAAGTCGCCGTCGCCCGGGCCGTACATCGGGTTGGGAATGTATTCGTCTAACGCGTCAAAGCTCATGATGGCTGCGCTGAAGTTGACCCCCTTTTCCATCGCGTCCCGCAAATTTTCCGGACGAATGGTTCTGCTGCGCGTCACACCTGCATAATCCAAAAATTCAACCCGAATAAACTCAATACCTTGATCTTTTATAATTTTCAGAACGTCATCCACGTTAGCCACTTTGTTACTCCCCTTTCTGCAGCCAATTCAATGCGATTTGCGTGAAAAGCTTTCCGCCGATCGGAATGATGGCGTCGTTAAACCAGAATTTCGGATGATGCAGATCGTACGTTTCCTGCCCTTCTTGCTGGATTCCCAAACGAAAATACGTGCTCGGCACTTGTTGGGCAAAGTAGCCGAAATCGTCTGCTCCCATCGATGGATGAGGCAGCAGGTGAATGTGAGCTTCCCCTACGATCTCGGACGCACTTTGTTTGACTGCAGCCATCACTGCCGGATCGTTGCAGACAGCGGGATTTCCGTCTCGGTAGAGGATGTGTGCCCGGCCACCGTACTGACCGGCGACTCCTTCTACCATCTGGCAGATTTTTGCTTTAACACCTTTGCGCACTTCTTCGGACAGCGTACGGATCGTCCCTTCCATCCTCAAGTGGTCCGCCACTACGTTGCTGGCGGTTCCCCCCTGGATCTTGCCGACGTGGATCACCAATGGCTCAACCGGATTGTTCATTCTGACGGCGAGATGCTCAAGCGAGCGGAACACCTCGATGCCAATGGCAATGGCGTCTATGGCTTGATGGGGACGACCGGCATGGCCTCCCTTCCCTTTGACTTCAATGACGAAGTCGTCACAGGAAGCGGTGACGCCACCCTCTTTCAAACCCACGGCACCGAACGGCAGATGGGGCCACAGATGAAGCGCCACGGCCGCTTCGATTTGCGGATTCTCCAACACGCCGGATTCGATCAGTCGTTTCGCCGCCCCGTCCGCCTCTTCTCCCGGTTGAAAAATGCAACGGACCATCCCTTTAAACTGCGAACGGTGCTTCCACAAGTGGTAGGCCGCCCCGAGCAAAATCGCGGTATGACCATCGTGGCCGCATGCGTGCATCACTCCTAGTCGTCTGGAGGAAAACGACAATCCGCTCTCTTCCTGAATCGGCAATGCATCAATGTCCGCTCGAAGCGCAAGGCGCCGACCATCCCCGCGCTCCCCCCAAATGTCTACGACAATCCCTGTCCCACACACCCGGCGATAGGGAATTCCCCATTCATCTAGGCACTTTTCTATGGTTTTGCTCGTTTCATATTCGGCAAAGGATAGCTCGGGCTGTTGATGAAGCTGTCTTCTGATTGCGCATAAATGCTCGTCGATCTGCTCCTCCCACTCCCACTTCGTATTCGACGACACGGTCCGGCCACTCTCCCTTCCGTAAACTGGTACCATTACAGATCGATCGAAACCGAGTTGTCCTTGAATACCTTGGTACGTATGAAGATATAGACTGCCCCCAGGACCAGCCAGGCGACTCCCATCTGGATGGCCAACGGTTCCATCGACTTGATGACATAGCCGATGACGCACAAACCGATGAGAGGGAAGATCAGGTGTGCGAAAAATTGCTTTGACTTCTTGCGAAACACAAAGTGGTTGATGACTGACAAATGCAGCATCAGGAAGCCGGTCAGCGCGCCGAAGTTAACCAGGTTGGTCAACACCGCCATGTGGCTTTGAAAAGCAAGACTGACGATCAACGAGACAACGGCTACAAGAGCTGTGCTTACATACGGCGTCTGAAAGGTTGGATGAACTTTGGCCAGCACGGTGGGAAGTTTTCGGTCGCGACCCATGGAAAACAGGATGCGAGAAATCGCCGCTTGGGCCACCAATGCCGCGGAAATGCCCCAGGAGAACACCGTTGCCAGGATGGAAACCGTCTTCAGCCATTCGCCTCCGGCAACGCCTGCAATCTCGTAAAATGCGGTATCGAGACTTTCAAATTGCATGCCGCGCCCCAAATCGCTGGCCACCCACGTTTGGGCGATAAACAGGAATCCAACGGCTAGCAGGGCACATATGCTAGCCCGGCCCACAACCTTGTTTCCGCCCTGCACCTCTTCCGACATGGTTGATATCGCATCGAATCCAAGAAACGAAAGAACGGCGATCGATACAGCCCCCATTACCAGATTCAGGTTAAAATTTCCTACGTCGTAAAGCGGCTTCACCGTAAAGCCGCCGCCTTTTCCACCGAGCAGCGCAATGACGCCCGCTATCAGGAAGATCATCAGAACGGCAAACAGGATGACCAGCGTCAGTTTGTTAGCCTTTGCCGTAAATTCAACTCCGCGGATGTTAATGAGGGTATTTACCGTGATAAACAAGAGGATCCAGACCCATACCGGAATTGCCGAGATCAGGGCAACCAGGGCGTTGGCGCTCACCACGTAACAGAGAGAAGGAATCAGGATGTAGTCCAGCAGGATCGCCCAGCCCGAGACGAAACCCACGTGCTCGTTTATCCCCCGCTGCGCATAGGCGTAGACGGAACCGGCGACGGGAAACGCCTCAGACATTCGGGCATAGCTCAACGCCGTAAAAATCATCCCGATCATCCCGATCATGTACGCAAGTGCCACCATCCCCTTGGATGCGTCAGCCACGTAGCCGAAAACCCCGAATGGGGCGATCGGCACCATGAAGATCAAACCATAGATGAACAGGTCCGAAAAGGAAAGCGCTCGTTTTAACTCCTGCTTATACCCGAACTGTTCAATCATCCGTATACCCCCTCACTTAGAGTGTGATTTGGTAAACCCGGGAAAAATTTTTATAGAGAACCCCCTCCGCGATGTACGTGGCCACCTCGACATCCATGTAATCCCGCGCAATCCAGCCTTCAAGCACTCGCGTGAAGCACTCTTTGAACAACAGCACGCCAAGCCAGTTCATCTCCGGTAGTGTAAACGCGTCGGATCCGTACATCACCTTGTCGAACGGGGCGAATTCGAAGACCTGGGAAACGATGCGCTCCACACCATGGCCGACAAACGGATTCTGCAGGGAGATATCCAGGTAGACATTAGGCAGCACACTCGCGATAAAAGCCGCCTCCTCCACCCATGGATAGCCACCGTGTACGAGGTGGACTTTGGTTTCAGCATACTTCGTGTCACGCAACAGGTCCAACAGGAAGGAAGGGCTGGCCTTGGTGAGGATCACTTCACCGTCTCCCACTCCTGTATGAATGTGCAGGACCTTCCCTGCCAACGTGCATTCCTCCAGCGCGACATGGAGGCAGTAATCGCGCAGCGCCTTCACCTTCGCCCGTGTATCGGCACGAAACTCCACGTACTCCTCCCGAGCCGTTTGCTCGTCCATTGGCCCGATCTCCAGGCCGCTGCGGTAGGCGATGATCGACTTTAGACCCAGGATATGCTCCCGTTTCAGCGCATCCCGGATATCGGCGCGATATCGCTCGATAAATTCGCCAAAGGTGGAACATTCCTCGCGGTGTGCCACCATCACCGGCTCAATTCGGTACACTTCCCAGAAAGGAACTCCCGTCAGGTCGGCGTACTCCCGCTCCGACAGACGCGGCTGTGGATATCCGAAGTCCAGCAGCATTCCCGCGATGTTGGCATCGCGAAACAGCGCTTGCGTGTACGCTTGCGAATCACTCGCCTGCAGATTGCGATGAGCGACGACATCTTCCAGAACCGGGTCACAGGCAAAAAATTTTGCCAACCGCTGCACGGTAATCTGCATGTACATGTTCGTGCCGGGATACGGCAGCTTTGGATTCTCCCGTTTCGTCTCCTTGAACATATCAGGGATAACCGATAACGAAAGCTTTTTGACGAATTCCGCGGGAGTCATCGGATTCGCATGAGCCACATAGGGATGGGCATGAACATCAACCGCCTTGATGTTACTTAAATCCAGGGTCATCTGATCTTCCTCCTTTTCAATGATTGGTGATGCCCAAGATGATGAGCAACAATCATGCCAGCGCAAAAACAGGCATTTTCCGTGATGTTTCCTACGTTCGCGGAGCAAAATATTGGTCACCGAAAAAAATTATTCGAAAAATATTTTTACAAATATATGAATTTTCATAATTATTGCTTTATAGTAAGGGTATATACTACCAGGATTTATGCAAAAAAGATGATCGCAGAAAAATATTTTTCTTTTCAGGAGGGCTCACTGTGTCTGAACACGCACCCATATGCCTCGAGCAAGTGTGGAACGCCTGTTTTGAGAGTATGGTGATTACCGATGACAAGGGAGAGGTGTTGGACCTCAACCGCTCCGCGATGCGTCTGTTCTCGCTTAGTCCCGCCAACCTGGACGGAATCTCCATCTTTGAGGTAATTGCCGATGAATCGCTTCAAAAATACTTGAAGCCTGACAAAGAAATGACGGGTATCCCCGTCTACCTGGGGACTCAGGAACTGGTAGTCAACATTCTCCCGCTGAAACGGAAGGATTCTCAATTCCATTATCTTTTTCTAGTGAACAACGTCACCCAACAACAACAGTTGAAATACCAACTTCAAGCCATGAACGAGACGAAACTTCTCTATGACGCAGTGCTGGACGAGCTGGAGGAGGGTGTTTGTGTCATCAATCTGGAAGGAAAAATCCTTTTTTACAACCGAAAAATGGGGGAAATCGATCTCCGAGAGCCCGAGACAGTCAAGGGAAAACGGCTGTTTGAGGTATGGCCAGCCTTGGATGAAGAATCAAGCACTCTCCTGGCATCGATGAAGCTGTCCAAGACGCTGAACCATCGGGAGACTCACTTTACCAACAACGGAAAGGCTGTAACTACGCTGACCCGGACATCGCCGCTGTTCGTCGGCGAGAAGAAGCTGGGAACCATTCAAGTGTTGAGAGACATCACGGAGCAAAAACAACTTACGGAAACGATCCAGCAGCTGCAAAAGCCGGACAAAATCGAATCCTCCCCTGCCAGGCAGCCCCTGTCCGCGAACAACACCCGCTTTCAATTCAATGATATTGTGTTCATCAGCCGGGAGATGAGGCAAACGGTAGAACAGGCAAGAAGAGCTGCCCGGTCCGCTTCCAACGTACTGATCATTGGCGAAACGGGCACAGGCAAGGAACTGTTCGCACAGAGCATACACAATGAAAGTCCACGAAAAGGGGGACCGTTCATCGCCCAGAACTGTGCCGCCCTGCCGGAAAGCCTGCTCGAAGGGCTGCTGTTCGGCACTAGTCCGGGAAGCTTTACCGGGGCCATCGACAGACAGGGACTGTTCGAACAAGCTCACGGCGGCACTCTCCTGTTGGATGAAATCAATTCCATCGGACTGAATTTGCAGGCGAAGCTGCTCAGGGTACTTCAGGAGAAAAAGTGCCAGAGACTGGGTTCGTCCAAAGTGGTGGACGTCGACGTGCGTATCATTGCCACGATCAACGAAGACCCGTTTGGAGCGATCAAAAAGGGGCATCTGCGGGAGGATTTGTTTTACCGCCTGAGCGTTGTCAACATCTATATTCCACCGCTGCGAAAACGAAGGGAGGACATCGCCTGCCTAATTGATGCGTTCCTCGAAAAACATGCCCGCTCCCTTCAGGTACAAGTGGACGGGATCGATCCCGATGTCTACCGCTACCTGCTGGATTACTCCTGGCCGGGGAACGTCCGCCAACTGGAGCATGTCATCGAAGGGTGCCTCAACCTGATGTACGATGAACGAATCATCACCTTTGGGCATTTGCCGTACTCGTTTCGGGACAAGATGATCCAGCAGGCAAGCTCAATGATACCCGAGTCATCGGGACTGCCCTCCCATCCGTTGACGATGCGGGGCACTCTTGAACAGCAGGTGGAGCAGTTGGAACGCGCTTTGATTGCCAGCGCCCTGAAAGAAAGCAACGGCAACATCACGAAGGCAGGAGAGAGGCTTGGCATCTCCCGGCAGAATTTGAACTACAAGCTGAAAAAGTACCAGATGCTGCCCGATCAGATGTAACCACTCCACACGAAAAAACCCGATCCTTGAACGGAATCGGGTTTTCCCATGTTTTGTTATTTGGCCCCCAGCTTGATCAACGCACGCGCCGCCGCCTGCTGCTCGGCTTCCTTTTTGGAACGGCCAGTGCCGATTCCGAGCGGGCGGTTGTTCAGCAGCACTTCGGAAACAAACTCCCGGTTGTGGGCGGGACCTTTCTCCTGCACGATGCGGTAGTGTATTTCACCGAGGTTGTCCTGCTGTACAAACTCCTGGAGCTGGCTCTTGAAGTCTGTTACCTGGGTGAACTCTCCCTTGTCGATGCGCGGATAGACGTACTTCTCCATGAATTGAAAGACGGCGTCCAATCCCTGATCAAGGTACAGGGCACCGATAAACGCTTCAAACACGTCAGCCAACAATGCCGGACGTTGACGGCCTCCCGTCAGTTCTTCCCCTTTTCCTAACAGTACCAGATCTCCAAACTGAAGCAGCTCGGCGAATTTGACGAGGGACGGCTCGCAGACGATGGCAGCCCGGAGCTTTGTCATTTCGCCTTCGCTCATCTTGGGAAACATCTTGTACAGAAACTGAGAGACAGTCAGTTCCAACACGGCATCGCCTAAAAACTCCAGCCGCTCGTTGTCTTGAATCCGTTTGCCTCGTTGTTCGTTCACGTAGGAAGAATGGGTGAATGCTTGCCGCAAAACGTTTTCGTCACGAAAACTAATGCCGATATTCTCTTGCAGCTGCGCAAAATCCATCACCCTCACCACCATTCCTGAAAACTTCCTACTCGCTTTCGCCAGCAGGAATGTTTAATCTTCGTAACGTTTCAATACAATCGTCGCATTGTGACCGCCAAATCCAAACGTGTTGGAAACAGCAACGTCCACTTTTGCTTTTCGAGCCTGGTTCGGCACGTAGTCGAGATCGCACTCCGGATCCTGACTCTCAATATTGATCGTTGGCGGCAGGACTTGATCGCGCAGGGCAAACGCACACGCGATAGCCTCAACTCCGCCTGTCGCGCCCAGCAGATGGCCCGTCATCGATTTGGTAGAGGAAACAGCCAGTTTGTAGGCATGCTCACCAAATACGCTCTTGATTGCCATGGTTTCAGCGATGTCACCCGCTGGTGTAGAAGTACCGTGTGCATTGATGTAGTCCACAGCTGTCGGCTCGATACCTGCATCACGCAGAGCGTTCTTCATGCAGCGAGCGGCACCTTCGCCTCCAGGAGATGGCGCGGTAATATGGTGAGCATCTGCGCTCATACCATAGCCGACCACTTCTGCAAGAATCGTTGCCCCGCGTTTTTTGGCATGCTCCAACTCCTCGAGCACTACGACGCCGGCCCCTTCCCCCATCACAAAACCGTCACGGTCCGTATCAAACGGACGGCTGGCCTTCTGAGGTTCTTCGTTGCGCGTCGACATCGCCTTCATCGAACAAAAGCCGGCAAACGCCATCGGCAGGATCGTCGCTTCCGCACCACCCGTGATCATTACGTCCGCATGATCGTGCTGAATCAGTCGGAATGCATCCCCAATCGCATTGGTACCGGTTGCACAAGCGGTGATGGCGGAAGATGTCGGACCCTTCGCGCCAAACTCCATGGAGACAGCACCAGACGCCATATTGGCAATCATCATCGGAATGAAGAATGGACTCACACGACGTGGTCCTTTCTCAAGCAGAACCTGGTGTTGCTCTTCCCACGTACCCAAACCGCCGATGCCAGAACCGATGTACACCCCGGTGCGCTCTGCCAGCTCTTCCGTAATCTCGAGGCCGCTGTCCTTTATCGCCATCTTCGCCGCAGCCATCGCAAACTGAACGTAGCGATCCATGCGACGAGCTTCCTTCTTATCGATACCGAATGCTTCCGGGTCAAAGTTTTTCACTTCTGCTGCTATCTGTGTCGGATAATCGGAGGCATCAAACGCAGTGACCTTGTCAACTCCCGATTTACCTTCCAGGAGGCTGTTCCAGAAAGTTTCCGCGTCGTTACCCACCGGAGAGATGACGCCTACGCCGGTAATCACCACTCTTCGCTTCATTACGATCACCTCTATATAAAATCAGCTACCTGCTTCCTTTTTATGCCAAGAAAACGAAATGGAAAAAAGAGCAGCAAAACTGCAGATCACAACATTCGTTTGTGAAGGGAGAAGTCCCGCATTACACGGGACTTCCACTGAATCAACCTACTTGTGAGATTCTATGTATTTCACAACCTCACCAACAGTAGAAATCTTTTCAGCGTCTTCGTCGGAAATCTCCATATCGAACTCGTCTTCGAGTTCCATCACGAGCTCAACGACATCCAGGGAGTCAGCGCCCAAATCTTCCTTGAAAGAAGCCTCCAGCGTGATCTTGGATTCGTCTACACCCAGACGGTCGACGATGATCTTCTTCACACGATCAAATGTTTCTGCCATTTTGCTTCACCCCCTCTCCAAGTATTATAGTGGATGAGCCCTCGAAAAACCAGTTTACGGTATTGCGCGAAAACTTAGGTTCTCAATGGACCCGATCATTACATGTACATGCCTCCGTCCACATGCAGGGTCTGACCTGTCATATAGCTGGCTGCGTCTGATGCCAGGAAAACGACTACCTTGGCAATCTCATCCGCCTGCCCCAAACGACCAAGCGGGATTTGTCCCAGCATCGCCGTTTTCACATCTTCGGGCAGGGCTGCTGTCATGTCGGTATCGATGAATCCCGGTGCGACTGCGTTCACGGTGATGCCGCGGGAAGCAAGCTCGCGAGCGGTCGTTTTGGTCAGACCGATAACTCCCGCTTTCGCAGCAACGTAGTTGGCTTGGCCAGGGTTCCCAAGTACGCCGACCACCGACGTGATGCTGATGATTCTGCCGGAGCGCTGTTTCATCATCGGACGAGTAGCCGCCTTGATGCAGTTAAATACGCCCTTCAGGTTGGTGTCGATCACTTGATCCCACTCTTCCTCTTTCATCCGCATCAACAGGTTGTCACGAGTGATGCCCGCATTGTTCACGAGGATATCAATCGTTCCGAAATGGTCCAGTGCTTGTTTGAACATATCGTTCACTTCGTCGGAACTGGATACATTGGCCTTGATCATGATGGCGTCGCGTCCCAGTTCCTTTACTTTGGCTACGGTTTCCGCTGCAGCCGCTTCACTACCTGCGTAGTTGACGACCACATTGGCTCCCGCTTCTGCCAGACGGAGCGCGATGGCACGCCCGATTCCGCGTGATGCGCCCGTCACCAGGGCTGTTTTCCCCGTTAGCATAGTACCCCTCCGTTCAACAATTCATTGAGTGATTCCATATCTTGAACCGAATAGATGGTCACATCGGCAGGCGCAATCTTTTTGATCAAACCGGCCAGCACTTTACCCGGTCCGATTTCCACGAACACTGTCACGCCCTGCTCTACCATCCACTGAACGGTATCCTCCCACAGTACCGGGGAAGCCACCTGCTGCACCAGGCTGTCCAGGATGGTTTCTGCCTCAGCCACAGGCCGGGCTGTTACGTTGGCAACAACAGGAACGGCAGCGTCCTTTACCTGGATTTCAGCCAGAACGTCCTTCAACTTGTCTGCAGCAGGCTGCATCAAGCTGGAGTGGAACGGGCCGCTTACGTTGAGCGGCAAAACCCGCTTCGCTCCCTTATCTTTCGCTTGTTCCCCAGCCAACTTGACGCCTTCAGCGGAGCCGGAGATGACGATTTGCCCCGGAGAGTTCAGGTTGGCGAGCTGGACGGGATGACCGGTGGAGGACACCTCTTCACAAACCGCGTGAAGCACCTCCCGTTCCATACCCAGAACAGCGGCCATCGCTCCCTGACCAGCAGGAACCGCTTCTTCCATGAATTGACCACGGGCACGCACTACTTTCACCGCGTCAGCAAACGAGAAGGAACCGGCGGCTACAAGCGCCGAGTATTCGCCCAAGCTGTGACCGGCAACGTAAGCCGGCGTGTAGTTCGGCAGTTTTTCGCGAAGGGCGGCCAGGACCGCCACGCTCATCGTCAGAATGGCTGGCTGCGTGTTGGCCGTCAGGCGGAGTTCCTCTTCCGGTCCGCCAAAACATAGTGTCGACAGCGGAAATCCCAAGGCTTCATCTGCCTGCTGAAAAATGTCTCTGGCAGCAGAAGACTCATGCACCAGTTCAGCGCCCATTCCGACAAACTGAGATCCCTGTCCCGGAAAGACAAATGCGACTTTGCTCATCGTGGTTGCTCCCCTCCGTAATTTACACTTGCTCTTTGGTCGACCATTTGCACAAGGTCGCACCCCAGGTCAAACCGCCGCCGAAGCCGACAAGGATGACGTTGTCCCCTTCTTTCACGCGGCCATCTTCAATCGCCTCGTCAAGCGCCACCGGGATGGAGGCGGAGGACATGTTTCCGTAGCGATCCAGGTTGATCGCCACTTTATCTTCTGACAGCCCGAAACGCTGAATGGCTGCGTCAATAATGCGCTTGTTCGCCTGGTGCGGCACCAGAAGGTCGATTTCTTCCTTGCCCACACCCGACTTCTCCAACACTGCCTCGGTAGCGGAGTTCATCACGCGAACGGCGAATTTGAACACCTCGCTGCCTGCCATGGAGATATAGTGAAGATTTTGGCTGACCGACTCTGCCGAAGCAGGAATGCGGGAGCCGCCCGCCGGTTGGCAAAGCAAAGACCCGCCAGAACCGTCCGCGCCCAGTTCAAACGCCTTGAACCCATACCCTTCCGCTACTGGGCCCAACAGAGCAGCGCCTGCACCGTCGCCAAACAGAACGCACGTATTGCGGTCTTCGTAATTTGTAATCTTGGACAGCGTCTCGACACCAACCACGAGGACATACCGGTACAAACCGTTCGCGACAAACTGGCTGCCTGTGGCAATGCCGTACAGGAATCCGGTGCATGCAGCGGACACGTCCAATGCAGACGCTTTTTTCGCGCCCAGTTTCTCCTGCAGGAGGCAGGCGGTAGACGGGAACGGCATATCAGGTGTCACCGTTGCCACGATGATCATATCCAGTTCCTCTGGGCTGACGTTTGCTTTGGCCAGTGCTTTTTTCGCCGCTTCGTACGCCAGATCGGAAGAAGCCTGTTCCGGAGAGCTGATTCTGCGTTCGCGGATGCCGGTCCGGGTTACGATCCACTCATCCGAAGTCTCCACCATTTTTTCCAGATCAAAGTTGGTCAGTACTCGTTCAGGCGTGTACGAGCCTGTTGACAGAATTCCCACGGAACGCATTCCCATCATCGTCCTCACTCACTTTCTTTTTCTTTGGGTGCGTATTTCAACAACTCGGTTTGAATAAAGCCGTTCACGTCGTTCTTCACGAAGCGAGCCGCAACAGCAACGGCATTTTTGATGGCCCGCTCGTTGGATGAACCATGCGCCTTGATCACTGGCCGACGCAGACCCAACAGAGGCGCACCGCCGTATTCGGCGTAGTCCAATCGGTTCTTGAATCTCACCAGACTGGGTTTCAGAATGGCGGCTGCTACCTTATTCAAGAAGCTGGAAACAAACTCCTGCTTCAACTGTGAAAAGATGGTGGAAGCCGTCCCTTCCAGCGATTTCAGCAGGACGTTTCCCACGAAGCCGTCACAGACGAGCACGTCGCACGCTCCCGCCATGACGTCCCTCGCTTCCACGTTGCCGACAAAATGGAGATTCGTCTCAGCCAGCAGCGGATAAACCGCTTTGGTCAGTTCGTTTCCCTTGCCTTCTTCCGTGCCGACGTTCAAAAGTCCGACCGTCGGATTGTCAAATCCCAGCACCTTTTCGCTGTACAGACTGCCCATGACGGCGTACTGCAGCAAATGGTGCGGTTTTGCGTCCATGTTCGCCCCCACGTCCAGCGTGAGGGTCACTCTGCCCTTGGAATTGGGAATAAAAGCGGCGAGCGCTGGTCTTTCAATGCCTTCCATACGACCGGCATACAGCAATCCCGCTGTCATCAGGGCACCTGTATTGCCAGCGGATATTGCTGCGTCCACTTTTCCTTCCCGGGTCAATTCTACGGTAACGACCAGGGAGGAGTCTTTCTTTCTCCGCACCGCCCGTACCGGTTCGTCGTCTGCTTCAATCACTTCCGTCGTGTGGTGAATGTCAATTCCACGAGGGACGTCCGCAGGCAGATGCTTGCGAATCGTCTGCTCGTCACCCACCAGCACCACTGTTAAAGACGGATCGGCCTGCACCGCCTGCACAGCGCCTAAAACGGTGCTGCGCGGAGCGTTGTCGCCGCCCATCGCATCCAATGCAATACGCAAGGTGTTTCCTCCTTACCGCTCGATCAATGAGGCTCGGTGCGAACTTGACATGCGGACAACGCGGAACGTGGCCGTAAAGACCAGTTCACCCTGAACCTTGGTCTCTACGCGAACTCGGCTTTCTTCACCGTTGCCGCTGCGCACCACTGCCTTGGCCACCAGTTTTTCCCCCAGCTTGACGGGGCGGATGAAGCGGATGCGGGCTGTTGCTGTCAATGCGACATCCGCATCAATCACTGCCACTGCGAGCGAGTTGGCCTGTGCGAATATGTAATGTCCACGGGCGATTTGCGTCCGTGAAAAGACGTGCTCTTCCTTGATTTCCAGCACGGATATGGCTTGCGCATCCAGCTGAAGATCGATCACTTCCCCGATTACTTCATCGATGCCAAGCGACTTGACAGGATCGAGGCTTTTTTCCGCAACCGACTTGATCCGCTCGCGCAGTTCCGGAATCCCCAGTTCCAATCTGTCTAACCGTATTGTTTGAATACTGACCTGAAATAACTCTGCCAGGTCTTCATCCGTGGCAAAGGGATTTTCCTGCAGCGACTGCACCAGCCGGGATTGGCGGTCTTTTTTAGGCATGCGGGCGATTGTCGACACCCCCTACAACTTCATCACGATCATAACATATGCTTTGCGAGCAGTTTTTAATACCAGGTACTAAATATAGTATAGGGGAGATCCTCAGGAAATACAACCCTGATGATCGTCCGGGTTAATAGATCCTGCGAATCACTTCTTCGATATCCGGCTCCTTCATCTGAATGTCAAGCGGCTCCCCCCAGTTTCCCAGTTCCGCCAAAAGCTTGGGGGACGACGTCTTGCTTTTATCAAAATACAGGATCAGTTTGTTGTCGTGGCGTTCGATTTTTTCCACACCTTCTACCGTTCCCACACGTGGCTCCGTCCGGTATTCCACTTCGATCACACTTGGCAGCCCGATTTGAGCCCGCAGGTCGGACAGCTTCCCGTCGAGAATCTTTTTCCCGTGATTGATCACAAGTATCCGGTCGCACAGCTGCTCGATGTCGTCCATGTCGTGCGTGGTAAGCAGAACCGTCTTTTTCTCACTCCGGTTCACCTCTTTTAAAAACGCCCGGATTCTTCCCTTCGCCACCACATCGAGCCCAATGGTCGGCTCATCCAAAAACAGAATCGGCGGGTTGTGCAGGAGAGCCGCAGCCAGATCGGCGCGCATCCGCTGTCCCAACGAGAGTTTGCGGACGGGCGTATCGAGAAATTCATGCAGGTCCAAAAGCTCGTTGTACCTCTCCATCGCCTGTCGATACGACACTGCGTCAATCCTGTACATGGCCTGCAGGATCTCGAATGAATCGCGAACAGGCAAATCCCACCACAGCTGGGTCCGCTGCCCGAACACTACGCCGATCATTCGGGCCACCTTTTCCCGCTGTTCCTGAGGACTGTATCCTGCTACCGTTACACGACCACGTGTCGGATGAAGAATGCCGCACAACATTTTAATCGTGGTCGACTTGCCTGCGCCGTTCGGACCGATGTAGCCGACGAACTCCCCTTCCGCAATGGAAAAGGAAATGTCATCCACCGCCTTCACTTCTTTTCGATCACGGGCGAAGAGGGAACGCAGCGGCGCAAAGGCACCCGTTTTGGCCGGAGAGAGAAAAAACGACTTTCCCAGTTCATACGCTTCAATCATCTATGTACCTCCTAGCTTCCGGTGCTGTGATAATGGCGAATACCGAGATTCCAGAAACGGCTTGCCAGCAGGAATCCGATGCAGGCTACCAGTGGGGTGAGCAGAAGGTAATGCCACTCCCCTCCCTTCTTCAGCAAAAACAACATGGGAACGTAATTGACGAAGGCAATGGGGATGACAGAAAAAAACAGCACCTTCAACCAGCCTGGATAGAGAGTGACGGGGTAGTTGGATGCGTTGGCCGGCGCGTAGATCGTAAACGTCTGCAGTTCTTTCAGTTGGGCTGACCAGAAAGCAACCGTGGCCGTGCACAGCGAAATCGAGAAGAAGATTACCGCTCCCGAAGCAAGCGCCACAGGTACGTACATCAGGATGGGCCACAGATCGTACCCCAGCCGATTCAACCCGGCAAGAGAGACTGTCAATACGGCGAGTCCCTGTACGATGCCGCCGATTCTTCCCAGTTCCAGGTTTCTGGTGAGCAGCAGGACGAGCGGCGATACCGGCCTCACCAGCAACTGATCCAGCTCCCCATGGACGACATACCGTTCAAAATCGTGAATTTCCGGCGCGAACATGCGGTAGAGCGACATCGCCGTTGAGGATAGTCCGTACAACATGCCTACTTCGTAGATGTCCCAGCCTTTTACGTGGTCAAATCGATACAGAATCGCTGAAAGAATGAGGAAATCAAGCACCATGATGAGACCCGTGGTTACGGCTGTCGTCAAAAAGTTCAACTTGTACTGCATCTGGGCACGGATGCTGGCACCAATCAATTTTCGATAAAGACGAAACATGCTATCCTCCCTGTATCTCGATTTTCCGACGCGCCTTGGCTGTTACCCATAGTGCGGCCATGGTCAGCACGACTGCCCACGTCAATTGCACCAGAATGCCTGTCGGTTCGGTCAATTCCAGGTAGATCATCACCGGATAGTACAACACGCCTGCAAATGGCAGGTACGGAGCGATCTCTCCCAGCAATCCCGGGAGCAGATGGGCAGGGATCATCTGTCCGCCCAAGCCAAAGATCAGTGAAATGTGGATGTAGTGAGCCCAACGGATTTCCGTGGTCCAAAACGATGAGATGCCGGTGAGGTAAAATAGCAGAATGCCGAGATAGACAGCGAGCAGCAGAGAGAGAACAGCCCAGAAGCAGGTGACGAGGTGGGCAGGGAAGCTGAAACCGACGGCAAGTCCCATCACGATGGCAATCGGGATGCTGCGGTAGATGGCGTTGTAGGCCACTTTTCCCAGCTCGTGGCTGATGACGTAGACGAAGTAGTTGACCGGTCGCATCAGATCCAGACTGACTGCCCCGCTTCGCACCCCGACCTGAATGCCCAATCCGACTGTCAAAAAGGTGCTGACCCAGAGGACGCATTGACACACCGCGATATAATGTGCCATCGTCTCGATCGAATAGGGGCTGCTTCCCTCCCGTCCTTCCAGCACACCTGTCCAAATGGAGATGAACACAAGGCCAAAGATCGAGCTGGAGACATTGTTGATGAGATGTGACAGGCGATACTGAAGATTGCGACGATAACTCTTACGGATGATTTGCCAGTAAACCACTCAATCCCTCCTTATCGAGAGTCAGGTTTTCGATTTTACCAAGAAAAGGGAGTTGCGTCAATTGCGGAAATAAAAAAAAGCAAGGTGAATGTTCACCTTGCTTTTTCTTACTTCGCTACTTTCACACCTTTATAGTGTCCGCAGCTTGGGCATACACGGTGCGCAAGCTTGTGTTCGCCGCAGTTATCGCATTTGATCATGCCTGGGATCTCTAATTTGAAGTGCGTACGACGCATTCTTTTACGGGTTTTGGAAGTTCTCCGTTGAGGTACTGCCATGTTCACTACACCTCCTTAAACAGCTTTGCTATGTTGTATATGGATGACAAAACGCCATCCGTTCAAAAATGAAGCCGTTCACGTGAAGCGAACGTAACCCCATCTTGAAAACAAGGTACCTTACTCTTTGTTGAAAAAGTCCGCCAATCCGGCCAGACGCGGGTCAATCCGTTCGTTCTTGCAGCTGCAAGCCTGCTCGTTTCTGTTTACGCCGCAAGTCGGACAAAGTCCTTTACAGTCTTTCTCGCAAAGCGGGAAGGTCGGCATCTCCAGCAGAAAATCTTCCTGCAGCAGCGGATCGAGCTCAATCTCGTCACCTTCCAGCGGGAGGATGTCACTCTCTTCATCGAGCATCTCTTCCGCCTCGGCTGTGGCAAACGTTTCAGAAAAAGGAACAACGGCGTGCTCGGTAAAAGGCTTCAGGCAACGCGAGCAGACAAAATCGACGTCTGCTTTCATCTCGCCCTTTACGTAGTACAGGTTGCCCAGCTTGGCAGCTTCGCCAACCGCTTCCACCGGTGTAAGTCCGCGAATTTCCTGATGGCGGTTCTTTACTTCGGTCGGATCAAGTGTAAGCTGAAACGGAAGTGGTTCCCCTTTTCGATGATCCAAATCTACAAGTTTAATGTTCACACCTTTTCACCTCAAGCACAACAAGGATGATTATAGCCTCTGCCTATCTCTTTGTCAACCAATTTTCCTTGACAGCTTTTTCGTGTCAGGAGACCTTCGGCTTCTGTTTCTGCAAATACTCTAGGGCGTCATCCACCGTCTTAACTGGAATCACTTTCATGGAAGTGCCGATCCGCTTGGCGGTTTCCACCGCCTCCTGGTAGTTTGATGCTTCCGCTCCCGCGTCGTCGGGTGCGAAGAAGATGTCTGCCCCCGCTTTGTCGGCCGCGATGATTTTGTGATTGATTCCGCCGATGCGGCCGACGGTTCCATCGGTCGAAATGGTGCCGGTTCCCGCAATCCGATAGCCGCGTGTCAAATCCATCTCTTTGTTCAACTGATCGTAGATTTCCAAGGTCATCATCAAACCTGCCGACGGTCCTCCGATGCCCTGGGACGAAATCGTCACTTTTTTGGGAATGACGATATTCTGCTTGTCCTCAGGTCGAATGCCGATGCCAGCCGCTTTTGTTTTTGGCAGCTGGGCCAGCTTCAGCTTCTGTGTCTGTTCTTTTTTGTCGCGCAGAAATTTGATTTCCACCGTCTCGCCTGCTTTTTTCGTGGACAAGTAGGTAAGCAGATCTTTTGCTTCCTGCATTTTTTCCCCGTCCACCGCGGTGATGACATCTCCTACCTGAAGGACACCCTTTGCAGGCATCCCCTCAATGGTGCCCATCACCCAGACACCCTGCTTCTCGATTTTCACGTCGTAACCGGCCAATCGAAACGCTACTGCTTCGGCAATCTTTTGCGAATTGTCCATCACTGCCAGTTCGCGCCTGGTGAAGTCCTCGTCCGATTCTCCCCGGTTCAGGATCAGGTCTTTGTCCACCAACTCGGCATCGGGAAACATCTTGGCGTACAGATACCATCCCAGATTGGCTTCCCCCATGCGAACGGTGGTCAGCATGAACGATCCGGCCTCGTCCTTTTTGCCTCCCTCGACCTGAATCATCGGTGCCAGCTCAATCGCGGAACCGGGTCGCTGCACGTAATAATCCGTCGGCACATACAACAGCAGGCCCATCACGAGCACGGGGAGCACCAACAGCCACCGGAGCGGGCCTCGTCGATTATAATATCGGCCGGTTGCGTTACGCCTCTCCATCCTCATTACGGACGCCTCCCCATTCTGCAATCAGTTCCTTGATCCGATCCACATGCTCCAAACCCGTCCGTTCCCCCTCAGCGATGATCTCCTCTACACCCGAATATGCGATACTGCTATAGTGTCCAACATTGGGGCGGATTACTAAGTCGGCGGACAGCATGCGGTGGCGAAGAATCTCCCGCTCCATCACGTCGATCGTCTGGGCGATCACGTCGAAAATGGTCGTCACCTTCATGCGCGTATCAAATTGGGCGACATCCACGGCAATCACGATATCCGCTCCCATCTCGCGGGTTACCGTGATCGGGACACGATCGATCACACCCCCGTCCACCAACAGACGGTCCCCCACTCGTTCAGGCACAAAAATGCCGGGAATCGAAATACTCGCGCGTACCGCCTGATCCACCGGCCCGTCGGTGAAAACGACACGTTCTCCGGTTTCAATATCGGTCGCCACAATGGCCAACGGCTTTTTCAGTTCCTCAATGCGCTTGTCATGGGTAAGCAGCCGGATCAGTTGTTTTATTTTGTCACCAGACACAAAGCCAAGGCTGGGTACTGTCAGATCCAGCCAATGTTTACGCTTCAGATTCAGGGCCAGCTTCTCCATCATGTGCGGCTCGATGCCGTTCGCATAGACGGCTGCGATCAGACTGCCCATGCTGCTTCCTGCCAGCAAATCGACTTCAATGCCGTGCGCTTCCAGTGCCTTCAACACGCCGATATGGGCAAACCCTCGAGCGCCGCCTGAACCGAGTGCCAGCCCAATTTTTGGTTTTCGCTTTTCTCCCACGCCCAAATCCCCCCTTCTCATGCATATGTGGGGAAGTGCGATTCTTTTCAATTGTGCGGATGGTGGCGCGCATAGTTTCCGCTGTTGACACGTAGACATGTACTAATTTGCTACACAGGAGGAAGCCATGTCACGCCACTCTCCTTTTCTCACCCTCTTACTCGCCCTGTCGGCGATTGCGCTGGTTATTACGCTGGTAGCCCATCCCCAAACCTCTTTTGAAGCTGCCGTCCGCGGCCTGAAAATCTGGTGGGAAGTCGTGTTTCCCGCTACCCTGCCGTTTATCGTCCTCTCCGAAATCCTGATGGGAGTTGGAGTCGTACACTTCGTGGGTGTGCTCCTGGAACCCTTGATGAGGCCGTTGTTCAACGTGCCCGGAACAGGTGGTTTTGTCCTGACCATGGGTTTTTCCTCTGGGTATCCCGTTGCGGCGAAACTGACGACACGGCTGAGGGAGCAGGGCAGCGTCACGCGCGCCGAAGGGGAGCGACTGGTCTCCTTCACCACGACCGGCGATCCCTTGTTTGTCATCGGGGCCGTAGCGATTGGCTTTTTTCACAGCGAACAACTTGGATTCGTCCTGGCTTTCACCCATTACGTCTCTGCCGTGATCATGGGGCTTCTGTACCGGTTTCACGCCCCGTTCGAAGCGTCCAGCAAACCATTGGATAAAAACAATCTGCCGCTGCCGCTGCGCGCGCTGCAGGCGATGCACCGCGCTCGTCTGCGGGACGGACGACCCTTTGGCCGGTTGATGGGCGACTCGGTGCAATCTGCGCTGAACACCCTGTTGATGATCGGCGGCTTTATCATCGTCTTTTCAGTGATCATTCAGCTGTTTGAAGAGGTCAACCTGACCCTGTTTCTCAGTTCGATTTTGTCCGTCTTTCTCGGTCCCTTCGGCTTCCCGCCTGCGTTTTCGAAAGCCATCATTGCCGGTCTTTTCGAGGTAACCCTGGGCGCACAGTCCACGAGCGAAGTGCCCGACTATGTATCGATCATGTGGAAAGCAGCTGTTGCCAGCGCCATCGTCTCCTGGGGCGGCCTTAGCGTACATGCCCAGGTGGCCAGCATCTTGAGCCAGACAGACATCCGCGTCGCTCCTTACCTGCTTGCACGCATGCTCCACGCTGTTCTTGCCGCTGTGCTTACCTTCGTCTGCTGGAAGCCGCTTACACAGAGCGCATGGTTCACCGGAAAAAGCGTCCCTGTCTTTCTCCCGCTCGATAGCGGTGTTCCGCTTCATCCATGGTGGGAGACGTTCAGCAAATCCAGCCTGACCGCTGGAACGATCCTGGCCGTTCTTGCCATCCTGAGTCTGCTGGTGAAAACCTTGCGCTGGAAGACGACCCGTATCAGATGAGGGTACCCGCCAGGCGGGGAGTTCCTTCATCCGATCAGGAAAATTTGGCCAGAAGCGCCTGTTCCACCACCGGGGGGACAAGGTCGCTTACGCTCGCCTTAAACCTGGCTACTTCCTTCACAATGCTGGAGCTTAAATACGAATACTGGTTGCTCGTCATCATGAAAAACGTTTCCACTTCGTCGTCCAGCTTTTTGTTGATGGAAGCCACCTGCATCTCGTACTCAAAATCAGATACCGCGCGCAGGCCGCGAATCAGCACTTTGGCCTGCCGCTTTTTCATGTAGTCGATCAACAGTCCGTCGAAGGAATCCACCTCCACATTTGGCAGATCAGCGGTGGCCTCGCGCAGGAGCTGCACTCTTTCTTCGACCGTGAACAGCGATTCCTTTTTCGCATTGATCAGTACGGCCACGATCACCTTGTCGAAAATTTTTGCCCCCCGGTGCACGATATCCAGGTGACCATAGGTAACCGGATCAAAACTGCCGGGGCATACGGCAACACGCATCATTGGTTATCCTCCTCGGGCTCGGTTGCAGGCTCGTGCAGATAAATCGTAATCGATGTCTCTCCATAGGTAGCAGTGCGATCGACGCTGCACTTCCCGATCTGATCGGGAAGCGTCAGTTCGGCGTCGTGCTCCGCCACAATCCATGCTCCCGGCGCAAGCAGACCCAGCTTTTGAAGTTCTGCGATCTCTTCTGCGATTCGCTGCTTCGCGTAAGGAGGATCGAGAAAGACCAGATCAAAGACAAGGTCGCGTTTGGCCAGTGCTTTCAGCGCACGGGACGCATCGATCCGATACAGTTCGGCCTTGCTCTCAAGTCTGCATGCCTCTATGTTTTGCTTGACAACGGAAAACGCCTTGACATCCCATTCCACAAAAACGGCTCTCTCCGCTCCCCGACTGAGCGCTTCAATCCCTAGCCCACCGGTTCCGGCGTACAGGTCCAATGCCCATCCGCCTGAAAAATAAGGGCCGATCATGTTGAAAATGGATTCCTTTACCTTGTCCGTCGTCGGTCTTGTTCCTTTTCCCGGCACAGCGGTCAATCGCCGTCCTCTGTGCTCTCCCGCTATGACTCGCATCACATTCACCTATCGTATTCTGGTTGATTTTAGAATGATTTCATACTAACACAACCAGGTTTCCGCGTAAAATTTCCATTTCGGAAAAAATTTCTTCCGACGATGTATAGTCGCTGAAACTTTTGGCAACAAATATGGATAGCGACGCAACGGTGTCGCTGACAACCGCGGAGAAGACTTACGTTTCCCCATAAGCTCTTCCTCCGGTTTCTCCTCTCCCATAATTGAAGTGCGGTTCGCGAGGGCGCGGCGTGTCTGATAGGAGCATTCCGTCGCCATCATGCTCCCTGCGCGGGGGCGCGCTTGAACCGCTACCTCACTGACTCGTGCAGTGAGGTATTTTTTTGTTCACAGGCGACAGACTAATGGATAGACTTTGAATGAGGAGGCACATCCATGTCTGAGAAATTGCCGTCGAAAAAGAAGCAGGAAGCGGCTGCCGCGCAGTCGCTGGCCGACCGCACCGGCATCGGCAAGGAACGCGCTCGCGAAATGCAGTCGGAGGCCGATCAATCTGATATTATCAAACACGGACAATAGCCGGAATTCCAACACGGATCGCAGGGCCGCGCAGACCCCGCAGCAACAGACCAGCAGCTAGCTGGTCTTTTTTCACATCCATCACTTGCATGCGCACTTCCACTCGCCTCAGCGAATACTAAGAGCAAGTCCGAAGGGGTTTTGGGAGGAGTCAAAACATGCATACAGTCTGGAAAGGTTCCATCAGCTTCGGCCTGGTTACTATTCCGGTGCGGATGTTCACCGCAACCGAAGAGCGGGACATCCGTTTTCGCCAACTGCACAAGGAATGCCATACGCCAATCAAATACGCCAAAATGTGCCCTCACTGTGATCGGGAAATCGAAACCAGCGAAATCATCCGTGGATTTGAGTACGAGAAAGGAAACTTTGTGATCGTATCAGACGAAGATTTGGAAGCGATCACCCCCGAGACACGAAAAGCGATTGAAATTCTTGACTTCGTCGATCTCTCCGAAATTGATCCGATTTACTTC
>VAPR01000440.1_pt1 | contig 27071 bp, 43 predicted proteins | sample 3380701 | NCBI WGS metagenome assembly VAPR01 (sample SAMN11536904, study PRJNA540576) | hot springs metagenome | isolation source: hot spring wet sediment | place: Spain: Lobios | collected 2014-01 | reverse complement strand
GGCAGTCAATCCCGCTTGCTTTCCATGCATGAAATCTGTAATATGGACAAAGTGAGTCTTAGCCAGGGCTCACGTACGAAAATCTGGGCAAAAGCATGAAAAATAACTTGCTTTGCCTATTTGATTTTAGTACAATATTGAATGTTGGTCATGGACTTGCGATGATGTGGGAGGTTGCTGACACACCCGGCCCCTTTGCCATGACCGGGGTGCAGGATATTTCCACGGAGAAATGTCTGTTTAAAAAATGGGCGAAAAAGGAGGGACTCAAATGGCAAAACAAAAGATTCGTATTCGTTTGAAGGCGTACGACCACAAAATCCTCGATCAATCCGCTGAGAAAATCGTGGATACCGCGAAACGTTCCGGAGCGAACGTGTCTGGTCCAATTCCGCTTCCGACTGAAAAGGCGGTTTACACTATCCTTCGTGCGGTTCACAAGTACAAGGATTCCCGCGAGCAGTTCGAGATGCGCACTCACAAACGTTTGATCGACATCTTGAACCCTACGCCGCAAACGGTAGATGCTCTGATGCGTCTGGATCTTCCGTCCGGTGTTGACATCGAGATCAAACTGTAAGTAGAAAACGCGATACACACGCAGGCGTTGTCTTACAAACAGCTTACTTACAAGTCATAGACCCCTTAAATGGCGCCCCTGCGCATCGGCAGGGACTTGATACAACAGAAGGCTTTTTTCAGATAAGTACAGGAGGTGGCACACATGACCAAAGGAATCTTAGGTAAAAAACTTGGTATGACTCAAGTTTTTGGTCCGAACGGCACAGCAGTTGCTGTAACGGTTATCGAAGCTGGTCCTTGCGTAGTACTGCAGAAGAAGGATCAAGAAAACGATGGATACGAAGCGATCCAAATCGGTTTCGACGATAAGAAAGAACAGCGCGCTAACAAGCCTGAAAAAGGACATGCAGCGAAAGCAAACACTGCTCCTAAGCGCTTCATTCGCGAAATTCGCGGAGTTAACCTCGGTGAGTTCGAGGTAGGTCAGGAATTGAAAGCTGATATTTTTGCCGCAGGAGACGTTGTAGACGTAGCCGGCGTAACCAAGGGTAAAGGTTTCCAAGGTGCGATCAAGCGCCACAACCAATCCCGCGGTCCAATGGCTCACGGTTCCCGTTACCATCGCGGTCCTGGTTCGCTCGGTTCCATCGCAGCTAACCGCGTATTCAAAGGTCAAACCCTCCCAGGTCAAATGGGCGGCGACAACGTGACCATTCAAAACCTCGAAGTTGTCAAAGTTGATGCAGATCGTAACCTGATTTTGGTGAAAGGATCCGTTCCTGGACCGAAAAACAGCTACGTAGTTGTATCCACGGCAGTCAAGAAGTAAGGAAAGGAGGAACTGACATGCCAAAAGTAGCTCTTTACAACCAAGCTGGTTCTCAAGTAGGCGAGATCGAGCTGGCGGACAGTGTGTTCGGAATCGAGCCTAACAACGCGGTACTCTTCGACGCAATCGTGATGCAGCAAGCATCCCAACGTCAAGGTACACACGATGTAAAGAATCGTTCTGAAGTTCGCGGCGGTGGCCGTAAGCCATGGCGTCAAAAAGGTACCGGTCGTGCTCGTCAAGGTTCCATTCGTGCTCCACAATGGAAAGGCGGCGGTGTGGTATTCGGACCGACCCCTCGCAAATACGGTTACAAACTGAATCGTAAAGTTCGCCGTCTGGCGCTGAAATCCGCACTCTCTTCCAAAGTGCAAAACAACGAACTGCTGGTTCTCGATGCTCTGAACATCGCAGCTCCGAAAACCAAAGACATGGTTGCGGTTCTGAAAAACCTGAACGTAGATCGCAAAGTACTGATCGTGACTTCCGAGTTCGATCAAAACGTAGCGCTCTCTTCCCGCAACATCCCAGGTGCCAAGTTCGTAGATGCTGCAGGCGTTAACGTTCTTGATCTGGTTGCTCACGACAAAGTAATCGTAACGAAAGATGCGGTTGCGAAAGTAGAGGAGGTGCTCGCCTAATGAAGAGCCTTCACGATATCATCAAGCGCCCTATCATTACGGAGCGCACCACTGACATGATGGCTGACAAGAAGTACGTTTTCGAAGTGCCTCTCAAAGCCAACAAAACCGAGATCAAACAAGCGGTTGAAAAAGTGTTCGGCGTGAAAGTTGCCGCTGTTAACACCATCCGTGTTGCAGCAAAACCGAAGCGTTACGGAAAATACTCCGGTTACACCTCCGAATGGAAAAAAGCGATTGTTACGCTGACAGCTGACAGCAAAGAGCTTGAGTTCTACGAAGGTGTGTAAGCCCGACGACTACCGAAAGGGAGGGAATTTAAATGGCTATTAAAAAGTTTAAACCAACTTCTCCTGGTCGTCGCCAAATGACGGTTTCTACTTTCGAGGAGATCACCACTTCGACTCCTGAAAAATCCCTGTTGGCGCCTCTGAGCAAAAAAGCTGGTCGCAACAACCAAGGGAAAATTACCGTTCGTCATCAAGGTGGCGGTCACAAACGCAAATATCGCATCATCGACTTCAAACGTAACAAGGATGGCATCATCGGTAAGGTTGCTACCATCGAGTACGATCCAAACCGTTCCGCGAACATCGCTCTGATCAACTACGTTGACGGCGAGAAGCGCTACATCCTCGCACCTCTGGGTCTGAAAGTAGGCGACGAGATCATCTCCGGTCCTGATGCTGACATCAAAACCGGTAACGCTCTGCCACTGGAAAAAATCCCAGTCGGTACTACCATTCACAACATCGAGCTGAAGCCTGGCAAAGGCGGACAATTGGTTCGCGCAGCTGGTGCATCCGCTCAACTGCTCGGTCGTGACGGCGACTTCGTAATCGTACGTCTCTCTTCCGGTGAAACTCGCCGCATCCACAACGTATGCCGCGCAACCATCGGTCAAGTAGGTAACCTCGACCACGAGCTGATCAACATCGGTAAAGCAGGCCGTTCCCGCTGGTTGGGCATTCGTCCGACTGTTCGCGGTAGCGTAATGAACCCGAACGATCACCCGCACGGTGGTGGTGAAGGTCGCGCTCCAATCGGTCGTAAAGCACCTGTTACTCCTTGGGGTAAACCTGCATTGGGTCTCAAGACTCGCAAGAAGAAAAACAAATCCGATCAATACATTATCCGTCGTCGCAAGAAGTAAGACCGGATAGCACAATAACCGAACGCCTTTGGCGAAGGGAGGTTCACTTATGGGACGCAGCTTGAAAAAAGGTCCTTTCGTGGATGACCACTTGATGAAGAAAGTTGAAGAGCTTAACGAGAAGAACGAAAAGCGCGTTGTAAAAACGTGGTCTCGTCGCTCCACAATCTTCCCTGACTTTATCGGACATACATTTGCAGTCTACGATGGCCGCAAACACGTACCGGTATACGTGACGGAAGACATGGTTGGTCATAAATTGGGTGAATTTGCACCAACTCGTACCTTCAAGGGTCACGTCGACAACGACAAGAAATCCAAGAAGCGCTAATTTTCTCTTGACAGAGAGGAGGTACAAAGATGGAAGCTAAAGCAATTGCTCGCTATATTCGCATCGCTCCTCGTAAAGTTCGACTGGTTGTTGACTTGATTCGAGGCAAGCAAGTGGGTGAAGCGCTGGCGATCTTGAAACACACGCCGAAAGCAGCTTCTCCAGTTGTTGAGAAACTACTGAAATCGGCTATCGCAAACGCGGAGCACAACTACGAAATGGATCCAAACAGCCTGGTAGTTGGCAAAGTATTCGTTGACCAAGGTCCAACCTTGAAACGATTCCGTCCGCGCGCTATGGGTCGTGCTAGCCGCATCCATAAACGCACTAGCCACATCACTGTGGTACTAAACGAGAAATAAGGAGGGATTACGTGTGGGTCAAAAGGTAAGCCCGGTTGGTCTTCGCATCGGCGTTATCCGCGATTGGGAATCCAAATGGTACGCTGACAAGGATTTCGCAAATCTGCTGCACGAAGACCTGAAAATCCGCAAGTACGTTAAAGGGCGTCTGAAAGATGCTGCTGTATCTACAATCGAAATCGAACGCGCAGCAAACCGCGTCAACGTTACCATCCACACCGCTAAGCCTGGTATGGTAATTGGTAAAGGCGGTCAAGAGGTAGAAGTTCTGCGTAAAACCTTGACTGAAATGACCGGCAAACGCGTTCACATCAACATCAACGAGATCAAGAAACCTGATCTGGATGCTACTCTGGTAGCTGAAAATATCGCTCGTCAATTGGAAAACCGCATTTCGTTCCGTCGTGCGCAAAAGCAAACGATCTCCCGTACGCTGCGCGCTGGTGCGAAAGGTATCAAAACACTGGTTAGCGGTCGTCTCGGCGGCGCTGACATCGCACGTTCTGAAGGTTACAGCGAAGGTACTGTTCCACTTCATACTCTGCGTGCTGACATCGACTACGGTACAGCGGAAGCTCACACTACCTATGGTCGCATCGGCGTAAAAGTATGGATCTATCGTGGTGAAGTCCTTCCGGCAAGAAAGAAAGTTGCAACTGAGGAAGGAGGCAAGTAAACATGTTGACGCCAAAACGCGTGAAACACCGTAAACAACACCGTGGTAAAATGGCTGGTAACGCCAAAGGTGGTACCACAATCGCGTTCGGTGAATACGGTTTGCAAGCACTCGAGCCATCCTGGATTACCAACCGTCAAATCGAGGCTGCTCGTATTGCCATGACTCGTTACATCCGTCGTGGTGGTAAAGTATGGATCAAGATCTTCCCTGACAAACCGATCACTCAAAAACCGCTTGAAGTACGGATGGGTTCCGGTAAAGGTTCTCCTGAGTACTGGGTTGCTGTAGTAAAACCTGGCAAGATCATGTTCGAACTTGCTGGTGTATCTGAAGAAGTCGCTCGCGAAGCTATGCGCTTGGCTATGCACAAACTGCCGATCAAGTGCAAGTTCGTGAAGCGCGAAGAAGTGGGTGGTGACGCACATGAAGGCTAATGAATTTCGCAATTTAACCACTGCCGAGATCGAACAAAACATTTCCTCTTTGAAAGAAGAGTTGTTCAACCTTCGTTTCCAGTTGGCTACCGGTCAACTCGAGACCACATCTCGTATCAAGCAAGTGCGTAAGGATATCGCACGTGCGAAAACCATCCTGCGCCAAAGAGAATTAGGTATCGGCTAATAAAGGAAGGAGGTTTGAACGATGACCGCAGAACGCAATATGCGTAGAACAATGGTAGGTCGCGTCGTGTCCGACAAGATGGATAAAACCATCGTTGTTCTGGTTGAGACCTACAAGAAACATCCATTGTACGGCAAACGCGTGAAATACTCCAAGAAGTTTAAGGCTCACGACGAAAACAACACTGCAAAAATTGGCGATATCGTCGAGATCATGGAAACTCGTCCGATTTCCAAAGACAAGACTTTCCGTCTGGTGCGTATCGTTGAAGAAGCAGTTATCGTGTAAGGAAGAATTTCGGGTAAACACATCCGAAAGGAGGAACAGTAAATGATCCAAACTCAGACCAGACTGGCTGTTGCTGACAACTCCGGTGCAAAAGAACTGATGTGTATCAAGGTCCTGGGTGGTTCCGGTCGCAAAACTGCGAACATCGGTGACATCATCGTGTGCTCTGTAAAATCCGCTACACCCGGCGGCGTTGTCAAGAAAGGCCAAGTAGTTAAAGCAGTTGTGGTACGCAGCGTTCGTGGAACTCGCCGCAACGACGGTTCCTACATCCGTTTCGATGAAAACGCAGCAGTTATCATCAAAGACGATAAATCCCCGCGCGGTACCCGTATCTTTGGCCCGGTTGCTCGTGAACTCCGTGACAAAGATTTCATGAAGATTATCTCTCTGGCTCCAGAGGTTCTCTAATTGGACGGCAATTTCATGTAGTTTGTTCGATAGGAGGTGCACCAAGCGATGCACGTTAAAAAAGGCGATACTGTTATCGTAATTACGGGCAAAGACAAAGGCAAAAAAGGTCGCGTTCTCGCTGCTTATCCGAAGAAAGATCGCGTACTGGTTGAAGGTATCAACCTGGTGAAAAAACACAGCCGCCCGTCCCAAGCCAACCCACAAGGTGGCATTATCACGCAAGAGGCTCCAATTCACGTATCCAACGTTTCTCTGATCGATCCGAAGTCCGGCAAACCAACTCGTATCGGTTACAAAGTGTTGGACAACGGCAAAAAAGTTCGGGTTGCAAAAAAATCTGGCGAAGTTATCGACAAGTAGTCAGGTCGGAAAGGAGGATGTCCTAGATGGCAACAAGATTGAAAGAAAAGTATCTGAACGAAATCGTACCTAGCCTGATGAGCAAGTTTAACTACTCTTCCATCATGCAGGTTCCTAAAGTAGAAAAAATCATCATCAACATGGGTGTTGGTGAAGCGGTAGGTAACGCGAAAGCTCTGGATACAGCCGTTGAAGATCTGCAGCTGATCGCTGGTCAAAAACCAGTGGTAACTCGCGCGAAGAAGTCCATCGCAGGCTTCAAACTGCGTGAAGGTATGCCGATCGGTGCGAAAGTTACTCTGCGCGGCGAGCGTATGTACCACTTCCTCGACAAGTTGATGAACGTATCTCTTCCTCGTGTACGTGACTTCCGTGGCGTTTCTTCCAAAGCGTTCGATGGTCGCGGTAACTACACACTCGGTTTGAAGGAACAGCTGATCTTCCCTGAGATCGAGTACGATAAAATCGATAAAGTTCGCGGTATGGACATCGTAATTGTGACTTCCGCGAAAACCGACGAAGAAGCACGTGAACTGCTCACTCAAATGGGTATGCCATTCCGTAAATAAACCCAATTGTAAGGAGGGAAGAATGTGGCAAAGAAATCGATGATCATCAAGCAACAACGGGAACCGAAGTTTGCTGTTCGTGCGTATACTCGTTGCGAACGCTGCGGTCGTCCTCACTCCGTGTTGCGCAAATTCAAACTCTGCCGTATTTGCTTCCGTGAACTGGCTTACAAAGGCCAAATTCCAGGCGTGAAAAAAGCAAGCTGGTAATTTAGACGGGAAGGAGGTTTTTCTCTCATGGTTATGACTGATCCAATCGCTGATATGCTAACCCGCATTCGTAACGCAAACATGGTTCGCCACGAGAAAGTGGAGATTCCTGCGTCTACTATTAAGAAAGAAATCGCTCGTCTGTTGAAAGAGGAAGGTTTCATTCGCGATGCGGAGTTTGTTGAAGATAACAAACAAGGGATTATCCGTGTGTTCCTGAAATACGGTCCGAACAACGAGCGCGTTATCACCGGACTGAAACGCATTAGCAAACCAGGTCTTCGCGTGTACGCGAAATCCACTGAGATTCCAAAAGTGCTTGGTGGTCTCGGTTGCGCAATCCTCTCCACTTCCAACGGTCTGATGACCGACAAGCAAGCTCGCCAAGCTCATGTTGGTGGAGAAGTTCTCGCTTACGTTTGGTAATTCTCGATAAATAGCACAGGAGGTGCACCACATGTCTCGTGTCGGTAGAAAACCGATCGTGGTCCCTGCAGGCGTTACACTCACTCAGAACGGTACGGAGCTGACTGTAAAAGGCCCTAAGGGTACACTGGTTCGCAATTTCCATCCAGACATCACAATCAACGTTAACGATAATGAAGTAATTGTTGAGCGCCCAAGCGACAACAAACTGCACCGTTCCCTGCACGGTACAACCCGCGCCCTGGTTGCCAACATGGTAAAAGGTGTTTCCGAAGGGTTTACCCGTCAACTGGAACTGGTCGGTGTCGGTTACCGTGCTGCGAAAGCTGGTAAAGGCGTAACACTGTCTCTCGGTTTCTCCCATCCAGTAGAAATTACTCCGGAAGAGGGCATCGAGATCGAAGTACCGAACCAAACTACGCTGATCGTTAAAGGTATCGATAAAGAGCGCGTAGGACAAATCGCTGCTGAGATCCGTTCCATCCGTAAGCCTGAGCCATACAAAGGCAAAGGTATCAAGTACAGCGATGAAGTTGTACGCCGCAAAGAAGGTAAAAAAGGTAAATAAGCTTCGTAGTTTCATGAGAAGGGAGGCCGCCTAATGTTTACGAAAGGCGATAAGAACAAAGCTCGGAAAAAGCGTCAACTTCGTATCCGCAAACGTGTAATCGGTTCTGCGGTTCGTCCACGTCTGAACGTATTCCGTTCTTCCAAGCACATCTACGCTCAACTGATCGACGATGCGAACGGAGTTACACTCGCTGCTGCATCCTCTTTGGATAAAGAGCTGGGCTTGAAAAACGGCGCTAACGTAGAAGCAGCTACAGCTGTAGGCTCGCTGATCGCAAAGAAAGCGCAAGAAAAAGGTTTGACTGAAGTGGTCTTTGACCGTGGTGGATATCTGTATCATGGACGCATTAAAGCACTTGCTGAAGCAGCTCGCGAAGCTGGTCTTCAATTCTAAGCAACAAGGAGGGTAAGGAATGCGTATCGACGCTAGCAAATTAGAGCTAGAAGAAAAAGTAGTCGCCGTTAACCGTGTAGCGAAAACGGTTAAAGGTGGTCGCCGTATGAGCTTCAGCGCACTGGTTGTAGTTGGCGACCGCAACGGTCACGTGGGCGCTGGCATGGGTAAAGCCCAGGAAGTGCCGGACGCTATCCGTAAAGCGATTGAAGACGCGAAGAAAAAACTGATCCGCGTACCGCTTAAAGGTACAACTGTTCCTCACGAAGTACTGTGCCAGTTCGGTTCCGGTAAGGTACTGATCAAGCCAGCTTCCGAAGGTACTGGAGTTATCGCCGGCGGTCCTGTACGTGCGGTACTCGAGTTGGCTGGAGTAGGCGACGTATTGAGCAAGTCTCTCGGTTCCAACAACCCAATCAACATGGTCAACGCTACGCTGGAAGGCCTCGGCCGTCTGAAAACAGCGGAAGATGTCGCGAAACTGCGCGGTAAGACTGTTGACGAGTTGTTAGGTTAAGAAGGAGGGAATGAATATGGCGAAACTGCAAATCACCCTCAAACGCAGCCTGATTGGTCGCACTGTCGATCAAAAAGATACCGTGAAAGCACTGGGTCTTCGCAAGATTCACCAGTCTGTTGTGAAAGAAGACAACGCGGCAATCCGTGGCATGATCTTCAAAGTGAAGCACCTTGTTGAAGTGAAGGAAGTAGAAGCATAAAGTCATTTTTGTTCAGTTAGGAGGTGCAAGGTATGAAATTGCATGAACTGCAACCTGCAGAAGGTTCCCGTCACACTCGTAAGCGTCTCGGTCGCGGTATCGGTAGCGGTACTGGTAAAACGGCTGGTAAAGGTCACAAAGGTCAAAACGCTCGTTCCGGCGGCGGTGTTCGTCCTGGTTTCGAGGGTGGTCAAAACCCGCTGTACCGTCGTCTGCCTAAGCGCGGCTTCAACAACATCAACCGCAAGGAATTTGCGATTGTTAGCCTTGACGCTTTGAACCGCTTCGCAGAAGGCACAGTTGTTACGCCTGAACTGCTGAAAGAAACTGGTGTAATCAGCGCGCTGCGTGATGGTGTGAAAATCCTCGCAAACGGTGAACTGACTGTGAAGCTGACTGTAAAAGCTCACAAGTTCTCCGGAGCAGCTGCTGAGAAGATCGCTCAAGTCGGTGGAACAACCGAGGTGATCTAATGTTAGCGTCCCTCTCTAACATTTTTAAGATAGGCGACTTGCGTCGGAAGATCGTGTTTACGCTTTTGATGCTGGTCGTCTTCCGAATAGGGAGCTTCATTCCAGTACCCAATGTAAACGTCGAGCTGTTCAAGCAGAACACCAACAACCTGTTGGGCTTGCTCAACACCTTCTCCGGAGGGGCGTTGCAGAACTTCTCGATTTTTGCCATGGGGATCATGCCGTATATCACGGCATCGATTATTATGCAGCTCCTGTCCATGGATGTAGTGCCGAAGTTTACTCAGTGGGCACGTGAAGGAGAGGTTGGCCGCCGCAAGATCGCAACAGTGACGCGCTACTTCACCATCGTGCTTGCACTGATTCAGTCGGTAGGGATGACGTTCGGGTTTAACAACATGGCCCCAGGGCTTTTGACCGATACGTCTGTCGCCAGCTACGCGCTGATCGCGATTACCCTGACTGCTGGTACGGCATTCCTGATGTGGGTAGGGGAACAAATTACGGAAAAAGGGATTGGGAACGGAATTTCCATTCTGATCGTAGGTGGTATCGTGGCTGGGATTCCTGGCGCGATCACAACCATTTACACGACCCAATTTACCGATCCGGCGCAGAATTTGTTCTTCAGCATCGTTAAGGTATTGATTATTTTGCTGGTGATTGTGGCAATTATCGTTGGCGTGATCTTCATGCAGCAAGGCGTGCGCAAAATCCCGGTTCAATACGCGAAGCGAGTGGTCGGACGCAAGATGTACGGTGGCCAATCCACCCACATCCCGTTGAAAATCAACTCTGCGGGCGTAATTCCGGTTATCTTTGCGGTCTCGCTGGTGATCTTCCCATCGACAATCGCACAGTTCTGGGTGGACCCATCCGGAACCGGCATTGCCAACTGGATCTATAACAACTTCCAGGTGAATGCTGCACTGGGAATGACGCTTTATGCGTTCCTGATTATCGGTTTTACCTACTTCTACACCTTTGTACAGATCAACCCTGTGCAAATGGCGGAGAACATGAGGAAAAACGGCGGTTACATTCCTGGGATCCGACCTGGTAAAAACACCGAGGTGTACATTACCCGTACGTTGAACCGTTTGACATTGGCCGGTGCGCTGTTCTTGACGGCGATCTCGATTCTGCCGTTCTTCTTCAGCAAGATCGCGAACCTTCCCCAGCAGATCTACATCGGTGGAACTTCGCTCTTGATCGTAATCGGGGTTGTGCTTGATACGATGAAGCAGATCGAAAGCCAGATGATCAAGCGTCACTATCAAGGGTTCATCAAGTAACCGAGGTTGTTTTGAATCGGACGGAGGGAATGGACGTGAATATAATTCTGATGGGGCTGCCTGGAGCCGGTAAAGGTACACAGGCAGAACGAATCGTACAAGAATTCGACATCCCGCACATTTCGACCGGCGACATGTTCCGCGCTGCGGTAAAAAACGAGACGCCGCTCGGCCTGCAAGCCAAGTCCTACATGGATCAAGGCCATCTGGTTCCCGATGAGGTCGTAATCGGAATTGTACGGGAGCGCCTGGCAATGGACGATTGTGCAAAAGGGTTCCTGCTTGACGGGTTCCCTCGCACCGTTCCGCAGGCGGAGGCGTTAACTGCCACGTTGAAAGAACTGGGTCGCGACATTGATCATGTGATTAACATCAACGTGCGTCGCGAACTACTTATCGAACGTTTGACTGGTCGCTGGATTTGCCCGATCTGCGGTGCTAGCTACCACACGCTGTTCAACCCTCCAAAAGAGGCGGGCGTGTGCGACAAGGATGGCGGCAAGCTGTATCAACGCGAGGACGACAAGCCGGAAGTGGTTGCTCAGCGCTTGGATGTCAACATCGCTCAGACACAGCCGCTCATCGACTACTACTCCGGACAGGGTCTCCTGCGAAACATCGACGGAGAACAAGACATCCAGGTTGTATTTGCTGAAATCAAGTCTTTGTTGCGAGGGTAGAGAATGATCATCTTGAAGTCAAAGACGGAACTGGAGATCATGCGCGAAGCCGGTCGGATCGTCGCTCTCACTCACCAAGAACTCGCCAAAGCGATCAAGCCTGGTGTGACAACCAAGCAACTGGATGAACTAGCCGAAACCTTTATTCGCAGCAAGGGTGCAATTCCATCGTTTAAAGGCTACGGTGGCTTTCCAGGAAGCATCTGTACTTCAGTCAATGAAGAACTCGTACATGGGATCCCGGGAAAACGGACGTTGCAAGAGGGAGACATCATCAGTGTCGACATTGGGGCACAATTTCAGGGCTACCATGGCGACTCCGCTTGGACGTATCCGGTCGGCACCATTTCGGACGAAGATCAGCGATTGCTGCGAGTGACGGAAGAATCATTGTACAAAGGACTGGAGCAAGCCGGTCCGGATGCACGACTCTCCGACATCTCACACGCAATCCAGGTCCACGCAGAGGCTGCCGGCTTCACGCTCGTACGCGAGTATGTGGGGCATGGGATCGGTCAAAATTTGCACGAAGATCCGCAGATTCCTAACTACGGTCCTCCTGGTAGAGGGCCTCGGTTAAAGCCGGGAATGGTTTTAGCGATCGAGCCGATGGTGAATGCTGGCGAACGTTATGTCCGCACATTGGAGGACAATTGGACGGTTGTAACAGTGGATCGGAAAAAATGTGCTCATTTCGAACACACCATCGCGATTACGGAAGATGGCTATGAGATTCTAACACGGGCGTAGGCGAACAGTCTTGCGTAGCAGCGAGGATTGTCGTCCAACGTGTTGACGATAAGTTCGTTTTGTGAATCAATATTCCAAAGCTCATGGTCTGACTGAAGGACAGCTGAAAGGAGAGTTACACATGGCGAAAGACGATGTGATTGAAGTAGAAGGCACGGTTATCGAGCCTTTGCCGAATGCGATGTTTCGGGTAGAATTAGAAAATGGACACAAAGTGCTTGCACACGTGTCCGGTAAAATTCGTATGCACTTTATCCGTATCCTGCCAGGGGATAAAGTGACTGTTGAACTGTCGCCGTACGACTTGACCCGCGGTCGTATTACGTACCGCTATAAATAAGTTGAAACCCCTAGAAAAGGGAGGCAAGAACCATGAAAGTGAGACCTTCGGTTAAACCGATCTGCGAAAAATGCAAGGTCATCCGTCGTAAAGGTAACGTAATGGTTATTTGTGAAAATCCTAAGCATAAGCAAAAACAAGGATAATCAAGGAGGTGCTTCTTTAGAATGGCACGTATTGCAGGCGTAGACTTGCCTCGCGAAAAGCGCGTGGAAATCGCTCTTACCTACATTTTCGGTATCGGCCGCCCCACGTCCCAGAAAATCCTGGCTGCTACCGGGGTTAACGCAAACACTCGTGTTCGCGATCTGACTGAAGACGAAGTAAGCAAACTTCGTGAGTTTATCGACAAGAACATCAAGGTTGAAGGGGATCTTCGTCGTGAAATCTCCCTCAACATCAAGCGTCTGATGGAAATCGGCTGCTTCCGTGGTATCCGCCATCGTCGCGGCTTGCCTGTTCGTGGTCAACGTACCAAAACCAATGCTCGTACGCGCAAAGGTCCTCGCCGTACTGTAGCGAACAAGAAGAAGTAAAGGAGGGTAATCTGACATGGCGAAAAGAAAACAAGCGACTGCTACTCGTACCCGTCGTCGTGATCGCAAAAACGTTGAAGTCGGCGTAGCACACATCCGCTCTACTTTCAACAACACGATCGTGACTATCACTGACCCGCATGGCAACGCGATCTCTTGGTCCAGTGCTGGTGCCCTCGGTTTCAAGGGTTCTCGTAAGAGCACTCCGTTCGCAGCACAAATGGCTGCTGAAACTGCAGCGAAAACAGCAATGGAACATGGCATGCGCTCTCTCGAGGTTCTGGTTAAAGGACCTGGCGCAGGTCGTGAAGCTGCCATTCGTTCTCTGCAAGCCGCTGGTTTGGAAGTTAACATGATTAAAGATGTTACACCAATTCCGCACAACGGCTGCCGTCCGCCAAAACGTCGCCGCGTGTAACGGGTTTATAAAGTTCAGAACATGTCCATACTAGAATGGTAAATTCTGATTGTAGCTTGTCATGCACGCAAACGGTAAACCGCCGAGGAAATTCCTGAGTGGGCTTGATCGGGCCCACCCAAGAATTTCGACGTTTTGAAGGAGGGTTTGTTTAATGATAGAAATAGAAAAACCGAAAATCGAGGTTGTGGAAGTAACCGACGACAATTCGTACGGGAAATTTGTTGTGGAACCTCTTGAGCGTGGTTACGGTACAACCCTTGGCAACTCACTGAGACGGATTCTCCTTTCTTCTCTGCCAGGGGCTGCTGTAAGAAGCGTTCAGATTGACGGCGTTCTGCACGAATTCTCGACGATTGAAGGAGTCGTGGAAGATGTTACGGAGATCATCCTTAACATCAAGGGCCTGGCGCTTAAGATCCATTCCGATGAAGAAAAAGTCATCGAGATTGATGCAGAAGGCGAAGGCGTCGTGAAGGCGGGAGATATCCGCGCCGACAGTGATGTGGAGATCTTGAACCCTGATCTTCATATTGCAACCTTAGCAAATGGCGGTCGTCTGCACATTCGTATGACAGCTGGACGTGGTCGTGGATATGTTCAAGCAGATGGAAACAAATCGGAAGACCAACCAATCGGCGTGATTCCGATCGATTCTATCTATACGCCCATTAAGCGTGTTAACTATCAGGTTGAGAATACCCGTGTAGGGCAAATGACCAACTACGACAAGTTAACGCTTGAAGTATGGACAAACGGCAGCATCAGTCCTGAAGAAGCTGTGAGTCTTGGCGCGAAAATCATGACCGAGCACCTGAACCTGTTTGTCGGTCTGACGGACGAGGCGAAAGATGCCGAGATCATGGTAGAGAAGGAAGAAGACAAGAAAGAGAAAGTGCTTGAGATGACCATCGAAGAGCTGGATCTTTCTGTTCGTTCCTATAACTGCTTGAAGCGTGCCGGTATCAACACCGTGCAAGAGCTGACGCAGAAGTCCGAAGAGGACATGATGAAAGTGCGCAACCTGGGTCGCAAATCCCTGGAGGAAGTACAGGAAAAGCTGCAAGAGCTGGGTCTTGGCCTGCGCAGCGACGACTAGGTTTTTCGCACATGAGAGGGAGGTAAGAACATGGCATACCGTAAATTGGGTCGTCGATCCGCGGCTCGTAAGGCGCTGTTCCGCGACTTGGTAACGGACCTGATCATCAACGAGCGCATCGAAACAACTGAGATGAAGGCAAAAGAACTGCGCCCGATCGCTGAGCAAATGATTACGCTGGCAAAGCGTGGCGATCTGCATGCTCGTCGTCAAGTTGCTGCTTTTGTTCGTAAAGAAGTAGCTAACGCTGAAGGCCGCGATGCAGTTCAAAAGCTGTTCGATGAAATCGCTCCTCGTTACCAAGAACGTAACGGCGGATACACTCGTATCCTCAAAGTTGGTCCTCGCCGCGGCGACGCTGCACCAATGGCGTACATCGAATTAGTTTAATACTTGCACGAACTTGAAAAGGGTGAGGGGCAGACTCTGGTCATTGGCTGGACTCTGATTCGTACCCTTTTTTCTTTTCTTTTTTACCATTCCTGCTTGCAAGCAGGGAGGAAGTGTAGAGACGTATGAAAGAGGAGCATCTGCTGTCGCTCAGAGGAGTATCCTTTGCCTATGAGAGCGATTGGGAGAAACGGGTAGTGGTGCTGGAGGGAATCAACCTCACCATCCAAAGGGGAACCTTTGTATCGATCGTGGGGCACAACGGTTCCGGAAAGTCGACCCTGGCCAAGCTGATGAACGGATTGCTGCTTCCAAGCGTTGGTGCAGTGATTGTAAGCGGTGTGGATACCTCGAATCCCGAAACCATCTGGGAAGTTCGGCGTCACGTAGGCATGGTGTTTCAAAACCCGGATAACCAGATTGTCGGTACCACGGTTGAGGACGATGTCGCCTTTGGACTGGAAAATCTGGGGGTAGAACCGGCCGAGATGCGGCGGCGAATTGATGAGTCTTTGGCAGCAGTCGGGATGGAGAAGCATCTAAAGGAACAGCCCCACCGGTTATCTGGTGGACAGAAGCAGCGCGTGGCCATTGCCGGCATCATCGCGATGCGTCCTTCTGTCATCATCCTGGACGAGGCGACGGCCATGCTTGACCCGCAAGGACGAAAAGAAGTGATGTCTCTTGCGTACCGATTGAATCGGGAAGAGGGCATTACCATCGTCAACATCACCCACTTCCCTGAAGAGGCGGTCCACTCCGATCGCGTGATTGTCATGCGGGCCGGTGAGGTTTATCTGGATGGGACGCCGGGGGAAGTATTTGGTCAGGTGGAGCGTTTGCAGGCCGTAGGTTTGGATGTTCCCCTGGCTGTACGAATACGCCACCAGCTTGTCCGGCAAGGTGTGGAACTCCCGCCGGTATTGCACCAAGAGGAGTTGGTTGATCAATTATGCAGATTGCTTTTAACCAAGTAAGCCACATCTACGGAAAAGGCACCCCTTTTGAAAAGGCTGCCCTGTCCGATGTGACGCTAACCATACCGAGTGGGGCCTACGTGGGCGTGATCGGGCAGACGGGTTCCGGCAAGTCGACGTTGGTTCAGCACTTGAACGGTCTGCTGCGCCCCTCCTCGGGCAGTATCTCCATTGGGGAATGGGTCATCACGCCAACGACCAAATGGACGTCTGAGCAGCGCAGGCAGATCGGACTGGTGTTTCAGTATCCGGAGCATCAGCTGTTTGAAGAGACGGTTCTGAAGGACGTGGCGTTTGGCCCACTCAACTTTGACCTTCCAAACGACATGGCGGTCGCACGAGCGCGGGAAGCGCTGGAGTTGGTCGGACTTCGCTATGACGAGATAAAGGATCGTTCTCCGTTTCAACTGAGTGGAGGGCAGATGCGGCGGGTAGCGATCGCGGGGGTACTGGCGATGCAGCCAAAAGTGCTTGTGCTGGACGAGCCGACCGCTGGCCTCGATCCTGAGGGGCGTAAAGCCATTTTGGAAGGGATCTACCGCATCCATCGGGAAGAACGGCTGACCACGCTGCTGGTGACCCACAGCATGGAAGAAGCGGCCCGGTACGCAGACTGGCTGATTGTGATGGCAGAGGGGCGTGTCGCCCTGCAGGGTAAACCGGAAGAGATCTTCAGCCAGGGAGAGCTCCTTCGCACGCTGTCGCTGGACGTTCCGGAAACCATTGCGGTCGTCGCCGCTTGCAATCAGCGTCTGCCGGATGGGCAGAAGCTGCCGTATTCCCTGTATCGGGAAGAGGACCTCGTGGCTTATCTTGTGGAACGGCTTCGTGTGCCGGGGGAGGCAAAACGATGAGCATGCTGCAGCATTTTGCAATCGGCCAGTACGTGCCCGGTGAATCCTTTCTGCATCGTGTTGACCCGCGCAGCAAGCTGCTGTTCATCATCCTGGTTGCCACGCTTGTCTTTTTGTCCAACAACCCGGTGACATACGGCATCTTGATCGCATTTGCCCTGCTCAGTCTCCTGGTGTCACAGATCTCGCTCTCGTACATCCTCAAAAGTCTTCAGCCGGTTTGGATCCTGCTGTTGTTTACCGTCGTGCTGCATGTACTGGTCACCAAGGGCGGAGAAGTCTATTTTCAATGGGGCTCGCTCACCGTAGAGGAAGAGGGAGTGAGGCAGGCCGTCTACATGTCGCTTCGCTTGGGACTCCTGGTCGTGCTCAGTTCCCTCTTGACGTTGACCACTTCGCCCATCGACCTCACAGAGGGATTGGAACGTCTGTTGGCGCCAGCCAAAAAGATCGGAGTGCCTGTGCACGAGATCGCCCTGATGTTGTCGATCGCGCTGCGTTTTATTCCTACGCTGCTGGAGGAGACCGACAAGATCATCAAGGCGCAAACCGCGCGTGGCGCCGATTTTACGAGCGGCAATCTCGTACGGCGTGCAAAAAACCTGATTCCCATCGCCATACCCTTGTTCGTCGGTGCGTTTCGACGCGCGGAGGAGCTGGCCCTGGCAATGGAGGCACGCGGGTACCGCGGCGGTGAGGGACGCACACGTTTGCGCAAACTGACGCTTACCTGGCGAGACGGCGTGATGCTTGTCACGGCGGTCATCTTGACCGTGCTGATTGGAGGGTTTCGTGCATGAGGCGGTTGAAGTGCATCGTGGCTTATGACGGGACCGATTTCAGCGGCTTTCAGGTGCAGCCGGACCAGGTGACGATCCAGGGGGAGATTGAGGCCGCCCTGCAGCGAATTACGGGAGAAACAATCCAGATCGCAGGCTCCGGGCGCACAGACGCAGGAGTACATGCTCGCGGTCAGGTGTTTCACTTCGACACGGCCAGCGGCATTCCTTTGGAGAAGTGGCAGTTCGTTCTCAACAACCAGCTGCCTGATTCCATCGTCATTCGGTCCGTAGAAGAAGTGGACGCTTCCTTTCACGCACGTTTTGACGTCAAGATAAAGGAATACCGCTACTGTATCGACAACGCTCCTGTGGCCGACGTATTCCGCCATCGCTACGCCGATCATATCCGCTGTCCGCTCGACGTGGCAGCGATGCAGCAGGGAGCCCGCCACTTGATCGGGGAGCATGATTTTACTTCGTTTTGTTCGGCCAAGACATTTGTGGAAGACAAGGTACGGACCATTTTCGATTTGCGCGTGGAGCGGTCAGGAGACGAAATCTGGATCGTGTGCCGAGGCAACGGCTTTTTGTACAACATGGTACGCATCATCGCCGGCACACTCGTCGAGGTTGGACAGGGCAAACGCTCTCCCGATGAACTGAAGGACATTCTGCTCGCCTGCGATCGGGAACAGGCAGGCAAGACAGCACCGGCAAAAGGGCTGACGATGTGGGAAGTAACGTATTAACTTTCCAAGTATTAGAACGGTACGTGGCACTTGACTCTTGCCCTTCCATGTAGTACGATATTCCTTGGTATTTTCATACCCCGCCTAGCCCCACTCTAGCCCCGGGATTGAAAAACAAGAACGAAAATGAAACACCTGGAGAAGTTGCTCTCCCGTTACAAAAGCAGCTGATCCAAAACCGTTGACGAATCTTTTTGGCATGGTAACACATTTAGGAGGGACAAACATGCGTACCACATATATGGCGAAACCGCTCCAAGTAGAGCGCAAATGGTACATCGTAGACGCAGAAGGTCAAACTCTTGGCCGTTTGGCTAGTGAAGTAGCTTCCATTCTGCGCGGCAAATTCAAACCTGAATTCACTCCACACGTTGATACTGGCGATTTCGTAATCGTAATCAACGCTGACAAAATCAAGCTGACCGGTAAAAAACTCAGCGACAAAATCTACTATACCCACTCCCTCTATCCGGGTGGTTTGAAAGCTACTACTGCTGGTGAAATGCTGAACAAGCGTCCTGATCGTTTGTTCGAACTGGCTGTAAAAGGCATGCTGCCGAAAAACAGCCTGGGACGTCAGATGTTCACAAAGCTGAAAGTTTATGCTGGTACTGAACATCCACACGCTGCACAAAAGCCAGAAGTATGGCAAATTCGCGGTTAATATAAAGGGAGGAAAAACTAGTGGCACAAGTACAATACTACGGTACAGGTCGTCGTAAGCACTCCGTAGCACGTGTTCGCCTGGTTCCGGGTGAAGGTCGCATTGTGATCAACAAACGTGATATGGATACCTACTTTGGTTTGGAAACTTTGAAACTGATTGTGAAACAACCGCTCGTTCTGACTGAAACTCTCGGTCGTTACGATGTTCTCGTAAACGTTGCGGGTGGCGGTACAACCGGTCAAGCTGGTGCAATCCGTCACGGCGTGGCTCGCGCTCTGCTGAAAGCAGATCCGGAACTGCGTGGCGCTCTGAAGCGCGCAGGCTTCCTGACTCGCGACCCACGTATGAAAGAGCGTAAAAAATACGGTCTCAAAGCTGCTCGTCGCGCTCCTCAGTTCTCCAAGCGCTAATTGCAAATTTGCGATCGCACAACCCCTTGTCTCCTGGTGGAGGCGAGGGGTTTTTATTATTCTCAAGAATACTATCATGTGATATTATGAGGAAATTAAAGAGAAATAGGAGGAAAATAATGGGTCATAGGTCTCGGTTTTTGTTATTCGTCTTTGCAATCATCTGTTTCGTACTTACTTCATCCACTCCTATTCATGCTTCAAAGAACCGCGCTGCTGCAAGTGCAATCTGGGAGAGCAGTTCGGAAGAGGTCGAGCTCTTATACTTTGGTGACAGCGGCCTGTTCTGGCAAGGAGAAGATGAAGAAACCATTTATCGCTATGATGGTTCGCGTGTAGAAGAGATTGAAGATTTCGAAGGATACGAACTGAGTAAGGTAGAGCGCGACGGAATTACGGTTTGGAATGAATCATTGACGGAGGAATGGGAAGAATTCCGCTTGTATGTAAAGGTGGACGGGAAGAAGAAAGCACTGGAAATGAACATGAACTTCCCGGCGGAACGTATCGAGATCAGGTATCCGTACATAACATGGGAAGTGCGGTGCAACTCCAACAGCTTGTGCGGTGAGCGCACCTACAACTTGGAATCCGAAGAGCTTACTGAGAAAAAAAGCTATCGACTTGATTATGATGGAGTGTACAAACAGGAAAAAAACGGACTATGGAAGTTTATTCGTCCATTTGAAGAGTCTTCGGTGTCCGATTACGAATACTCTGGGTGGGCGCTCTCAGAACAAAACCTGCTCTGGATGGAACCAAGCGGACTTTACCTTCATGATACAAGAGAGAACATGCTGTCTTTCAAAAGACTTTCCCAGGAGCCGGGAGACTTTGAGTTTGTAGTAAATAGCCGCTATGCGTTCTGGGTTGATCGGTCAGACGAATGGAGAGTGTATGACATTGCAGAGGACAAGATTTACCCTACTTGGGTAGATTCTGACGACGTGATGAACATATTGATCCACGATGGAACAATGGCGGTGTTGTCATCCGATGAGGACAGATACTGGATTGAAATGCATGATGTACAAGATTGGGTGAAAAAAGCGAAGACGGAGCATGAGGGGGAATCGCCTGATGTCCTGAAGCCGGAATACGCATCTGGGGTTATCGCTCGTTTATCGCATGAGGAACCAGACCACATCCTCGTTTCTCCACGGTATGTGGTCTGGCTTGATTACCAGATGCATTTCCAGAGAATCGGTCAACCACAGAAGTATTACCTGGAGGGACATTGGGAAGATGCCGTTTTTGTGGGGGATGACCTGTATGCGCTGCGTCTATATGAGGGAGATGAGGATGAACGGGATGCTGGTCTGATACGTGTAGATCTTGAAACAGGAGAACAGCAGATCATCCGTTCATTTACATGGGACGATATGCCTGAGAAGCTGGTTTCGGATGACAGTTACGTCTACTGGCATGACGAAGACACAGGAGACACCATGCGCTACTCCTCAAAGAATGAAAACATCGAGACGATCAACACCGGAACAGCAGAGTTGGAAGCGTGGTATGCAGCTGGTGGACAGGTCGTGTGGATTGAGGAGGACGACGATGGCAAGTACGTTCTCAAACAACTGGTGGGAGATAACGAGGTAAAAACGCTCACGCAATGGGCCGCGCAGAGCTCCAGTGTTGACGAAATCACGTTTGACGGCAAGTATATTGCTTGGCGAATGAAAAGCTATAAAAATCAACTCTCCGAGATTCATCTGTACGAGGTAGAGACAAAGAAAAAGAGACTCGTGCACAAAGAAAAGATGAAAGGCGAAGATTCTCACCTGCAGCTTCAAGATGGGATGCTGTATTTTATCAATGGCTCAGATCAGCTTGTCATGTATAACATCAACAAAAAGAAGAAAAGCACTATTGCCAATCAGGTAAACTCCTTCACCGTACAAGGAAATGAGCTGTTCTACACTAGGGAGAGTCCCGCGTCAGAAGAGAATTACGTGCTGTACAAGCGATTGGCCGACAAATACGCGGTTGATATTCAGTACAAGTGGGATGAACTTTCGAACAACGAGCGCTTGTGGAATAACATTCGCTTCAGTTTTTTCCCGGATGATATTGAACTGGTGGTCGGGAAGAAAACTTATCAATGGTCAGACTTTTACCACGATCCAGATGACTGGGAGGATTTCCTGGAGGAGAATGAGGACGAGCTGGTCATTCGCGTAAGGTTTTAAGACATTTCGATTCGCTTCCCCAACTCGGGGAAGTTTTTTCTTGGAGGAATCACATCATGATCAACCAGGGATTTATTGCAGCAAGCTGCCTGGCGTTTTGGCTGCAGGGCTTGTTTTTCGGGTGGGAAACGTTCCTGTATATCGCCCTGATTAGCATCGGTTTACTCTTCACCAAAAAAGTGATTCGGCCCTCCACTGTGGTAATCGTCAGCTTCGGCTTGTACGCAAGCGGCTATGCTTTTCATCTGTTTTGGAGCGGTACGGATGCATCTGTTCTCGCGTTTGCGCAAGTGGTACTGGTCGGGGGATTTGTCTGCTTGTTTTCTGCGGCGCTGTCCAGCAGAATCGAGGCGGAGCGGTGGTATAAGGCTTTATTCTGGAATGTCGTCGTCCTGGCGCTTTACGGCTGGCTCATAAAAGGGGATGAGTTGCTGCAGTCGGTGTTCGGCTACGCCAATATGCTGGCTGCTGTGTGTCTGTTTGGCCTTTTCTTCGGGGTTCACGGCTTCTTTGCGTCGTCCCGCTCTTTCAAGTGGGCTTATGGTTTGGGGATTGTTGTACTGTTGGTTTCGCTTGCCGCAACAGAGGCTCGTATCGCCTGGGCATTGGCCGTGATCGGTTTGGCTGTTCAGCTCGCGTATGAACAAAAAATTCGGGCCAGGACAATTCTGACCGGCATAGGTGCTCTTGGGGGTGCTCTGCTGCTTGCCGCAATTGCTCGCCCTGACGTCTCGCATTCTCTGCTTCAGGTATCTTCCTTGCGTCTTCGTCTCACGTATTACTGGGACGCTCTTCGCTATTTGTTGGAGAATCCGGTCATCGCAGCAGGACCAGGCGTCTGGGAACACTTGCAGTATCAGTATCAAACGGCGCTCTATTCCGTGGTGCATGTACACAATCACTTTTTGCAGACATGGCTGGATGGCGGCTTGTTATCGATGCTAGGGCTTGTTTTGTTTGCAGCGATCCTGTCGTGGGATGTGAAGGCGGTTCGCCATGTGGAAAAGGACGCGAAAGGCTTTTTTATCAGCGTATGGCTGTCGACCGCTTCGGTCCTGGCCTATGGTGCACTTGATTTTATCTTGTCTTTCCCTGCTTTGTTAGCCGTTGTCTGCTGTTATGGGATCGTACGAAGCCAATTTTTCGGGGTTCCACAGGTGGTTCATCTTCATCGATTCCGATATCCGATCGTCGTTATGGCGATCTTCCTGATACTTTTAGCCGGTTTCGGGTTCTATCGCGAGAGCAACCTGTTACAGGCAGAGACTGCGCTAAGACATGGAGAACTCCGAACGGCGCTTAAGCTGGAAGATCTTCCTGTTTGGGCAACATCCTTGGAGTCACGCTCTAAACTACTCGGCAACGCCTACATGGAGAAGGCAAGACGTACAAACCGGAGAGAGGATTGGGAAGCGGCGGTTCGCCATCTACAGACCGCCATGCAAGCCAATCCCCAGTCACTTCATGCGCACTCCTCCTGTCTGTATGCCCTTTTCCAGTTAGGTCGTTATGAAGAATGCGTGATCCTTGCAGAGGAGCTTGTCCGACGGCAGCCAGCCTTGGTAAAAAACTACGAAAATTATGCGTATGCCCTGCGCAAATCCGGTCGCCATGAAGAGGCGAACCGGATACCTGACCGGATGTCTATGTACAAGCAGCATATTCTGCAGTCAGCGCTGTTTCCGCGGCACATCCCTGCGCTGCGTCCGACAGACATACGATCCGGGTCATAAATTGCCGGCTTTGTCCATACATATGAAAAAGAGTATCGGACAAAGGGGCGGTTGAAGGTGGCACGTAAGGTAGTCGGCTGGGTCCTTGCATTTGCTTTGCTCATCGTGATTTTTACGCACGAGTCACCGGAGAACACCTCGTGGTCGACATGGTCCCTTCCCTTGGCCGGCACAGTGATCGCGATTGATCCCGGTCATGGAGGAATAGATGGAGGAGCGACTTCGGCGGACGGAAAAATCATCGAAAAAGACGTCACACTTGCCATCAGTCTGTACCTGCGGGATTTTTTGCAGCAGTCGGGTGCTTATGTGATCATGACCCGGGAGGAAGACAAGGATCTGGCATCACCTGAAGCGCACAAGCTGCGCAAACGAAAATCAGAGGATACGCGCAATCGCGTGGCGTACATCAATGAAAACGCACCAGACATGCTGGTAAGCGTTCATGTCAACTCCATTCCTTCTCCTAGATGGTCAGGGGCGCAAACGTTTTATTACCCGGCGTATAAAGAAAGCGCGGACATGTCGTACCTGATTCAGGATGAAATCAAGCGTGTTCTGGAAAACACGGACCGCGTTCCGAAAAAAACGGACGATGTCTTTATTATTCGTGAAGTCAAATGCCCTGCGGTACTTGTGGAAGTGGGTTTTGTCAGCAACGAAGAGGAGGCCAAACGCCTGCGTTCGACGGAGTACCAGAAGTCGATGGCCAATGCCATTTACCAGGGAATTCTGCGTCACTACGCGGGCGAAAAGGTGACGGTTACACCGGAGTAGACCGACGGCGGCTCCAAACGTGTGCCCTTGCGCAAGGTATATGCTATAATGGACGCGCATGCGTAAGTTAGGAAAGAATACGATCCCTTGTGATATGAGGTGGATACAGGATATGCTGACGAAAGATCAAGTGTTGGAAGCGCTTCGCGACGTGAAAGACCCGGAAATCAACCGCAGTCTGGTTGAGCTCAATATGATCCGCAATATCCAGATCAACGACGAACGGGTAAGCCTGACAGTGGTGCTGACCATCTCCGGCTGTCCGCTGAAAGCGAAGATTGAGGACGACGTGGTGGCTGCTGTCAAAGCATTGGGGGCGAAGGAAGTACACGTCCAATTCGGCGCCATGACAGACGAGGAGAGGGCTGCGCTGAGCGCCCAGCTGCGCGGTGGGCAGACGCACAATATGACGCCCGGACGAGATCAATTGCTCAATCCGATTCTGGCGAAGGAGTCGAAAACCAGGTTTATTGCAGTTACCTCCGGAAAAGGGGGCGTGGGCAAGTCCACAGTAACGGTCAATCTGGCTGTTGCTTTGGCACGCCTCGGAAAAAAAGTGGGAATCATTGACGCGGATATCTACGGTTTCAGCGTGCCCGACATGATGAACATCGAGCAGCGCCCTACCGTCATCGGTGAGTTGATTTTGCCGATTGAAAAGTACGGCGTAAAAGTCATGTCGATGGGCTTCTTTGTAGAGGATAACTCCCCGATCATCTGGCGTGGCCCAATGCTGGGCAAAATGCTCCGCAACTTCTTCACCGAGGTTCACTGGGGCGAAGACCTTGACTACCTTCTGCTTGACCTGCCTCCGGGTACCGGTGACATGGCGCTCGATGTGCACACGATGATTCCGCAAAGCAAGGAAATCGTTGTCACCACGCCTCATGCTACGGCAGCGTTTGTTGCTGCTCGTGCAGGTGCGATGGCCAAGCGCACCGGTCACGAAATCCTTGGTGTCGTAGAAAACATGGCCTGGTATGAAGCGAAGGACGGTTCCAAGGAGTACGTCTTCGGTCGTGGCGGCGGCGCCAAACTGGCTGAGACACTGGCTACTGAACTGCTGGCGCAAATTCCGCTCGGCCAGCCGGAAAACCACACCGCTGAACCTGACTATTCGCCTTCTGTGTACAAGGCACAGTCTGAAATCGGAAAAATCTATCTGGATATGGCAAAACGTGTCATGGAAAAATGCCAGTCAACCGTTCGTCAATAATGGTGAAAAAAGGTGGGCTCTCCAATGAGCTCACCTTTTTGTTTACATGGAGCCACCGCCGCCGCCTTCTCCACCACCACCTTCTCCACCGCCGCCTTTTTTACCCTTTTTCTGTTCTTTCGGCTTCATCATTTCTTCGGTGGCTTTGGTCATCAATTTCATCATTTCTGCCTGAAAAAGCGGGCTTTGGAGCGATTCCTTCATGATCTGCATCGTCTGCTTGCGGTATGCAGAGCTTTTCATTAAATCCATCATGCCCTTTTGAAACTCGGGGTCCTTGGTGATGGCCAACAGCTCTTTTTGGTATTCAGGATCCTTCATTAAGTCCTTCATCAGCTTTTTATGCTCGTCTTTCATTGATTTGGCCAACATGCTGGTAAACTTGGGGTCCTTAAACGCTTCTTTAATTTGCGGGTTGTTGGGGTTGGCAATGCTTTGGATCATGGTGGTTCTCATCGTGTCGGCGTCCATCATGATGCTTTGCTGGAATTTTTGATCCTGCATCATTTTGGACAGCGATTTTTTCGCTTCTTCCGTTTGCAAAATGTCGAGAACCATATCTTTTACGGTTTTATAATCAGGCGGTGTCGGGCCTTGTGCTTGACCGCCGCCGCCGCAGCTGGTCAACACAATGCTGATGATCAGAAACAGCCAGAAAGGAAATGACCTTTTCTTCATGGGATGGATACCCTCCTTATTCCCCTTGCCTAACTCTAACGTGCGCATTTTGTTTCGTTCTTACGCTAGTATTTTCTTGCATGGGTTGGTACAATCAAAGCGATGTTGGATTGGAGGGACAAACGTTGAATTTGCGCAAATATGGCTGGCTGTTTTTCACCACCCTGTTGATCGGGGCTTTGGGTGGAATGCTTGTCGGCATGATTTTGGCGCCAGATAAGGTATTTGGCGGTACCATTGGAAACTTTTTTGTCGTAACCTTTATGAATATCCTGGTTGGTTTGACGATCAGCATCGTGGCACAGATGGGTTTTTTTGCGTACATGACCATTAATTATTTTGCACTTGGTTTGTTTAAAAGTGCTTCGTTATGGAAAAGCATTCAGGTGTTCCTGGTGGTGTTCACCTTTTTTGACACCGTTTACTTGCGATACACCGCTTTTGGACAAGGCGGCTCTTTCTGGCCCTATCTGGTGGCTCCTGCTATGTTATTGTTCGTCACGTTGGTCACGGCTTATGCCAAAGTGCGCCTGACAAATGCAACCGCATGGATTCCCACTGTTTTTTTCATGTTCGTTTTCACGACGATCGAATGGATTCCTGCGCTCAGGCAGAACGACAATGAGACGGTGCTGTTCATGAGTGTGCCACTGTTGTTCTGCAATGTGTGGCAAGTCATGCAACTGCATCGCCTCGTCAAGAAAGAAAGCTGATCCCGTAAAAGAGATCAGCTTTTTCGTTTTTTGCTTTCAGTTCACTTCCTGGCTTTTTACCTGGGATCCGGCGATCAGTTCAGAGACGGTGACAAATTCGTACCCCTGATCTCGCAACCGATCGATGATGGTCGGCAGCGCGAGGTGAGTCTGTTTGCACGAGTCGCTTGCATGCAGGAGGACGATGTCTCCGGGATGGGCTTTGGAGAGCACGTTATTAACGATCGTGTCAACACCAGGGTTCATCCAGT
>VAPR01000433.1_pt1 | contig 27258 bp, 25 predicted proteins | sample 3380701 | NCBI WGS metagenome assembly VAPR01 (sample SAMN11536904, study PRJNA540576) | hot springs metagenome | isolation source: hot spring wet sediment | place: Spain: Lobios | collected 2014-01 | reverse complement strand
GTGGAACCCCGCTGCGTTGGTCAAAGGAGCTCGTCTCAACCTCGAGGTTGTAGGGCGAACCAACTTCGATGTCCAAGACATCACCGACTTGGTGGACGACTTGGAAGATATCCGCGACCAGATTGACACAGACAACATTGCTGCAATTCAAGACGCCTTCAATCGGGTGCGGGATTGGGCTCGTAGAAGACCAACCCTCCGTGCGTCTCTTGCACCGATTGGTGGGATCTCCTCCAGCAACCTCGGTTTGTTTGCTACCTCTGGGGTCGTCTTGCAAACGGAAACTCAAGTGGACGCTACTAATGGTGCTTTTGGGCTTGGTGCATTGCCTTCACCGAACCTGTATGTGCGGGGTGGCGCTATCGCTCTCAGCAGCATCGGGATTGCCTACGCTCGTTCCTTGCCAGCAGGTTTGAAACTGGGCGTCGCGGTGCGACGAGTTCGTGCTGACTTCGCTGGTTTTCTGCTTGGAGCAACAACTGACCCAAACGCGCCTGACCCTGTGCTCGGACAAGACTTTGACCGGGTGGACAAGTCTCGCTTCACGGCGGACATCGGCGCTATTTGGGAGCCGCCTGTGCAACCGCCTCTGGTGAAACTGCGCTACGCCGTCGTAGTGCGAAACGCTTTGCCAGTCAAGTTCTCTTTGCCTGCAGTGGATTTAAACGGCAACCCTGTCCCAGGCTACGATTTTACTTTCCGACTCAATCCTGAGATTGACTTGGGTGTGTTAGCGCAATGGCGGGAACGCACCTATGCGGTTTTGGAGTTGCACAACACCACTTCCGCCAATGGGGGCGATATGACCATCCACGCAGGCATTGAGCATTGGTTGGCAGGCAATGTTTTCGCTGTGCGAGTTGGGTATGACGATGACAAACCTGTGGTTGGGTTAGGGATTAACCTGAAGTTCCTGCGCATCGACCTTGCCACGGGACCTAAACCGAAGGAACGACTCGCTGTTGGAATTAGCCTTCGGTTCTGAATTGGACAAAGGCCCGAATCGCTTCTCAGACTCAGGTTGGTGCTCAATCCCAACCTTGCTTTTCGAGGCTGAGGCGGGGGGCTTGCCGAGAAACCACTTAGGGCTCAAACATGGGAAAACTTTCTAAATCCCGAAGGCTCGGCGCAAGAGCTCGATACTCTTGGGCACCCCAGTGTGGGGATCTTCACGCCCTTCGTATTCCAGGGAAAGGTAGCCTCGAAAGTCAGCTTGTTGCAGGATGGCTGCTACACGGGCATAGTCAATGTCCAGCGTATACCACTCACCGCCACCAAAGTAGGTTTTTGCGTGCACCAGGATCGCATACGGTGCCAGTTGTGCCATGCCTTCGTAGTTAGGTTCCCATCGCACTTGCCCATTTTCATAGCGCAGCAAGTTGCCAACATCCAAGCAGACACGCAGCCATTCACTATTGATGGTAGTAACGATGCGCAAGGTGCCTTCTGCCGTTGCAGTTAAGCCCCAATGGTTTTCCAGAGCCAACACGACACCGTAGCGTTCCGCATGGGGCAAAAGGGTTTCAATAGCGCCGATTACCCAACCGAAGGCTTGGTCGTCCGTGTAACCGTCCAGAGGAGGTTCTATCCCTCCTCGTCGCATTAACTCGTCAAAACTGGAGATCGTTTTCCATCGTCCAGAGTTGAGGCGGAGGCTGGGGATGCCTAATTCGTGGGCGAGTTGCAAGCAACGGCGTGTGTGCTCAATGTGGCGCCGTCGCTCCTCAGGGTCTGGCTGAACAAAGTCTTGGTGGATAGCAAGCCCATAAAGATCCAAAGCGAGAGAAAAAGCGAACCGCTTCAACCGTTGCAAGTAACTGCGTTCCTCGCTGACCATTTGCCGGTGCAAAATCTCTACTCCAGCTAAGCCTAAAGAAGCAGCGTGTTCCATCACCCGCTCAATAGGATACGGTTCGCCCCGAAAATGCCAGAACGAGTAAGTAGAGACTCCCAGCCGCATTTAGCCTCAACCCCTTTCTAACGGACAGTTTCCGGACAGTGGCATTATGCCGTTAGTGAGGGTGGCTTTTGCTGTCAGGTTTTTTCCGTCGTTTTGTCGGAAACACCGGAAGTTGGTAACGCCACCTGACTCGTGCTATGCTGAAGTGGGATCCTTGCTTTGGGGGCGAATCGGCAATGCGATGCTACGAGCACCACGAGATGGAAGCCGTTGGCATCTGCCAAAGTTGTGGGCGAGGGGTGTGCGAGACCTGTCAGGTGTTGAAATGGGGGCAAGTCTTATGCCACGAGTGCGCTGAACGAATCCGAACCGGTGGGACATGGTTTTCCTTCCGCTTTTCTATCCCGCCCTTTGAGCGGTTGTGGGAGGAATTAGAGGAAGCCATCCGGTTTTCATTCGGTCGGGTGTGTCCTGAATGCGGTCGGGCTGTAGAGCCAGATTTCATTGCTTGTCCCTACTGTGGAGCAACTTTGCGCAAGCGTTGTCCCAGTTGCGAACGACGGGTTCGCGCCGGTTGGCGCTATTGCCCCCATTGCGGCACCAGTTTGTGAAGTGACTCTTTGGGACACCCTGAAACGGAGGGTTTAGCGATGCGAGCGGTTTCGTTTCTGCCCAGTGCCACCGAAATTGTGTTTGCATTGGGCTTAGGCGACTCCTTGGTAGCGGTAACGGACAAGTGCGATTATCCTCCTGAAGCGAAAACCAAACCAGTTGTGGTCTCCTCAGCACTACAGACTGACCAAATGAGCAGCGCTGAGATAGATGCCGCTGTGCGAGAGCACTTGGAGAAAGGAGAAAGTCTCTATCGGGTGGACCTTGCTTTGCTGCAATTGTTGAACCCAGAAGTCATCGTTGCTCAAGCTCTTTGCGATGTTTGTGCTGCAGCAAATCACGAAGTATCAGAGGCGCTGAAAGTTGTGCCGAACGCTCGAGTGGTTTGGCTTAATCCTTCCACGCTGGAAGACATCTTGGACGACATCGTTCGGGTAGCAGAAGCGTTGGGGCAACCACAACGAGGGGAGCAACTGAAGGCGACGCTACAGCAACGGATAGAGCGCGTCCGCTACCTCGCTCAACAAGCAATTGATCGTCCCCGAATTTGGGTAGCAGAGTGGATTGACCCACCCTTCTGCTGCGGTCACTGGGTGCCTCAAATGGTGGCGTATGCTGGCGGGTTGGAAGGGATAGGGCAAATCGGTCAGCACTCCCGACGCGTTGCTTGGGAAGAAGTGTTGGCGTGGTCACCTGAGGTGATCGTGTTAGCTCCCTGTGGATACCGAATCGAACAAACCTTGCGCGACCTTCCATCCCTTGCGGCTCGCCCCGGTTGGAAAGAGTTGCCTGCAGTTCGTCACGGACGAGTTTACATTGCTGACGGCGACTTCTTCGCTTGCCCCGGACCCCGCTTGGTGGACGGGTTAGAAATGCTGTTCGCTCTGCTACACCCTCAACTTGCTCCACCTGAGTGGCAAAGGAAGGCTGCCCAACACACTTTGGTCGTAACCAATCTCTCTGACTCAACCTAACGGCAACGGCTGAGCCAGTCACTCCCCTTCGGCAGCGCCCGTTAGGCTACTTCCACCAACAACTCCCGCATCCCGCGCCTTGATTGGCTCACGAAGTTTATCCTTCCTCTTGTGGCAGGAAGTCGGGCAAGACCGCTAACAAGTCTTCCAATAAGCGTAGCAATTGCAAGGGCGATAATTCGGTCCAGTCAATCAGGAAGCGGTCGCGTTGGTAGCGGACAGCTGAGAGGACAGCGGTTGACTGGGTTTCTCGCAAACGATTGTAAAGGCGGATGAGGGCTGCGTTGCTCAGGTTCAAGTTCATCTTGCACAGCACGGTCACAAGCCGACGGTCATGGGTGATCGCCAACACTTTTGCATTCGCAGCCCGCACTCGGATGCGCAGCACGCTCAAAATGTTGCGGACGGGTTGAGGAGGCTCCCCGTAGCGGTCGCGCAGTTCGGCTTCAATTTGAGCGATATCTTCTTCGCTTTGCACCCCTGCCATCTTGCGGTAAAGGTAAAGGCGCTGCTCCAAGTCTTCCACATAGGTTTCGGGGATGAAGGCTTTGATAGGCAGATCGGCTTCGGGCAACTCTACTTTAGTTGGCGTCGGTTCCCCTTGCAGCTTTCGCACAGCCTCCGCCAGCATGTCCATGTAAAGGTCAAAGCCTACTTCGTTAATGGCGCCGTGTTGCTCCGTGCCCAACAAGTTGCCTGCGCCCCGAATCTCCAAATCTCGCAACGCCAGCCGAAAGCCGCTACCCAAGTCAGTGAATTCGCGGATGGCTTCCAAGCGCTTGCGTGCGGCTTCGCTCAGCCGTTTGGGATGGTCGTGGAAGAAGTAGGCGTAGGCTTGCCGTTCGCTACGACCCACTCGACCCCGCAATTGATACAACTGCGCCAACCCAAATCGTTCGCAATGTTCCACGATCAGCGTATTCGCATTGGGCACATCCAGACCGTTCTCAATGATGGTGGTGCAAACCAACACATCCCACTTCCCTTCAGCAAACTCCAGCATCACCCGCTCCAACTCGTCTTCTGGCATTTGACCGTGAGCGATAGCGATGCGGGCATCGGGCACCAACCTTCGGACTTTTTCAGCAACATGCTCAATTCCTTGCACACGGTTGAACACATAGAAAACTTGACCACCCCGTTCCAACTCTCGCCGAATAGCGAAGCGAACTAATTCGGGGTCGTAAAGGCTCAGGTAGGTGCGGACAGGGCGTCTTCCTTCAGGTGGGGTATTGACAAGGCTCATGTCCAAAAGACCACCCAAAGCCATGTGTAGGGTGCGGGGAATAGGTGTCGCCGTTAGGATCAGCACATCCACACCCACTTGCAAAGCTTTCAATCGTTCTTTCTGGCGGACACCAAACCGCTGCTCTTCGTCTATAATCAGCAAGCCCAAATCTTTGAAACGCACATCGTCGGACAAAAGCCGATGAGTGCCGATGACGATATCGACTGCGCCCGTGCGCAAACCGGCAATCACTTCTTTTTGCTCTTTGGGCGATAACAACCGACTGAGCATGGCGACCTTGACAGGGTAAGGGGCAAGGCGTTGGGTAAAGGTTCGGTAGTGCTGCAGCGCCAGCACAGTGGTTGGCACCAACATGGCGACCTGTTTGCCGTCTACTACTGCCTTAAAGGCAGCACGAAGAGCGATTTCGGTCTTGCCAAAACCAACATCGCCGCACACTAAACGGTTCATTGGTTTGAACGCTTCCAAGTCTCTCTTGACTTCTTCTATGGCACGCAGTTGGTCTTCGGTTTCCACATAGGGGAAGGACTCCTCCAACTCTCGTTGCCAGGGGCTATCAGGCGAAAAAGGAAAGCCTTCCGCAACTTGGCGGCGAGCATAAAGCTCCAACAACTCTTTTGCGACCTGTTCGGCGTTTTTGCGGGCTTTCTCCCGAAGGCGCAACCAACGGCGATTGTTGGACAAGGACGACAAAGGTGGTTCGCCGCCGTCCACAGCAACATACTTGCGCACCCGATCAATCTGGTGAACAGGCACATACAACCGCTCACCTTCGGCATACTCAATCACCAAGTAATCGCTTTCTTTGCCCAACACTTCTTGGCGCACAACGCCCCGATAGATGCCGATGCCATGATAGATGTGGACGACATAGTCGCCCGGGCTCAAGTCAGCAGGGGACTTCACAGCCGCTGTGCCTTTCCATCGCTTTCTTCGGGGCTTGTAAGGGGCGTTAAACAACTCCGCATCGGTCACGACAACCAACCGTTCATCAGGCAGCACAAAACCCGCGCTTAGGGGGTAAGGGACGATGTTGAGGCAATCGGAAAATGGGAAGTCGGTAGGTTCTAACCGAACCAGTGGGATTTGCTCTTCCCTCACCGGTTCTCGCAGCCAATCGTTCACCCGTTCGGGATAGCGAGTGGCAAGGACGATGAAGTAATGGCGTTGTCGCCATTCGTGCGCCCGTGCCAAAAAACGCCCGGCATCGCTAAGAAAGGCTTCCACCCAATGCGCCGTCAAGGAGTAGGAGTCAAAGTTTTGTGAGCTTACAGGTTCATCCACTTCTCGCACTTCCGTTGTAAACAGCAGCGCAGGAAAAGCGTCTAACCGGATCCTGATGGCATGGTCATCGCCTGTCCATGCTTCAAAGGGAGGACGAGGTGGGCGGAGCAAATCGCCTGTGTCAATTAGCTCTCCAATGATAGTTTGCCATCGTTTCTCCAAGGCAACAGCGTCTGCATCCAGTTCCGATGGTTCCAACCAAACCACCAGCGTCCCAGGGGGCAAGTGATCTACGAGGGTCGGCAACCGGTCAAAAGCGAAGGGGGCATACCAGTCGCAGCCGTCAAAGTAATGGCCGTCCATGAGCCGCTCCAAGTCATGTTCCACTTGCTGGCGTAACAAGCGGGCTTGTTGGGGTTTGCCTTCTTGAGTTAGGCGCTGTTCTTCCCGAGTGAGCGTTTGCTCAATCGCTGAACGCATCGTTTGGCGAAGCGCATCGTTGTTGATAAGGAACTCACGAGCAGGGAGCACAACGCACTCTTGCCATCGTTCCGAAGAGCGCTGCGTTTCTACATCAAAGGGGCGAATGGATTCCACTTCATCGCCGAAGAGCTCTATGCGGATAGGTTGGTCGTGAGCAGGAGAGAAGAAATCCACGATATCGCCTCGGACCGCAAACTGCCCGGGTGCTTCCACTTGAGGCATCCGTTCGTAGCCACCGGCAACGAGGTGGTCTATCAAGGCATCGCGACTTATTGTCGTTCCAACCCGAACTGTCAGAACGCTTTGGGTGTAACTCTCTACGGGAACAGTCGGTTGGCAGAGGGCAGAAGGAGTTGCAAGGACAATCGGGTTGCGGTGACGGTGCAGAGCGTCCACGGCAGCGAGGCGGTCACGGGTTACTCCTAAGTCCATATCACCCACCAATAAGCTGGGGTGAGCAGGAAACACAAAGAGGCGACTTGGCTGTGAAAGCAGAGTCTCCAAGTCGGCGGCAAAGCTTGTCAACCGTTCTGCCGTGGGAATGAGAATCAGCGTTGGGTGCGGCCATTCATAAAGGGTTGCTGCCAATAAGGGGGCCCATGAAGACAAAAAACCACCCTGAACCTGCACCTTCTGGCGGGTTCGCACTGCCCGCTGCAGGCGCCTTACCAAAGTGCTCTGAGAGAGCCAACGGATGAGCCCAAGCATGGCAACACTAAGTTTGGCATGCAGTTTGCTGACAGCGACAGAAAGGAGCCTATTGGGGCTAAGGGGATGATGGCAACCTCTTAAGATGGTCCAATACGAGGTGTTGATGACCTTTCGGGGGACCGAAGCGCTTTCGTTTTGACTAACATTATGCAATCAGGTCTTGACAAGGATAGGTCATATGACAGAATTTTGCGTGAGGTGGGATACTTATGCCATTAAGGGTTCCTCGCAAGGTGGAACGGGGGAGTAGCAAGTTAATCTACTTGCAAGTCAAGGAAATGCTCCGCAGCAGCATTGAGCGAGGGGAACTGAAGCCGGGGGAACCGCTGCCAGGACGGGTTCAATTGTGCCGGATGTTTGGAACCAATCGGCTCACAGTAGACCGAGCTATCCGGGAATTGGTGCGGGAGGGTTGGTTAGTTTCAGTCAAGGGGAAAGGCACTTTTGCCGCTAATCCTAACAGCCGCTTCCCAACTGCTACGATGACCCTGGCGGTCGTTTGGTCTCACAGGGATGTGGGGGATCAGCAGAACATCTATTGGGGACCCCTTTTGCGTGGAATTGCGCAAGCTTCCAGTGAGTTAAGCATTCAGTTGCAGTTTCGGCAGATGGGTTCTGAGTTTTTTATGGAGTTCTTCCGTGAGTCGCGAGTGGAGGGTATGATTGTTTTGGCGCCAATGGTAGAAGATGAAGAAGTATTAAAGCACCTGCGATCCCAACATATCCCCTTTGTAGCCACTTCCTCCGTTTACGAAGACAAGAGCCTTCCTTGTGTAGGCATTGACAATTTTGCAGGTGTCCGGCAAGCCTTGGAGCACCTTTGGTCGTTGGGACACCGAAAGATCGGCATCGTGGACTTAGACCTTCGGCAGACAGACCTTTTCCAGCGTTGGGAAGCTTTTCGCCAGTGGATATGCGAATCTGGTGGCATCATTGACCCCAAATGGATTTTCCTCTTCCCCAGCCGTTGGTGTTTGGATATGGAAGGAGCCATTCACAAATGGTTGAGCACTACTTCCTTGCCGACTGCCTTCTTTGGTGCTGACTATGAGATGACCTTGGCGCTTTTGAAAGCCTTGAGGGGATTGGGAGTTTCCATCCCCAACCAAGTGTCTCTGGTGGGCTTTGATGATCCCCCCTTGATGGCTTTTTTAGACCCTCCGATTACTACCGTTCGACAGCCTGTGGAGGAAATTGGGCGGCGAGCCGTGCGGAAACTCTACGAGGCTTTACAGAAGGGGTCTCTCCCAGAAGGGACAGAAATCCTGACCCCTGAGTTGATCGTTCGTGGTTCTACGGCTGCCCCAGCAGCGTAGAGGAAGATAGCGGTTAGGCATAGCAAAGCACCTTGCCTTATGGCGAGTGTCGAGCACCCAAGGATGAGCACCTAACATGGCTCGCTTTCGTGAGTGCACGGAGGTAACAAAAGGTTTCTCTGCTGCTCCATTGAATGGGCGAAGGGGACACCATACGCTGTGTTTCCCGCAACGGGAAGGTTCCTGGGTCCCTTAGGTCTTCGCTCCAGTTGTTTGCAACCTTGACCAAGCCCAGCACCCGATCGCCACAGCGTCATCAGTCCCAACTCGTTGGTTTAGGAATTACCCTTTGAGTTTTCTGTGGGCTGTTGCTTTTTGAGGCAAAGAGACTCTGATTTTCTGGATCGTCGCTATAATTGTCGCTGCGCTGAGACGGTTCTTTTTTAGGGAGGTGCTCAAGACGATGTATTGGCGCTATCGTGGCGATCCAAGCATGTGGGCTTGGTTGTTGCATCGGCTCACTGGCATAGGCATCTTCCTCTTTTTGTTGGTGCACATCGTGGACATCTCCCTCATCGGTTGGGGTCCCGACTTATTCAACGAATTGGTGGTGTTGTATCACCATCCCGTTTTCCGCTTGGGCGAAATCCTTCTGGTGGGGGCAGTGCTCTTTCATGGGCTCAACGGGCTTCGGGTGATCGCTATGGACTTTGCTCCTTCCTTGGCGCTCTACCAGCGGCAACTGTTGGTTGGTGTGGGTGTGGCATTCTTCGTTCTTTTTGCACCTGCAGCTGCCATCATGTTTGCGTATATGCTGCAAAGCTCGGATCTGACAAGCCATGTGCAAGCACTAAGGGAGTGGCGTGCTTGGCTCCCTTCTCTGGTCGCAGCGACCGGGGTTTTTGCCGCTTATGCTCCAACCTTAAACCTCCCCCGTTCCCAACCGTCTGTCCGACCGGCAGGTGGGTTGGAGTTTTACGGTTGGCTCTACCTTCGCGTTTCGGGTGTGCTCATCATCTTTCTTGTCTTGGGGCACCTGTTCATCATGCACATCTTAGACGGCGGGGTCAATCGCATCAATTTTGACTTCGTTGCCCAGCGCTTTGCTTCTCCTTTCTGGCGGGTTTATGACCTATTGCTCATGGTGCTGGCCATGAGTCACGGCGTTTGGGGCATGCGAACTGTCCTTTTGGATTACATTCATCGCCCTTTGCCACGCTTACTTGCCCTTTCGGCTTTATACACCGTTGCTGGGGTGGTTGTGGCGTTAGGGGCTTTGGTGTTGTTCACTTTCCAACCGCTCAAGTAAAGGGTAGCGGTGTTTTCAGCCTGCAAACACAGTTACATCGGTGAAGTGGAACTCGCTAACGCGCAGGGCAGGCACTACTTCCGCCCATTCCCACTCAGGGGCACCAGTTCGCTCTGGCTGGCTCATGGACTCTACTTTGTTGAGCATTGCGACGACGCTTTCGTTAAAGCGGAAGTTCTTGACGGCGCTAACAACCTGCCCGTTTTCTACCAAGAATACCCCATCGCGCGTCATCCCTGTCAGGAGCACTTTCATCGGGTCAACAGTGCGGATATACCACAAGCGGGAGATGAGCAAGCCTTGGTCCGTTTCGGCGATTAAGTCTTGCAGCGTTTTCGGTTCTCCGTTCATGACCAAACCCCGAGGGAATGCGCCGAAGGCACCAGTGGGGTCAACACTGTGTCCCGTAGGGGGGACACCTTTTTTGTAGGCAGTCACTCGGTCGTAAACCAAGCCAACAGCAACGCCTTTGTCAATAAGCGTAACTTTCTGAGTGGGGTAGCCTTCAGCGTCAAAGGGACAGCCTTGGTGAAGGGGATGGTAGACATCGCTGACGATCGTGATATTCTCACCGAGCACTTGTTCACCCAACCGACCTGTGAGCCAACTGCGTCCTTCTTCCACTGCTAAGGCATTAAAGCCCATTGCCATAAACAGCAGAAGGTCTGCGACGGCAGGAGGTTCCAGAATCACCCGGTAAGCCCCGGGAGGTAGTTCTTTTGGATTGCGATTGAGAAGGGCTTTTTGAAGGGCACGTTCTCCGACAGCGAGGACATCCACATCGCTCTTTCGGAAGCTGCTGGCAGATGCCCACCCTGTGCCTTCTTCCGTCGCTATAGTAATGCTAAAGGCTAAGTTCGTGCGTTCGTAGTAAGCGAACAGTCCTTTGGAGTTGGCAATCGCCGTGAACCCAAATCCATTGGTGAGGGCACCCGCAGCAGTTGTCCCATGGGCTTGACATTGTCCTACCACTTCCCGGATGAGTTCTGCCCTCTCCTTAGGCGTGATGCTTAAGACGGCTTCGTCGACAGCATTGACAGAGGGGTAAGTTTGAGGCTCCAATCGGGGGAGAAGGTTTTCGTCTTCTGGCATTTGTTTAGCGGCTTCTACAGCTCGTTGAACGGCTTCTCGGAGTGCCTCTTCATCCAACCGATTGGTGACGGCTTCTGCCATCCGCTTCCCCAAGAAGGCGCGAACGGTCAAGACCACATTCGTTCGGGCGACATTCTGGTGGATCTCGTTTTCCGCAAACCTTGTCAAGGCTTCCTCTTCCCCTGCCACGACCACTTCAGTTTCCTCAGCAGGAGAGATGCTGAGAATAAACTCTGTCCATCGTCGCACCTCTTCGCGCATTCCCTCTTCCCTCCTATCCTTGCGCTTGTTATGCCGGTCATGAAGTTTTGCACCTTTATGGGGCAGAAGACACTGCTTTCTTCCCTTCGCAAATTCAGGTGGGGTGTGGCAAAATGGGCGACGGTCAAGGTTTATTTAGGGGTGGCGACCTTGAGGGCAAAGTTAGTTGGGTCTTGGGACAAAACGGCTGTTTGGTCTGTCCCACAAATCAGAGACGGAGGGATGAGTATGAATCGGCTTGCTCTTCTCTTTGGACTCCTAAGCGTGGTAGTTTGGGTTGTTCCTCAGAGGGCGCAACCTCAGTATCCGACACATCCCCACTTCGTGTGGGGATTAGTGCCGTCCTTTTTTAAAGCCCACCGAACTCACAGCGATCAAGAAGTGGTGGACAACGCTATTGCCATCCTGTTAGGCATCGGTGACTACTGTTGGCATGAAGGGTTTCACTATCAAGTGATTCGGATCCAAAAGGCATGTGTGGAGTTGGACCCACAATTCAGCGAGGCTTATGAGAATGCTGCTTGGTTGCTGGTCAGTTACAATCGCAAAGAGGAAGCTTTAGCGCTGCTGCAGCGTTACCTGCGCGAAAACCCTAATCGCTACGAACCCTACTATGAGATCGGTTGGTTTTACTACCACTGGCAGAAGCAACCGGCAGAAGCCATCCCTTGGTTGGAGAAAGCTCTGCGTTTTCCTCACCCTCCTATCATTGAGCATACGCTTGCCCACGCCTATGAACGAGTGGGGCGATTGGAAGAGGCGTTAGCAGTTTGGGAGAACAAACTTAAGCGATACCCAAATGACTTAGTGGCGAAGCGCCAAGTGGAGCGATTGCGCCAATTGCTGCAGCAGAAGCGGTGAAAGGAGGTAGCAGTTCGTGATGGGGGAAGTATGGGATGTCGTGGTGATTGGAGGGGGACCAGCAGGTTACACTGCTGCGATCCGAGCCAGCCAACGAGGCTTTCGAACCCTTTTGGTGGAACGAGCTGAGTTGGGCGGCACTTGCTTGAACCGGGGCTGTATCCCTTCCAAAGCCCTCCTCCATTGTGCCAAAGTTTGGCAAACAGTGCAAAACAGCGCTTTGTTTGGTGTGACTGTCATTGAAGCTCAAATGGATTGGGCAAAGATGCAGCAATGGGCTTCTCGTGTGGTGCAAACTTTGCGCCGGGGCTTGCAAACCCTTCTAAATCATCACGGGGTCACTGTTGTGAAGGGTGAGGGACGGCTGTTGGGAGCCAACAAGGTGCACATCGCTTTGGCTGAAGGGAAGGAACACGAAGTCAGTGCCGGTGCCGTCATCTTAGCCACTGGTTCGTCTTCCCTCCTGCTGCCTTGCGATCCCGGGACCCCTGTGATCACGGAGGAGCAAGCCCTCTTCGTCCCTCAGGTTCCCGGGCGAATGGTGATTGTTGGCGGCGGGGCATCAGGGGTAGAACTCGCTTGGTTGTTTTGCGCTTTAGGAGCAAAAGTGACCTTGGTGGAAATGCTTCCCCGCCTCTTGCCGACAATGGACGAAGAAGTAGCAGAAGGGTTGAAACAGTCTTTGGAACGCCAAGGAGTTGTTGTCCGAACGGGAGCAAAAGTCCGCTACTTGTCTAACCGACAAGAGAAAGCCATGGTTTGTTTGGAGGATGGAGAGCAGATAGAAGCAGACCTTGTCGTTTGCGCTGTTGGGCGAAGGGCAAACAGCCAAGGGCTACCCGAGCAAGGAATCTCGGTTCAACCAAATGGGTCAGTTTCGGTTAACGAATGGCAACAAACTTCCCTCCCTTCGGTGTTTGCTGTCGGGGACTTAGTGCATGGAAGTTGGACGGCTCATGGAGGTATGATGGAGGCGGAACGGGCAGTGGAAGGGATCGGGTATTTCCTCTCCAAGCAACCGTTCCCTTCCAAGGCGCCTGACAAGGTCATCCCCAACTGCGTTTACACGGAACCGCAAGCCCTCAGCGTTGGGCTGACAGAGCAACAAGCCAGGGAGCAAGGGTATTCTGTTCTGACTGCTCGCTTTCCTTGGCGAGCCAGCGGGGCAGCCTTAGCAACAGGCGCTGGGGAAGGGTTTGTCAAAGTTATTGCGGACGCTTCAACAAAGCGCGTTCTGGGGTTACACATCCTTGGCGCCGACGCTGTAAACTTAAGTGGTGAAGCGACTTTGATTGTCGCTCAACAGATAGAGATTGAATGCGCTGCCTCTTTCGTGCGCCAGCATCCCAGTTTGAGCGAGGGCATTGGAGAAGCCCTTTGGGCAGTCCTTGGAATGCCGCTGCATCTTGCCAAGCGTGCTGAGCGGGGGCGACGGTGATGCCGAAGCGCATCTTGGTCGTGGAGGACGAAGATGCCATCCGTTCCGTCATCGCAGATGCTTTGCGATCGGAAGAGTTTGAGATCTGGGAAGCCCAAAGCGGGGAGGAAGCCTTAGCGATCATCCAGCAAAGTCCACCTGATCTGGTCATCTTGGATGCCTTGATGCCAGGCATGGACGGCTTTACCTTGTGTCAAAAAATCCGGCAGATGCCGGAACCAATCAAAAACATGCCCATCATCATCCTTACGGCGCTTGACACCTTGCTGGGGGAGCGCCTTGGCAAGGAGATGGGCGCTAACCTTTACCTAACGAAGCCCTTTCACCCAAGAGAACTGAAGAAGAAAGTGCGCGAGTTCCTTACCTAATCGGAGGCGGAGTTGCATGAAGTGGCGCGTGCTCATTGTGGACGATGAATTAGCCATTGTCCGAGTGCTGCGAGATCGGTTGGAGATGGAGGGATTTGAGGTGCTTGCAGCTTACGATGGTGCCCAGGGAGTGGAGGTTGCCCGAAGGGAACGTCCCGACTTGATCATCATGGATGTCACGATGCCCAACATGGACGGTTTAACTGCAGCCCAATTGCTTCGCCAATATCCCGAAACTGCCCATATTCCTATCGTGATGCTTACAGCGCGGGGGCAAGAGAGCGACGAAAAAGCTGGTTATCAAGCAGGTGCCGTTCGCTACTTTACCAAACCTTTTAGTCCCCGCCAGTTGGTGCGCGAGATTCAAAGCATTTTGGGGGAAAAGCAAAACCGACCCAGAGAGTAATGGATTGGGTTACCGAGGAGGTGAGGGAAGTTATGCCCGGGCGGTATCTGCTGGTGGTGACCCAAGATGGACACGCTAAGCGAACACCCCTCAACGAGTTTAAAAAGCGACACCGATATGCAAAAGGGATAACGGCTCTCCGCAATGGGTGCTTGTTAGGTGGAGCAACCGTCGTTGGAGATAGCGACGAAGTCTTGGTAGTCACGGAACGAGGGAAAGTTCTGAGGGTCCAAGTGAGTGAGATAGCTATCCTCTCCCGCATGGGACGCGGAGGAAAATTGATCCAACTGGAGGAGGGAGACCGTGTCGTTGCTGTCCTTCCCATCTGAAAGACAACACGCAATGACCCTTTGGAGCGTTCGCTTTAGCAGAGTGATTTGGGGAAGCCCTTCGGCTCCACCTGTTCCCCATTGCGATTTGATCAGCATTTCTACGACTTCGCTTTTTGTTCACGGTGGGGAGAAAAAGCCTGCAAAGTTTGATTCAATGCTTTTGGAAGTAAATCGTCTCAAGCAAATGTGTTTGTTGGTGGGGATTGGGCAAGGCATTTGAGAAGACAAATTGTGCCCCGGCTTGTTCCTTCGGGGAGCAAAACTTTTGGCGTTAGCACTGAGGCGTTTGTCTTTAGGCGTTGATTACCCAACTGAGTAGGGAGGTTGAGGGTAAGTGGTGCGTCAATGGCAACTGCAATGGCAACCGGTGGAAGGGAATGTGCCCCGGCTGATGTTTGTGGGTTTGGGCGCTATCGGCCTGATGGCTGCTCGGTTGGCGTTGGCTCGGAAGGATGTGCAAGTTGTCGCCGCTGTGGACACCGATCCCCAGAAGGTGGGGCAAGACTTAGGGTTCCTCACGGGTTGGGGACGCACGCACATTTTGGTCACAGATTCCTTATCTGATGCCATCGCCTCTGCTCGCCCTTCGGTTGCTTTGGTGGCAACTACCTCACACCTCTCCGAAGTCTTGCCAACCCTCCGAACTTTGGTGGATGCAGGCATTCATGTCGTCGCTTCCACTGAGGAATTGTTTTTCCCTTGGCTGACAGGAGGCGAGGAAATCTGGATGCTCCACGCTTTGGCGAAGGACCGTCAAGTCGCTGTGGTAGGGGTCGGGGTAAACCCTGGGTTCGTCATGGATCGGTTGCCTGCTTTTTTGGCTCAGGTGTGTGTCAATTTGCGGCAAGTAGTAGCGCGCCGCTTCGTCGATCTGAAGACCCGTCGCCCTCAATTGCAGCAAAAAATGGGGGTTGGTTTGACTGTTAGCGAATACGAAGCCAAACTGGCGGAGGGGTTGTTGGGACATGTTGGTTTGCCCCAATCCCTCGCTTTCCTTGCTGCTTCCCTAGGCATGGAAATCTCTCACATCACGGAGACTTTAGACCCTGTGGTAGGTGGAGACGGAAGGGTCATAGGAACGAACCACATTGCTTCTGGTTGGGAAGGCGAGTTTGAGCGCATCCGCTTGGAGTTGCGCATGACTATGAATGAGTCCGATCCCCGAGACGAAATAGAAGTCGAAGCGGATCCCCCTTTGCGGCTTGTTGTGCCGGGAGGAGTTGCAGGGGACGATGCTACTGCTGCCATTTTGGTCAACACTGCTGCTTGGGTTGACCAATTGCCACCCGGCGTGCACAGTGGGGCTGCTTGGTTCCCTCGCATCTGGCTGCTACCCGTTCCAACCAGTTGAGCAAAATCACCGGCGATCTCGTAGAGCAGTCAACACGGAGCGCCAAAGAGGTAAACCGTCTGTCGAGCCCAACAGCGATTCTGAAGCGCGTTCAGGGTGAGGCATCATCCCCAATACATTTCCCTTCTCGTTCACGATTCCCGCAATGTTGCTGACAGATCCGTTGGGGTTTGCTTCTTCAGCGATTTGACCATCAGGGGTGCAGTAGCGGAAAACAATTTGCCCCTTTTGCTCCAGTTCTTGCAAAGTGGCTTCATCGCAGTAGAAACGACCATCGTTGTGAGCAATAGGGATCCGCACCACTTGCCCGAGTTGGTATTGGTTGGTGAACGGGGTGTTCGCGTTCTCCACCCGCAAAGTTACGGGCTTACAAATGAAGTGAAGGGTCTTGTTTCGTAAGAGTGCACCCGGAAGCAACCCTGCTTCCACCAAGATTTGAAAACCGTTGCAAATGCCCAAGACCAGACCGCCCTTCTCGGCAAAGTTGATCACTGATTCCATGATAGGAGAGAATCGAGCAATGGCACCTACCCGCAGGTAATCGCCGTGGGCGAAGCCTCCAGGCAAAATGAGGCAATCAAAGCAATCCACCTTTCGCTCTTCGTGCCAAACAAACTCTGCTTGACAACCCAAAACCTTTGCGAGAACATGCCAACAATCCCGATCACAGTTAGTGCCCGGGAAGACAATGATACCGAACCGCATTTGATTGCTTGCCTCCTTCGTCCTTTTAGGGCTGTCAAACATTTTGGCGCCGTTTTTCCCCATGAGGGTGTCTATCGGTTGTTGCTTTAGAGAGAGGTGTCTTCTCATGGCGGTTTTGGAAGAGCGCACGGAAGGTCTCTTTGATACCGATGGGCTCTGTGACTTGGCGCGGGAAGTGTTTCGCATAGAAGCAGAAGCGATCAGTCAATTGGCTGATCGCTTAGGTCCCCACTTTGAGCAAGCAGTGCACCTCTTGCTCACTTGTAGAGGGCGTGTGGTGGTCACGGGGATGGGGAAATCTGGAGCGATCGGGCGAAAAATCGCTGCTACCTTATCCAGCACGGGAACTCCCGCTTTGTTCCTGCACCCTGCTGAAGGGGTGCACGGAGATTTAGGAGCGGTGACTCCTAACGACTTGGTGATAGCGCTCAGTTACAGTGGCGAGACAGAAGAGTTGTTGTCCATCCTACCGGCTATCAAGCGCTTAGGGATCCCGCTGATCGTGCTGACGGGCAATCCTCAATCCACTTTAGCGAGAGCAGCGGAAGTGGTGTTGGATGTCTCGGTAGCCCGAGAAGCCTGCCCTCTTAACTTAGCCCCCACCGCCAGCACAGCGGCGATGCTGGCGATGGGAGATGCTTTAGCCTTAGCCGCTATGAAAGCGCGCCGCTTCACCCCAGAGGATTTTGCTCGGTTGCATCCTGGAGGGTCCTTGGGACGGAGGCTGTTGCTTCGGGTGAAGGATGTGATGCGAACGGGTGAGCGTTTAGCCATCGTCCACTATCGGGACTTGACAAAAAATGCGTTTGCTGCCATCACCAAAGCGCGAGCGGGGGCATGTGTGGTGGTAGATGACGAAGGGCGCTTGTGTGGGATTGTTACCGATGGGGATTTGCGCCGAGCCCTCCTGCGAGATGTTAACCTCTTCCACGCTCCTGTCACCGAAGTCATGACGCCCAACCCCAAGGTGATTGGTCCTGAGGCATTAGCAGCGGAGGCTCTTCGGCTCATGCAAGCCCACCAAATTGACGACCTCCCTGTTGTGGATGACCAAGGGTGTCCCATCGGGATGGTGGATGTGCAAGACTTACTGCAAGTTGGTATTGTATGAAGGGAGGAAGGGCTATGCGCGAAGCAGAGTGGGTGGAGCGCCTTTGGCAGCAGTTAGGACAGTTGTCGCAGCGGATGGTCGCCAAGGAAGACCTCCAACGCCTTGAGGAACGGTTAGCCACTTGCGCCTCTCAAGAAGCAGTGGAGCGAGTCTCTGGCAAACTGGATACCTTGCTTATCAACGCAGCCACCAAAGTAGAAGTGGGGCGGTTGGAATCTCGCTTAGAACACTTGCCTGCCCATGACCTGATCTTGAAGTTAGAGACCCGCCTTGCTGACACTCTGCCTGCTTTGTTGACCAAGCAAGAATGGAGCCTTTTAGAAGCCCGCTTGGAGCGGACCTTGACCAAGGAAGAGTTTGTCCACCTCATCACTCCCTTGCGAGAGTTTGTGGATGCCCTTGGGCAGCAAGTTTCAGAAGCGACGGGGCAACTTGCTGGGCTGCGCATGCTCCTTTGGATTGCCCTTGCTCTCAACGGCTTGACACTTTTTTTGGTCCTCCTACTGCTGCTGAGCCGCTAAGTTGATTGGGGTGTGTTATAATGGCGTTGGCAGTTCAAATTGCAAGCCCAAAGAAGGGGGAGGGTTTGTTATGAAGTGTTGGAAAGAGGTTTGGGCTAATCGCAAAGGATTCACACTGATTGAGCTGTTGGTGGTCATCACCATCATCGCTATTCTGGCAGGTATCCTCTTCCCCGTTTTCGCCCGCGCCCGCGAACGAGCCCGTCAATCCCAGTGCCTCAGCAACCTGCGGAACATCCTTTCTGGAACGGCTCAATACATGAACGACTACGATGAACGGTTTCCCTTCTGGCGAACCCCGTGTTGGGTGGGTGGACCTCAATTTTTGTACGATGCCCCTATCCCCGCTAAGTTGGATCCCCATGTGGCAAACCGACAAGTTTACCAATGCCCCAGCACGGCTCGGGATTGGAGTTGGCCTTTGGAAGGGGGACGCTCCGGCTGGAACTGGGCTTGTGGTCGGGGATATGGCACTCATCCCTCTGTGCGCCGTCCCGACTGGTTGTTCTTAACCCACTATGGCTACAACGAATTTGTGCAAAATGATGGAGAGGGTTACGGAAAACTTGCTACTATCAAGCGCGCCAGCGAGTTTGTGATTTGGGGCGACAGCGAAGCCGCCTTCTTCACTCCGTGGGGCTACAATGCCCCCTGGGGAATCTCGCCAGCGGGAGTTGTGCGCCGCTTAGCCTTCCCTGAACTCTACCCTCCGCCGCTGGACACCGACCCTCGAGCCGATGAGTTTGCCACCCGCCACAGTGGTGGTTCCACTTTGGGCTTCGCTGATAGCCATGCCAAATGGTTCCCATGGCGACAAATCCGGATGGCACGCCCCTATTCCCCTGTGGGCACCTTGGGCGGCACCCTGCGCTTCATGATCTGCGACGAAGTCCCAGATGCCCGCTGCTTGCGCAACGATTTCTGGTGGTAGCAAAGGTCAGCGCTCTCTCGCCATTCTTTTCAAGGGTGGGTAACTCATTTGCCCTGTTGTCCGGGTAGAACCCCTATAGACGCCTTTTGGGAAAGGCAGTAAGATTGCCATGACTTTGTGTAGCACAACCTAAACGGAGGTGAAGAAGCAGTGCAGCTTTCCGCTGGTAAATGGCAACGATTGCGTTCGCTAACAGACGAACAGGGTCGGTTCAAGATGATGGCGATTGACCAGAGGGATTCCTTGCGAGAAGCAGTTCGCAAGAAGTTGGGCGAGATCCCCAGCGAGGAGATGTTTCGCCATGTGGCGCGGGTGAAGGAACTGGTCACCAAGCACCTTGCCCCTTACTCCACGGCGACTTTAACCGATCCCGTCTATGGTTATCCCTATTCCATCCAACACTTGCCGGCTCGAGTGGGGTTGTTGTTGGCATATGAGGAATCGCCACCTCAACGCGTAGAAGTAGATGGCAAACGGGAGCGGCGCGCCACCCTCATTGAAGGTTGGTCAGTGAGCAAGGCTTTGCAAGCAGGAGCCGATGCCATCAAGTTGCTCATCCACTACCGACCAGACGCTTCGCCTGAAACTTGTCGCCACCAACAGGAAGTGGTCCGCAAAGTCGGCGAGGAATGTGCCAAATACGATGTGCCTTTCTTGTTGGAGTTTACCGGTTACGATCTGGTCTCGGGCGAAACCAAAACCCCTGAATATGCCAAAAAGAAGCCTTGGGTTGTGATTGAAAGTGTCAAGGAGTTCAGCAAGCCCGAGTATGGTGTGGACATCCTCAAGGTTGAGTTCCCTGCCGACCTGAAGTTCGTCAAGGAGTTTGCTAACGGCGCTTTTGATGGTCAGGAGCGTCCCGCTGTCTATACCCTTAGGGAAGTAGAGCAATTCTGTAGGGAACTGAACGACGCGGCAGGTTCTCCTTGGGTGATCCTGAGCGCTGGCGTGGACATCGAAGAGTTCCTCATCCAAGTTGAGATGGCTTGTGAGGCAGGTGCCAGCGGGTTCTTGTGTGGGCGTGCTATTTGGAAAGGCGTTTTGGACCACTTCCCCGAGGAAGCCAAGATGGAAGAATGGCTCGCCACTGCCGGCGCCTACAACTTCATCCGCTGCAACGCCTACGCTGAAAAAGCCAAACCTTGGTTCAATCACCCCAAGTTTGGCGGTAAGTGCAAATTGGAGTTAGCCGGCAAATCGCCTCAATGGTATGCTCAATACGGCTCTTGACAATTGTGAACCTTCGCCTTCCCCACTGGGGGTGCCGAAAGGCACCCCCGTTTGCTTTTCTGTTTCCCCAAACCTCACGAGACTGGCAATAACTCGATGCCCTTTTGAGGCAATCGGACGCACCGTTCGCCAAGGCGCTCCACCCGACCGAGAACTCTCCCTCTCTCCCCTACCGCTGCCAAAAGAGCTAAAGCCTGATCAACTTCCTCTTTCGCCACCACAAGGCAAAAGCCAATGCCCATATTGAAAGTGGTGAACATCTCCTCATCGGGTATTCGCCCCAAGCGCTGCAACAACGAGAAAATAGGCGGTGGCTCAGGCAAGTTGTCCAACACAAAGGTACACGGCGTTTGCACCCGCAGCAGGTTCAGCAACCCACCCCCTGTTATGTGCACCAATGCCTTGACAGATATTTGGTTTAGAAGGGACAACACAGGTTGGACATAAATGCGGGTAGGTCGCAGCAATTCCTCACCCACCGAACAACCTAACTCTGGCACTTCTTGGGTGGGCGACCAACGGGCAACATCGAACAGCAAGCGACGCGCCAAGGTGAGTCCGTTGCTGTGAATGCCATTGCTGGCTAACCCAATGACCACATCGCCCGGTTGGAGGTTTTGACCGACGATGACTTTTTGCGGGTGGACCACACCCACGCAAGTGCCCACCAGATCAAAGCCCTTCCCTTCTTCCACGCCCCTAAGCATCTCCCGGATTTGGGCTAACTCTCCACCAACGATGGCGACCCTTGCTTGCTTTGCCCCTTCTGCCAATCCCTGAGCGATCTGCTCAATCATCTCAGGTTGCAATCGCTCTACGGCTAAGTAGTCCACCAGAAGGACAGGTTCAGCGCCTACACACAACACATCGTTGACATTCATTGCCACGCAATCAATCCCAACCGTGTCGTATTTGCCCAACATCTGAGCGACCAGTAACTTTGTGCCTACCCCGTCAGTGGAAACAGCGATGGCGAGGTCGCTTGTCAACTGCACCACTGCAGCGAAGTAACCGATCCCCAGAACCAAATTCCCTGTAGGCAGAAAACCAGCTGTAGGACGCAACATGGTTGCCAGTCGTTTCAGCGCTTCTGGTTCGCCACGGACATCTACCCCGGCTGTTTGGTAAGTGATTGGCTCCGCCACTGAAGACACCTCCTTCGCAACAAACAGTAACTTTGCACGAGAGGCTTCCCAAGCCCACTCTCCGTAACTCCTGCTGGCTTGTGAAGAGGCGTTGTTGTCAACAACAATCTAACGCAGAACCATTCAGAAGTTGCCAGTTTAAAATCGAGGTAACCGCATGCATCCGCGCATCCCAATTCATTGGGGAACAGCAATAAGGATGGCTCCGAGCACCAAGGTGATGGTAGCGAGGGTTTTCTGCCACCGTCCTTTCTCGCTCAACACCTCCGTGCCCAGCCAAACCCCAAAAAGCAGCCCAACCGAACGCAAGGGAACGATGTAACTAACAGGGGTGTTTGGCAAAGACATAGCTATTAGCACCAGCAAATAGGCTGCAATGTTGAGAAGAGCTGTGCCAAGACAACTCCACTTTTTGTAGAACCACTCGTTTCGCAACCTTTGCCATCCTTTGCGCCAAACCACGAACGGCACAACCAGCAGGGCGCAGAGCGTGTAAGTGGTGTAGATGTAGACAACAGGATGAATCCCAAGATGGCTCATCGCCAGTTTGTCAATGACGCTGTAGGCGCTATACATCGCTGCTACGAACCAAGCAGGACGCAAGGCAGGTATCAAGAGAGCCCGCCACTGCACAAGTGTGTTGGTTGGCTGCGAAAGCCTCCAAGCCCCTATGAGCACCAAAGCGACTCCTACCCATCCTTGCGGGCTTGGTCGTTCCCCTAAAAGACCGATACCCCACAAAACAGTCAAGGCGGGACCAAGCCCTCGGGAAAGGGGATAAGCCACCGATAGTTCACTCCCTTGGTAGGCGCGAGCTAAACCAAGGAAATAGGCAGCGTAAATGAGCCCAGCCACTACAATGCAGCCCCAACCACTCACAGACGGCAAGTGGTCTGGTAGAAAGACGGCAAACAGGGGGACATAAAGGATTGGGATGGCGAACAAAAACAAAGCCGTGAAAGCCTCTTTATCATCGGCTTGCTTGACAAACAAGTTCCACAAAGCGTGGAGCCCACAAGAAGCCAATACCAACGCGACCGCTGCCAATGGCATCCCTAACGCTCCTTTGCAGAGCAGTGTGAGCGATAACTGCTACAAAGGTTTTGCTCAAAAGTCTGTCTTGGCTTGCTACCAGTTTGCCATTGTTCACCTTCTTTCCTCTGCGGCTCCATAATCTTGTCGGGTTTGACCGCCTGCAGCGGCAGAGAGGTGAGCAGCGATGGTGCGATGGCAATGGGCTTTGGTTGTGATGAGTGTGTTTGCGGGGGTGGGACTGATGGCGCCTGCTCAATGGAGCGACCGCTTTGTCTGGGTGTTCGGATGGGGATTAGGACGCGATGAGGATATGGCGGCTATCGCTGCGGTGTTGGAAACGGCTGCCAAGAACGGCTACAACGGTGCGGTGCTCTCGGCGGGGTTGGATTTTTTGTGCAAGCGCGACGAAGCCTTTTTCCGCCGATTGGAAACGGTCAAGCACACTTGCGAGCGGTTGGGACTGGAACTGATTCCCTCAGTGTTTTCTATCGGCTACGGTGGAGGTTTGCTCTCCCACAATCGTTTCTTGGCAGAAGGGTTGCCTGTTAGAGATGCTTTGTTTGTGGTTCAGGGCAAAGAAGCCGTCCATGTGCCAGACCCACCAGTGCAAATTGTCAACGGTGGTTTTGAGGAGTTCACAGGGCATCGCCTACGCGGCTTTGCGTTCCACGACCAACCGGGCGAAGTGAGTTTCGTGGACAGGGAAGTGAAGCGCAGTGGCAACGCATCCGTGCGGTTTGAAAACTTCACTGCTAACCCTCACGGGCATGGTCGCATCATGCAAGAGATTGCTGTTAAGCCCTACCGGTGCTATCGGATGAGCGTTTGGGTCAAAACGGAAGGGTTGCAACCCTTAGGGCGCTTCCGACTTTTGGTGCTGGCAGGTGACCGAGACTTAGCCCCTCGTTCCTTCAATATTCCCCCCACCTCCGACTGGCAAAAGGTGACGATGATTTTCAACAGCCACGAATTTGACAAGGTGCGCGTTTATGCGGGCGTTTGGGGCGCACGCTTAGGACGCTTTTGGTTGGATGACTGGACGGTTGAAGAGATTGGTCCGATAAATGTCCTACGCCGACCGGGGACCCCTGTCGTTGTCCGAAGCGAAGATGGTAGCATTGTTTACGAAGAGGGCAAAGATTACGCCCCTTTGGTTGACCCCAACTTCCACCTATGGACCAATTTTGATCGCCCTGTTCCAACCCTTCGGCTCTTGCCCAATAGCCGCATCAAAGAGGGGCAGCGGCTCAGGGTGAGTTGGTATCACCCGATGCTCATCTACGAAAGCCAAGTGACTGTTTGCATGGGCGAACCGGAGGTCTACGAGATTTTTGAGCATGAAGCCAAACTCTTGTGGGAACGGCTGAGGTATCGGAAGGTGTTGTTGAACATGGACGAGGTGCGGATGGGTGGCACTTGCCAAGCTTGCGAGGGCAAAAACATGGCTCAATTGCTGGGCGAGTGCATCACCCGACAAGTGCGTGCTTTGAGGCGCCACAACCCACAAGCGGAAGTGTATGTTTGGTCGGACATGTTGGACCCAAACCACAACGCTCGCCCCAACTACTACTTGGTCAAGGGAGACTTCACTGGGTCTTGGAACTTTGTGCCAAAGGATTTAATCATCGCTGTATGGGGAACTTCTGACTTCAAAGGCGAAGCGCGGTTGCGCTTTTTTGCGGAGCAGGGTTTTCGGACCTTGATCGCGTGCTATTACGATGCGGACAATCTGAACGATGTCCAACAGTGGCTCCAAATCGCTCAAAAAACGCCAAGGGTGCGCGGCTTCATGTATACTACATGGGAGCGCAAATACGAGTTGTTGGCTCCCTTCGGGGCCCTAATTTGGGGGCGATAAGGATTCAGTGCCTCTTTCCTCTGCAAGGTATTGGGCACTTTACAAGTGCCATTTTGTCGGTTATCATTAGCAAGCCCCCAACGCATACGCCTAACGCAAAGGTGCAATTGTGTGGGGGATGAAGAGGTTCGCTCAACTCCACAAACAAAATCCAAGGTAGGAGGGATGAGCCAATGGCGGATGTGTTTGAGAAGGTGCGGGAGATTATTGTGGAACGGTTGAAAGTGGACCCGAGTGAGGTGACGCCTGACGCTGCCTTTGTGGAGGACCTGCGGGCGGATTCTCTGGACATCGTGGAGATGGTGATGAAGTTGGAAGAGACTTTCAACATCTCCATCCCTGACGAAGATGTGGAGAAGTTGCGCACCGTAGGTGATGCTGTCGCTTATGTAGAGCGACGATTGAAGGAACAAGTTGGTGCCTAAAAATAGCGTAGCGCCTTCAGGCTTCGCCTAACAAGGTGCAATTCGTAAACCAATGTGAGGTGTTAGTGGATGCATGTTTGGCGCGCCACAGAACCTGTAGTCATTACTGGGATCGGTTTAATCACTGCCTTGGGGGTAGGAGCCGAAGAAACATGGGCAGCAATCAAAGAGGGCAAATCAGGTATTCGCCGCATCACCCGCTTTGATCCCTCACCTTTCCCCTCCCAGATTGCAGGGGAAGCCCTTGATTTTGATCCCGAACAGTGGATTGACCCTCGGGAAGCGCGCAAGATGGACCGGTATACTCAGATGGCAGCCGCTGCTACCTTTATGGCACTGAAGGATGCCGAATTGACCATCAACAACCACAACGCAGAACGCGTTGGAATTTGTATCGGCTCAGGGATCGGGGGGGCGTGGACATGGGAAGAAAACCATACAAACCTAATCCAAAAAGGTCCTCGAGCTGTCAGCCCGCGGTTCATCCCAATGATGATCTCGGATATCGCTTCGGGACATGTGGCTATCCTGACGGGAGCGAAGGGGCCCAATTTTGCGACGGTGACGGCCTGTGCCACTTCCGGGCACGCTATCGGCATGGCAGCCCTTTGCATTAAGATGGGCTTAGCCGATGTGATGCTGGCAGGTGGTTCGGAAGCCGCCGTCTCCCCTCTCTCCTTGGCAGGTTTCTGCAGCATGAAAGCGCTCTCCACGCGCAACGATGAACCGGAGAAAGCCTCCCGCCCCTTTGATGCCAACCGGGATGGGTTCGTGATGGCGGAAGGGGCAGGGGTAATAGTCTTGGAGCGCCTCTCTCACGCTCTCCGACGCGGGGCAAAAATCTATGCAGAGTTGGCGGGGTTTGGGATGAGTGGCGATGCTTACCACTTGACTGCTATGTGCGAAGATGGGGATGGACCGGCTCGGAGCATGCTTATGGCGTTGGAGACGGCAGGGTTGACCCCCTCAGAAGTGGACTACATCAACGCCCATGCTACCTCTACGCCTCAAGGTGACCCTTCAGAAGTGCGGGCCATCAAACGAGCCTTCGGAGAAGTGGCTTACAAAGTGCCAGTTAGTTCCACCAAGTCTATGCACGGGCACACCTTAGGGGCAGCGGGTGCTATAGAGTTGATCATATGCCTGTTGGCTATCCGAGACCAAATCTTGCCTCCTACCATCAATTTGGAGCAACCAGATCCTGAGTGCGACTTGGACTTCGTGCCAAACAAAGCCCGCCCTGCCCGGGTGGAGGTCACCCTCTCTAACTCGTTTGGCTTCGGCGGTCACAATGCTACCTTGGTTGTGCGCAAGTGGGAGACACGAGAAATATAAAGGGCATCTTCCCTTAGGAGTAGCACAATGAGGAAGCGAGAGGGTAAAGAGGTAGAACGCAGGGAAACCAACCCACAACCCGTCCGTTTGGTGCGGCGTCGGGACAAGGTGATCGTGCGGCTCTCTCCCGATCGAAAGGAGACTTTGCTGCGCCTCTGTGAGCAACTGAATGTTCGCTTTCGCCGTTTGGACCTCTTGAACACAGCGCTTACCCATCCTTCTTATTGCGCTGAGTTTGGCCAAGGGAACCTTCCGTCCAACCAACGCTTAGAGTTTCTGGGAGATGCCGTTCTGTCCCTCATTGTCACCGACTACCTCTACCACACCTACCCGGAGATGGACGAAGGGCAACTGACTCGCATCAAAGCAATCTCCGTTAGCGAACCTGTGCTCCACACTGTCGCTAAGAAGTTGGGGCTGGGGCAGTTCTTGTTGCTGGGCAAGGGAGAGGAACGATCGGGGGGTCGGGATCGCCCTTCCGTTCTTGCTGATGCTTTGGAAGCCTTGGTCGGGGCTATGTTCCTTGACCGAGGGCTTAAAGTGACCACCGAATTTGTCCTCAAACACATTAAGAGCCGCATCCGGCTAATTGAGCGTGACCGGCTCATCTTGGACTTCAAGAGTCGGTTGCAAGAGTTGACCCAAAGCCGCTATCACCTTGTGCCCACTTATCACTTGGTGCGGGCGGAGGGGCCTGAACATGCTAAAGTGTTTGTGAGCGAGGTTCGGCTCCGAGGCATTCCTTTGGGGCGCGGTAAGGGGCATAGCAAAAAGGAAGCAGAACAAGAAGCCGCTCGCGCTGCCCTCCGCAAGTTGCTCAAAGGGACGCTCCGTATCCCAGAAGAAATGACTTCCCGATCAACCTCATAGGTTGAAAGGTAGCCACTGTTGAAGCACTTGGACAATTTGCGCAGGGAGTTGATCTCGGTTTTCAAGAGTCACTTCCCAAAGCCAAACATCCCCTCTTGTCCGCACCCGTTGTAGGAACGGCAAGGGGCTTTTTTGGATCACGCCCAAAACCGGTTTAGAGGCATCCAAACACTGCCAAACGATTTCTGCGAAGGTGGGGTGGCTTAACTCCATCTTTGCAATCTCATCCACGACAATGAGGTCTGCCCTTTTCAAGGCACGCTCC
>VAPR01000431.1_pt1 | contig 27306 bp, 22 predicted proteins | sample 3380701 | NCBI WGS metagenome assembly VAPR01 (sample SAMN11536904, study PRJNA540576) | hot springs metagenome | isolation source: hot spring wet sediment | place: Spain: Lobios | collected 2014-01 | reverse complement strand
CGCCGGGTTCAAATTGTGCCGTCTCGGCACCGCCGCGAATCTGTGCATAGCCGTACCCGGCGATGAGCCATCCGAGCAGCAGCATCCGGCAGACGATACGGTACCGCATAGGTCACCTCCTTTTTAGTGAACACGCACACTCAGGAGAAACGGCTCGATTTCCGATCCGATATAGCCCAGCGTGGCTGTCGCACCGCTGATGCCGCCTACGATACCGATTTCCATTGTTCGAAAAGCCGAAACGTCCCGAAACGTCCCCTCAGGGCTTCGGGCAGCACCGGGAAGCACGGAATCCACCGTGCCAGCGCGAATCCGGTAAAGACCGCCTGACTGACGGGCGGTGCGGAGATAGCTGACAAGACTTTTTGACTCGGGATCAAGGACGGCCATCACAAGGGCATCGGAGCGGGAGGCAATAAACACGTCGCGCTGTTCTTTCAGCCAGGCGGCAAAAGCAGCGCGGGCTTCCCGGCGAAAAGCCTCAAGCGCCGCCGTGATGGCGCGTGCATCGGGGTCCTGCGCCGGAACGATCTGGCCCCGACCGAGCCGGACGACCATGTGAAACGAACCAGCCGGGAGCTCGGTTCCGAAACGCACGCCATACACATTCTGTCCACCCAGCGAATAAATGCCGGTCTGCCTGCCCGGCCACTGCGACCGCGATGCAGGCGGTCCCACTTCGGCCTCTCGCTGCAGCACCACTTTGCCCTGCAGGTCCCTGAGCGCGGCAATCCAGCGCCCGTTTTCCTGTCGCACATGCAGCACATAGAATCCCGAAGGGACTTCGGAGCCTTCCGGCAGGGAGAAATCTACCAGGGCCAGGTCCTGCCCTTTTGCCAGCTCCTCCCGGGTCATTTCTGACCGTCCCTGCAGCAGGGCAACGGGCGATATCATGGCCCCAAGGGGACTGACCATCACCCAGTTCGGCTCGACACCGCCCAGTCCGTGGGTTCGGGCAACCCGATTCAAAATCGCCGTGACCTCCTCTCTGAAGCGAGCATTCGCCCGCTCGAGGGCCGTTGCATCAAAAGCCACCTGACGGCTCTGCAGGGATACGTCGAAGTGTTCGGCATTCAGAATCGTTGGGATGGGTTCACCACCTTCAAGTCGGGTCGTTTCGGCTCCGCTGGTAAATGCCTGAAACGATCCCACCACCAGCAGCGCTCGAAACAGGCACCTGCTGTTCATGGCTACGACTCCTGTAACAGTTCACCGCATCGGAACAGAGAACAAGGCTGGCTTTCGCGTCCTGCCCATGTGACCGAGCGTGCATCTGGAGCCGCTCCAGTAGAGCGCGCGGAGTACGCATAAGCAGTGTCGAGCTGACCACGTGCGTGGTCAGTTGAGGCGGCTCGCAAATTTACAACCTCAACCTCGCTGGAGTTTGAGTAGACCCCCGGTTTTCCATCCAGTGATTGCTCCCATCCTGAGAGCGTCAGAGAAGTGGCTGTGGATGCCTCTGTCGGGAGCTGCACGATGAGGCTTCATCTCGACTGTGGACAAATCCAGCGGCACGAGGCGGATCTGCGTGAGCCCATCAGTCGCCCTCCTGGCAGCTTGGAGCCAGGCCGGCAAGAGGATCTTTTCGGAAATGGTCCCTGCAGCTGTGGTTCTGTTACGCCCGCACCTGCAGAATTCGTGCGTTGATGGCGACCAGAACAGTACTCATGCTCATCAGCATGGCGCCGACGGCTGGCCCCAGTAGCAGGCCCAGTTTGTAGAGCACGCCGGCAGCCAGCGGAATGGCGACGATGTTGTAGCCGGCCGCCCACCAGAGATTCTGCACCATCTTGCGATAGGTAGCACGGCTCAGGCGCAGGATCGACACCACGTCGCGCGGGTCGTTGCGCACGAGCACGATGTCGGCCGTTTCGATGGCCACGTCGGTGCCGGCGCCGATGGCGATGCCCACATCGGCCTGTGCCAGCGCCGGGGCGTCGTTGATGCCGTCGCCCACCATGGCCACGCGCAGCCCGCGCTGCTGCACTTCCTTGACCTTAGCCGCTTTCTGATCAGGAAGCACTTCGGCGAAATAGTCGTCTAGGTCGATTTCGCGAGCGACCCAGGCGGCCACGCGGCGGTTGTCGCCGGTGAGCATCATCACCTGCAGGCCCATTGCTTTGAGCTGCCGCACGGCTTCCTTCGATTCGGGACGGATCACGTCGGCCAGCGCAATCGCGCCGGCTACCCGGCCGTCGCGCACGACAAACACCACCGTTTTGCCCTGTTCGGCCAGTCGGTCTATGCGTTCGTCCCGCGCCTCCAGTCCGTGCTCGCGCAGGTAGCCTGGACTGACCACGCGGACTTCCTCGCCATTGACGCGGGCCCGCGCGCCTTTGCCCGGGATGGCTTCGAAATCCTCGGCGGCCGGGGGATGCGCCACCGCCTCGACGATGCCCCGGGCAATCGGGTGCTCGGAATGCTGCTCGACGGCCGCTGCCAGCTTTAGCAGTTCCTCTTCAGAGAGCCCGTCCTGGAACACCAGCGTGTCGGTCACACCGAAGCGTCCTTCGGTGAGCGTGCCCGTCTTGTCGAAGATCACCGCCTGCAGATTGCGCGCGTTTTCAAAGGCCGTGCGGTCACGGATCAGCAGCCCGTGCTGTGCGGACAGGGCGGTCGAGACGGCCACCACCAGCGGCACAGCCAATCCCAGAGCGTGCGGGCAGGCGATCACCATGACGGTCACCATGCGCTCCAGCGCAAAGTCGAACGGCTGGCCCATGACCAGCGTCCAGACCGCCAGCGTCAGCGCGCCGCCTCCCAGTGCCACGACGGTAAGCCAGCGGGCGACCCGGTTGGCCAGGTCCTGCGTTCGGGACTTTGTCTCCTGCGCCTGCCGGACCAGCTCGATGACTTGCGACAGGTAGCTTTCGGCGCCGGTTTTCTGCACCTCCACGACGAGCGACCCTTCGCCGTTGATGGAGCCGCCGATCACCGTGTCGCCAACCTTTTTCTCGACCGGTGCCGATTCGCCGGTGAGCAGCGCCTCGTTGACCGTGGTATGGCCTTCGACGATCACACCGTCGGCCGGAATTTTTTCGCCGGGGCGGACCAGCACGCGGTCGCCTGGCTGAAGCTGATCAAGCGGCACATCCTGGATTGAGCCGTCCGGCATCACTCTGTGGGCCTCGGTCGGCATCAGGCGGGCCAGCTCTTCCAGCGCCCGCGATGCCCCCAGTACCGAACGCATCTCGATCCAGTGCCCCAGCAGCATCACATCGATCAGCGTGGCCAGCTCCCAGAAAAAGATTTTTCCGGCCAGTCCGAAAACCACTGCGCTCGAGTAGAGATAGGCCACGCTGATGGCGATGGCGATCAGTGTCATCATGCCGGGATTGCGCTGGCGCAGCTCCTCGGCAATGCCTTTCAGGAACGGCCAGCCTCCGTAGAAGAACACGGCGGACGACAGTGCCCAGAGCACCCACAGATCCCCCGGAAAACGCAGTGCTTCGCCCAGCCCCAGAAAAGCCTGGATCATGGGCGAAAGCGCCAGAATCGGCACCGTCAGCGCCAGCGAAATCCAGAAACGCCGCCGGAAGTCCTCCACCATGTGCGCATGGTGGTCATGATGATCGTGGGGGCCGTGTTTGTGCGCGGAATGCTCATGGTGGTTGTGTGAATGCGTCTGATGGGATTGCTGGCGTGCCATGGCGTGCTCGGGTTATTGGACGGGTTGCATGAGGAGGGTCTGGAGCCAGCATACGCCCGGGCCTTCTACATAGAGGCCGCCGGGTCCGGGGCGGGCGGCCGGGCCGTGTCCGTGGGTTACAAGGCGGCCGTTCACGTACCCCAGGAAGTGCGTGCCGTGGGCAACGATCCGCACGTCGAGCCAGCCGCTGGCGTCAAGCGGCGCCTCGTCGAAGATTCGCACACGGCCCGCTTCGAGCCGCCCCTGGCGCACCCGGTCTCGGGAAAGCTCCAGAAAGTCATAGTTCCGGGGATCCTGGACGTGGTAGACCAGCCGAACGCTTCCCGCCAGGCTGTCGAGCCGCAGGCGGGCGCGCAGCTCCGTACCGGAGAGTGTGCCGGGACCGACCAGCAGCAGCGGGGTTTCGGAAAGCGTCAACCGGAGACCTTCCGGGCCCGACGCCCATGTGATGGCCGAAAGCGTGCCATCCAGCACCGTGAACGTGTCGGTCAGGATCGGTTCGGCTCCGGGACCGGGCGTCCAGCGCCAGCCCCCTTCGGTCAGGCGTTCGAACTGTGCGGCCGCCTGCTGACGTTGCAGCACCTGTGCCAGCGAGTCGCGTTCGGCTTGAAGCGTACGCACCGGCGCCACGCCCAGCCCGTGTGCATAGACCAGCTCGGCGCCGTGCTCGCCGGTTTCGTACAGCAGCCACAGGCCTCCGGCACCCAGCAAAAGCAGCAGCCCCTGCAGCCAGGCGGCACGGGCCAGCGGACGGCGCCACCAGGCCAGCGCCAGTCGAATCAGGGCAAAGATGCCGAAGAACCAGACGGTACGTTCGGCCCAGTCGGCATGTGTGGTGACGGCCGGAATGACCGCCGTGGGCAGGTCCAGGCTGTCGGCCGCCGCCCGACCGGTCAGAAAAGCCACCAGCGCCGAAAGCGCCCCCAGTGCGTAAAGCACGGCCGTTACCCGGACCAGGGCCATCGGCCGGCGCAGCAGCCAGGTGACCAGGTCGAATCCGACGGCCAGAAAAAGCAATGCGATGGGAAAATGCACCACCAGCGGGTGCAGGTTCGGTGCCCAGTCGGGAAGCATGGTTGTGGGACAGAAGGTGGAACATCTACTGGGACGTGTCGGGGAGTGATGGGAGTTGACGGCGGCGCCAGAGGAGGTAGATGACCGGGTAGAGGAGCAGCTCCAGCAGAAAGCTCGTGATAATGCCCCCAACCATTGGGGCGGCGATGCGCTTCATGACGTCGGCGCCGACTGCTTGACTCCACATAATGGGCAGCAGTCCTACCAGAATGGTCAGCGCTGTCATGAGCTTTGGGCGGAGTCGTCGGGCAGCGCCGTGCAGAACGGCTTCCTGTAGGTCTTCCCGAGTGCGGAGTTTCCCCTGCTGCCGTGCCTCGTTATAGGCAAGCTCCAAGTAGAGCAGCATGACCACGCCGGTTTCGGCATCGAGCCCTGCCAAGGCGATTAGTCCAACCCAGACCGCGACGCTGAGATTGTAGCCGAGCGCGTAGAGGAGCCACAAGGCACCGATGAGCGAAAGAGGTGCAGCCAGGAGCACAATGCTGACCTTGAGCCAGGAGCGGGTGTTCAAGTAGAGCAGCACGATGATGAGTGCCAGGGCGATCGGGACGATCACCAGCAGGCGCCGATACGCCCGTTGCATGTACTCGTACTGCCCGCTCCAGCGCAGCGTGTACCCGGGCGGGAGCTGGATGTGTTGGGTAAGCAGCTCGTGTGCCTGCCGGACATAGCTGCCGTAATCCGAGCCGCGCACATCGATGTATACCCACAGGGTCGGGATTGCATCCTCGCTTTTGACCTGCATAGCACCTTCGCGGAGCTCGAAGCGGGCAACTTCCCCGAGCGGAACAGCAGTGCCGCTCGGGGTGGGGATGAGCACCATCCGGGCGAGTGCATCGGGATTATCGCGCAGCTCCCGCGGGTAGCGGAGTACAATGGGGTAGCGTTCCCGCCCTTCGACGGACTCTGCAATGGGCATGCCGCCGAGAGCGCTGCGGATGACCTCCTGCACATCCCCAAGGGTCAAGCCATAGCGTGCCGCTCGTTCCCGGTCGATGCGGATATCCAGGTACTTGCCCCGGAGGGAGCGTTCAGCGAAGACCGAAAGCGTGCCCGGCAGCTGCCGGAGAAGCGCCTCGATGCGGGTACCGAGCTGCTCCAGAGTGTCGAGTGAAGGTCCGGAGAGTTTGATGCCCAGTGGAGTACGGATACCCGTGCTGAGCATGTCAATGCGGGTCCGAATCGGCATGGTCCAAGCATTGCTGATACCCGGGAGGCGGAGCGCTCGGTCCAGTTCGGCAATGAGGCTATCCGGAGTAATACCCGGACGCCAGTCCTCCCGGGGCTTGAGCAGGATGGTTGTCTCCAGCATGTCCAGCGGAGCCGGGTCGGTTGCCGTCTCGGCTCGCCCGATTTTGCCGAAGACGCGCTCCACCTCGGGAAACTGCCGCAGGATTTTATCGGTCTGCTGCAGCACCTCCCGCGCCTGCGTGATGGAAATGCCGGGGAAGGTGGTAGGCATGTAGAGCAAATTCATCTCCCAGAGCGGGGGCATGAACTCCGAACCGAGCCGGAGCAGAGGATAGAGCGTGCTGAGCGTCAAGAGAGCAACGGCAGTGATAACCCACCAGGGATGCCGTAAGAGGCGTCGGAGGAGCCTCTCGTAGAGCCTCCCGAGCGGACCGGTGAGTGGATGGCGCTCTTCGGGGACGGTGCGCCCACGTACCAGCCAACCAATGAGCACCGGTACCAAGGTGATGGACACGAGCGCCGCGGCTGCCATTGCGTAGGTCTTCGTGTAGGCAAGTGGCTTGAAAAGCCGTCCTTCCTGAGCTTCCAGGGCAAAGACCGGGAGGAAGGAGATTGTGATGAGCAGCAGGGCATAGAAGAGCGATGGAGCTACCTCGTGCGTGGCTTCGCGGATGAGCTCCATGCGTTGGGCTGAACCCGAACCGTGCGCCAAGCGCCGGTGGACATTCTCCACCATGACAATCCCGGCATCCACCATTGCCCCGATGGCAATGGCAATTCCCCCGAGCGACATGATGTTGGAGGGGATGCCTTGCAGCTTCATGACCACGAATGCCAGCAGAATCGAGACCGGTAGAGCGATGAGAATGACCACCCCGCTCCCGAAATGGAACAGGAATACGAAGCAGACCAGCAACACGACGAGGGATTCCTCCAGGAGCTTTTCCCGCAACGTCGCTATGGCAGCCTCAATGAGCTTGGAGCGGTCGTACGTTATGACCACCTCGACGTCGGCAGGCAGACTCCGCCGTACCTCTTCGAGCTTCCGCTTGACCGCTCGGATAACTTCCAGGGCGTTGGCGCCGTATCGGGCAACGACAATCCCGCCGACAACTTCGCCCTCACCGTCCAGCTCGGCAATGCCGCGGCGAGGCATTGGTTCACGAGTAATGTGGGCGATCTCGGACAGGAAGATCGGCACCTGGAGGACGGGTGGAGAGAGTGCCCCAGGGCGAGCCATGTCCGGGACATCGGGTGCTCCCGGAGCCATACCCTCTCTGCCCATCGGGGCATCTGCCGTGGGGAAATCCGCCGGTCCTGCCGGACGCATCCCGACGGGGATTCGCCGCAGGTCGTCCTCTGAAGAGATGTAGCCAACGCCGCGCACCATGTACTCCATTTCGCTCATCTCGATGACTTCGCCGCCGACTTCGCGGCTGCTGTTGCGCACCGCGCTCTGCACATCTGCCAGCGTCAACCCGTAAGCGCGGAGCTTGAGCGGATCCACCGTAATGCGGTAACTGCGGACAAATCCACCCAGGGAGGCAACTTCGGCAACACCCTCGATGGAGCCGAGCTCGTAGCGCAGGTACCAGTCCTGCAGGGAGCGGAGCTCAGCAAGATCGCGTTGCCGGGAGCGCAGGGCGTACATCAAGACCCAGCCGAGCCCGCTGGCATCCGGACCGAGCCTGGGGACAATTCCCGCAGGCAGCCGTTCGCTGACGGTGTTGAGGTACTCCAGCACGCGGCTCCGTGCCCAGTAGATGTCCGTCCCGTCTTCGAAGAGCACGTACACCAGCGAGAAGCCGAAGAAGGAGTAGCCCCGCACAGTCCGCGCCCGCGGGACGGAGAGCAGTGCGCTGGTCAGCGGGTAGGTGATCTGCTGCTCCACAATTTCAGGGGCTTGTCCTGGGGCTTCCGTGTACACGATGACCTGGACATCACTCAAGTCCGGCAGCGCATCCAGGGGGATGGTGGAAATGGAGTAGACGCCAGCGGCGACAGCAAAGAGGGTGAGGAACACCACCAGAAACCGATTGCGGAATGCCCAGTCAATGATGCGCGCAATCATTGCTCGTCTCCCTCGTGGGACTGCAGGAAGCGTTTGGGATTGCGGGCAAACTCCGCCATGTCGGTGGAGTCGCAGAAGTAGTACGTGCGTCCGCGCCAGCGGTAGCGCAAAGCCGTGCGCGTGTCCACTTCCATGCCGCAGACAGGGTCAATTGCCGTGGTGTGTTGTGCGGGCTTCTCCTTCTGCTCGGGGTGTTCCGAGTGGTTGGGGTGCGAAGGAGGCGGCTCCGGTTGCGGGGGTGGGGACGGCTGCGGGGAGGGGCTTCCGTGCTGGTGCCCAAGTTGTGCCAGTCCTGCCCGCAACTTACTCTCCGAGTCGATGAGGAACTGCGCCGAGACGACAATCGAGTCCCCCGGGCGCAAGCCGTGCAGGAGCTCGTAGTAGCCATCCCACGCAGCGCCGAGGTGGACCTCGACGGGCTGGAACCGTCCCTGTCCGAGGGCGCGGATGGCAACGTCCCGCTTCCCCGTGCGCAGAACCGCATCCTCCGGAATAGCGAGCACTGGACGGGGGGTACGCACCTGCAGCTGGACAATGGCGTACATGCCCGGTCGGAGGTGCCCGCCGGGATTCGGTAGTCGGATACGACCTCGCACGGTAGAGCTGGCCGGGTCAGCGAGAGGCTCGACGAAAAACAGCTCACCTCGGTAGGTCTTGCCTGGCAAGGAGGGGAACTCCAACAGTGCGGGCAGCCCTGAGCGAATCCAGGCGAGATCCGGTGCGTAGAACTCAGCCACTACCCAGACCTGAGAGAGATCAGCCAGCCGGAATAGCGGCATGCCGGGACGGAGCTCTGCGCCATCGGAGACGAGGCGTTCCACTACCACGCCGTCAAAGGGAGCGCGGAGGATCACGGTCCGCTGCGGTTGGCGCGTGTGTTCCAGCTTGCGGAGAACCTCCGGAGGCACATCCCAGAGCTCCAAGCGGCGGCGCGCAGCGGCAACCCCGGTCTGTGCTGAGCGCAGGACAGCGCTGTCAGCACCGGCATGCTGGAGGCGTTCGGCGTAAGCGAGGGCTTGGACGAATTCCTCCTGGGCTGAGAGGAGCTCTGGGCTGTAGACTTCCACCATTGGTTCACCTTTGCGGAGGTGTTCCCCGGTGGTGCGCACGAACAGGTGTTCTACCCAACCGTGTACTTTCACCGTTACCGTTGCGATGCGGCTCTCATCGATGTGCACGTAGCCCACTGCTCGGATGCTCTTCTGCAGGATGCGCGGCTGGAGGACGTCAACCCGGACACCGATGGTCTGCACCACGTGGGGGTCGATCTGCACGATGCCCGAGTCGCTCTGGCGGTGGGTCAGGGGGACGAGCTTCATGCCACAGATGCCACAAGTTCCGGGCTGGGGGCTGATATACTCAGGGTGCATCGGACACTGGTACAGCGTTTGCCCGGAGGTAGGCAGTTCGGGGGTTGCCGTCTGCCTCTGCGGCGTGTGCAGGAGAACCCACACGAGGCTTCCTCCAGCGGCGATGAGGAGGGCGCTGAGGAGAATGATTCGGATGCCGTAGCGCGTCATGGTTGTTCCTCACATGATGGTGCCACAGAGGGCTTCCAGGGAGGCGACGGTTTGAGCCAGTTCTGCCCGCAGCCGTAACCACTCCCGGTGGCTTTGGTAGAGTTCCAGGTACGCCGCAAGCAGGGCGTCGACGTCGGCTTGCCCGGTCTGGTAGTTTGCCAAGGTTGCATCCAGCAGTGCTTCTGCCTGCGGGAGGAGCTGTGTGCGGTAGAGGCGCTCCCGGTCACGGAGGCTCTCCCAGCGGGCGTAGGTCTGCCGGAGCAGGGCGTGGAGCTCCAGCAGGCGGGCAGCAAGTTCAGCACGGCGTTCCTCCAGCTGCCAGCTCCGTTCGTGTACCGCGGGGAGCTGCCGGCGACTGCTGAAGAGCGGCAGCCCAAGCTCAATCCCGGCGCTCACTAGGGATGTCCCCGTCGTCGCTGGTGCCATGGGAGCAGGACGGTAGGCGTACTGGAGTTTGACCGTTATCTCGGGCAGGAACCACAGGCGTGCCAGCTGAACAGCTGCCGCAGCCCGGAGGGAATCTGCCCGTGCTGCTTCCAGGATGGGATGGCTCCGGAGGCGCTGTTCCAGCACCGGCAATGGGGCAATTGCATCGGGGATGCTGGGCAGAACGGGCTCCCAGGAGGAGTCGGCACTTTCGTCCCCGACGAGCTGGAGGAAGGAAGCACGCAGAGAGCGTTCCCGCTCACGTTCGGCAAGGAAGTCTGCTTGGAGCCGCGAGCGCTCCAGCTGGAGCCGGAAGAAGTCCCGCTGCGAGGCAGCACCAACGGCGATGCGCTGGGCGACCAGAGAATCAGCACGGGCGAGCAGCTCCAGCGTGTAGCGCAGGAACTCCTGCTGGCGACGGGTTTCCCAGAGCTGGGCGAGGGTGCTGAGGACCTGCTGCCGAAGCCAGCGTTCATAGGCGTGTTGCTGGAGTTGAATGGAGCGGGCTTCAGCGGAGGCTTCTTCCCCGCGCAAGGTGTAGATGGTAGGCCAGGCAAGCATTTGCCCCAGCCCGAGCATCAGCATCCCCATTGGCTCGGAACGGAGCGACGCACCTGGGGGGAAGTTCGCTACACCGAGCATGAGCATGGGATCGGCTGGTGTCATCCCCGGCACGATGCGCTGAGAAGCCGCTTGCCAGCGTGCCTGCAACGCGGCAAGGGTAGGATTCTGGCGGAGTGCTTGGTGTACCCACCACTCTGGTTGTTGGGCGCAGAGGGCGTGAGCTAGAACGAGCAGTGCCAGTGCGTTCCGCATTCCTCGCCGTCGATGTTGATGGAACATGTTCTTCCGGCGTCGTGCTCCCGACGCGGGGCGTACTCCGGACACTCCTCACGGACGGCGAGGTGCTAGAGCAGGAGACTGCAGAAGCGGAGCGGAATGTCGCGATTCCCAGCGCAGAGTGGGAAATCAGCAAGACGGGAATGTTGCCACAGGAGGGGGGCATCCAGTATATGCCCACCGAACGTGGACTCCGGGGGAGGTGGAGAGTATGGCGCTGTGGAGGTGCTCACAGTCGGGACCAGAGGGATCGGTTGGAGGGCATGCCGGCACGAAGGTGGAGCGGATCCCTCTTCGCAGGCACAGCAACAGTGGTCCTCCTCACACGTGCAGGAAAGAAAGCCAGGTTCAGAGACAGCAGCGGACTGCGTTGGCAGAGCCGAGCAGCACGGAGCAGCGATGGGAGCCAGCAGCTCGCCTAGCAGTGCCAGACATACAAGGACACGTGCTCCCCGCATCTGCGCCATGTTCGGCTCCAGACCAGCTGGATCGGCAGCAACTACAGACGTCTAGCAGAGTGCCGGAGTGTATACCCCTGTGTGCGTCTCACGACCCTTGGCGTGTCTGCTCAGAGCGGTCCAGGAAGGGGCGCAACAGGTCGATGGGGATCGGGAAGATGATGGTGGAGTTCTTCTCTGAGGCAATTTCCGTCAGTGTCTGCAGGAACCGCAGCTGAAGGGCAACGGGATGGCGCTGGATCGTCTGCGCTGCTTCCGCCAGGCGTTGTGCTGCCTGGTATTCGCCCTCGGCGCTGATGATCTTGGAGCGGCGCTCGCGTTCAGCTTCGGCCTGCCGCGCCATGGCACGCTGCATCTCCACCGGCAGATCAATTTGCTTGAGCTCGACCGCTGTGACCTTGACGCCCCAGGGCTCCGTGTGGTTGTCAATGGTTTCCTGAAGCTGGCGGTTGATCTTCTCGCGCTCGGCCAGAATCTCATCCAGCTCCGACTGCCCAACAATGCTCCGCAGCGTTGTCTGCGCAATCTGGCTGGTGGCAAAGAGGTAGTTCTCCACCTCGTTGATTGCCTTCTCGGGGTCAACAACACGGAAGTAGACCACAGCGTTGACCTTGATGGAAACGTTGTCCCGCGTGATAACATCCTGCGAGGGCACCTCCATAGCGACCGTTCGGAGGCTGACCTTGATCATGCGGTCAATGAACGGAATCAGCAGGATGAGTCCGGGACCTTTCGAGCCGACAAGCCGCCCCAGGCGGAACACGACTCCGCGTTCGTACTCATTCAGGACACGGAGCGCCGATGAGAGCACAATCACAGCCAAGAGAACCAGCACCAGCAATTCCATGGTAAGGCTACCCAGCAGTTCAACAAGCGCTACGATGAGCTTGACGAGGAGCTCCATTGCGAAGGTGTCTCAGTCGGTTCGACATGGAGAAGAAAGCCTTCCCGCCGCACGACGCGGACATGAGTTCCCACCTCTATGGGCTGGGAAGCAGTTGCCCACCAGAGTTCGCCCAGCAGACGAACACGCCCACGTCCGCCAGCGGGGATAGCGTCCACAACGAGCGCCGTTTGCCCGATGAGCCCTTCGCCACCGCTGTATGGACGGCGGAGTTGGGCTTGGATACCCTTCCCCAGGACCCACACGAAGAAGACAAAGCTGGCGAGAGCTGTCGGGATAATGACCGACCACGAGATCCGCATGAACTCGCTCGGCGTCTCAATGAGCATGACAGAGCCTAGCACCAGCGAAGCGAGCCCAGCAATGGTGAGCAGACCGTAGCTGGTGATTTTCAGCTCCAGCAGGAAGAGGACGATTGCGACAGCAATGAGTGCCAGTCCGGCATAGTTGACTGGCAGCATTTGCAGAGCGTAGGCAGCCAAGATGAGGCAGATAGCGCCTACGACGCCTGGAACAATCGCACCGGGGTTGTACAGCTCAAAGAGGAGCCCGTAAATGCCCAGCATGAGCAGGATGTAGGCAATGTTAGGATTGCTCAGCAGTGCCAGCAGTCGCTGGCGCCAGTTCATGGGAACCTCCTCGATGCGGGCAGTTGCTGTGCGAAGGTGTTTCGTGCCAGAGGGGAGCTCGACTCTGCGTCCGTCAAGAGCACGGAGGAGCGAATCCAACGAAGGTGCAACGATGTCGATCACGCCTTCGCGCAGAGCTTCGCGCTCTGTGCTGGAGATGCTTCGGCGGACGGCGTCCTCTGCCCACCGGACATTCCGTTTCCGCTGCTGAGCAATGGCGCGGGCAAAGGCAGCAGCATCGTTTGTCAGTTTGTCTGCCATGACAGAGTCAACGGCTTCCCCACCCAAGCCGACAGGATGGGCTGCCCCGATGTTGGTTCCTGGTGCCATAGCAGCGATGTGGGCTGCCAGAGTGATAAAGACACCAGCAGAGCCAGCGCGGGAGCCCGACGGCGCAACGTAAACGACTACGGGAACACGAGCCTGCAGCAGTGTCTGCACGATGGTCCGCGTCGCTTCCAGGAGTCCACCAGGTGTGTTGAGCTGAAGAACGACCGCCTCTGCCTGCTGCGTCTCACCCAGGCGAACCAACATAGTGACGTAATCGGCAATGGCAGGGGTGATGGGAGCATCAACGGTTCCAACCAATACGGTCTGTCCCCATGCTGGGATAATGCCGACGACCGCCGCGAGTGCAAATGTCCGCCAGGTGCTCATGGAGTTCAGTACCTTAGCTCGGATGGGGAAGGACAGCTGCTACAAGATTACGAAAAAGCTGCAATCGCGCTTGCCTAAGGAGCGGGAGCTTGTTCGTCTATGCTGCCGACAGAAAGCGAGGGAGCTATGCGGCCGATCGCCGTCCTTGCAGCTCTGGTTATGCTCGGATGTGCAACTCCATCCGGGACGTATCGGGAGTACTTCGGCTTCACGAATACGCCGCCGGAGTCTCGTTCAGAGCGCCTGGAGGAGCCATCTCCCCAGAGGGTGGCACCATCGCAGACAGCGGAACGGCGCGATACACGGCCGGATGCTGTCTACGTCGTCGTGCCCGAGTGGTATGTGGATTGGTACGCCCCATGGTGTGTTGATTGGGTCTATGTCTGCTATCCCGGCTACCACAGGGCTATCTGGCACCCGTGGTACTACCGATGGTGGCGATACTACGCTCCGTGGTATCCACCGCGGGTCGTGGTGGTTGTGCCCCGGGAAGAGCCACCAGTTCGGGTGCGCGATTTTGGCCCCAGCCGTGGGAGTGTTGACCGTGCGGGAAGCACCACGGTGAGCGGCAGCGAAGGCGGCGGGCGTTCACGGGGTAGGAAGGCCTCGGACGGGAGAGCGGAACCGGTCCGGGAGCGCGTTGACTCCCCAGCGAGGGAAAACGCTGAAGGTAGTGCTGCTCAGGTACGCACGCCGGAGTCTGGGGGAGGACGGAAGAGGGCGGGCGTGGCTGAGGACAGTGACGGCAGTACTGAAGGAGGCGGGCGTTCACGGGGTAAACCGTAAGGCAGACCTAGAGCGAACTTAGCCAGTCTCGGGCTGAGAGGAGTCGTCTGCCAGTGTGCTGTTGCGAATTTGGATGACGCGGAGCTCTGCTTGCTCCAAGTAGCGGCGGCAACTGGCGATAAGCTGCATGGCTTCCTCATAGAGCTGCAGGAGCTGCTCTATGGGCAGGCTGCCTTTGTCCAGGAGCGTCACGATTTCCTCCAAGCGAGCAAGCTGTGCCTCAAAGGAGGCGAGGTTGCTGTTCTCGGGCATGGGCTCTGTCATGGGGAGACGGTTCGGCTGATGCATCCTCCGAGTCCGATAGGACGTGCATGAGGCGAGCAAAGGCTCGTTCGCGCCAGCGCACGATTTCTATCTGCGTCAACCCGCGGAGGGATTGCTCTGCGGGGATAGAGCGCCCGCGGGTGCGCAGGAGAGCGAAGCCACGGCGGAGCGGCGCGAGCGGATGGAGGCTGGAGCAGTGAGCTTCCAAGGCAGAGAGTCGCTGCTGGGCAGCGTGCAGCGTGCGGGTCACAATGTTCTGGAGCCGTTCGGAGAGTTCGTCCACGTCTTGCATTGCCAAGAGGAGGCGTTCGTGCACGCGCCGGAATGCCGAATGTTCGGCAAGCCAGGTGATGCGAGTCCGTGCCGTTTCAAGGCTGCGCAGCACGTCACGCTCGAGGCGTTCTGCTACCGCGCTGAGCCACTCCAGCAGCGCCTGTTGTCCGAATTGGGAAACCAGCTCAGCCGCAGCGGTGGGAGTCGGGGCGCGGACGTCGGCAACGAAGTCTGCAATGGTGTAATCCACCTCGTGCCCGACAGCGGAGACAATTGGGATGCGGGATTTGTAAATGGCTTCGGCAACCTCTATGGTGTTGAATGCCCAGAGGTCTTCCAGCGAGCCACCGCCGCGACCGACGATAATGACTTGGGCATCTGTCTCGTTGAGGTCGGCAATTGCCTGCACGATGTCTGCTGGTGCCAATTCGCCTTGGACCAGCGTGGGGCGGAAGTAGACGGTCGCTGCAGGCATGCGGCGCCGGAGCGTGGTGAGCATATCGTGGATAGCAGCCCCTGTCGGAGATGTTGCGATACCGATGCGCAGAATCAAGCGTGGGAGAGGGCGTTTCCGTTCCGGGGCAAACCACCCGCGGGCATGCAGCTCCTGCTTGAGCCGTTCAAAAGCCTCGTACAGGCTCCCCACACCGTCAGGGCGCAGGCTCCAGCAATCCAGTTGGTACTGCCCACGCTGTGGGCGGACGGTAATGCTGCCTTCGGCCACGACGCGCATACCGTCTTGCGGCTCGAAGGCGAGCGGCCGCCCACGCCAGAGTACGCACGCAATCTGCGCGCCCTCGTCTTTCAGCGTGAAGTAGCGGTGCCCGGATGTGTGCAGCTTGTAGTTAGAAATCTCCCCGCGAACGCGCACGTACGGGAAGCTCTCCTCCAGCAGCACCTGGAGTTGTTGGGTCAGTTCGCTGACACTCCACGTGGGCAGTTCCAGCTCCATCACTCACTGGAACAGTTGTAAGCTGAAGCGCACGAAGAAAGGCACAAAGACCAGGCTCAGAATTGCCATGATCTTGATGAGGATGTTGAGCGATGGACCCGAGGTATCCTTGAAGGGATCGCCAACGGTATCGCCGATGACAGCAGCCTTATGGGCTTCGGAGCCTTTGCCTCCGAGGAAGCCCTTTTCGATGTACTTCTTCGCATTGTCCCAAGCAGCTCCCGAGTTTGCCATGCTCGTTGCCAGGGCAACCCCGGACACGATAGCGCCGATGAGCACGCCCGCCAGCATCTTCAGCCCGAAGAGGAAGCCTACCGCTAAGGGCGTTCCCAGTACCAGGAGCCCCGGAGGAACCATTTCCCGAAGAGATGCCTTCGTGGAGATGTCTACGCACTGCCGGTAATCTGCCCGCGCCGTGCCCTCCAGTAGCCCTGGGATAGTCCGGAACTGCCGGCGGACTTCTTCGATCATGTCAAAGGCGGCGCGCCCGACTGCTCGCATTGTCATTGCCGAGAAGGCAAATGGCAGCACGCCGCCAATGAGCAGCCCTGCTAACACCCAGGGGTCCAGGAGGCTAGTCGTGTGCAGGATATCCAGCTCGGGGGCAAATTCCTGCGCCCGCGTGATGAAGGCTGAGAAGAGCGCCAATGCAGTCAGCGCTGCTGAGCCAATGGCGAATCCTTTGCCAATGGCAGCCGTTGTGTTGCCAGCAGCATCCAAGATGTCGGTCCGCTGTCGGATGTCAGGGCCCATCCCACCCATTTCGGCAATGCCGCCGGCGTTGTCGGCCACGGGTCCATAGGCGTCAATGGTCAGAGCTGTGGCGATCGTGCCGAGCATGCCCAAAGCAGCTACAGCAACGCCATACATTCCGCCCAACGTATATCCGACCACCGCAGTCAATGCCAGCAGCAGAGCCGGGATGACGGCACTATTGTAGCCAATAGCCAAACCCCCGATGATGACGGTTGCCGCTCCCGTGCGCGCAGAGTCTGCCAGGAGCTGTACGGGTCGGAAGCGGTTTGAGGTGAAGAAGTCCGTTACAATGCCAGTGAGCAAGCCGGAGAGCAATCCTACCAAGACGCAGAAGAAGATCCCCAGCGCCGTGTACTGCTGCCCGAAGATAGTGAAGCTCTCCGGAAGCATCGTTTGCGAGGTTGCGTAAGCCCCGATAGCGAGGAGCACCGTCGCGATGAGGAGACTGCGCCGGAGAGCATTTTCAACGTCGGCTTCTGTACGCACGCGAGTTACAAGCACGGCAATGAGGCTGCAGAGCACGCCTACGGCGCTAATAGCCAGTGGGAAGAGCAGAGCAGGGAGGTTATCGGGGAAAGCAACTGCGCCGATGACCAGTGCTGCGCACGTGCTTTCAGCGACCGAGCCGAACAGGTCTGCTCCCATGCCGGCGATGTCGCCGACGTTATCGCCGACGTTATCGGCGATGACAGCGGGGTTGCGAGGGTCATCTTCAGGAATGCCGGCTTCCACTTTACCGACCAGGTCAGCCCCGACATCGGCGGCTTTCGTATAAATCCCACCACCGACACGTGCGAAGAGCGCAACGCTCGAGCCACCCAGGGCAAAGCCCGAGAGGACTTCCATGACGGTGCGCTTCTCGACCCCATGCAGAATGGCATCCAGCCCCAGGTACACAACGACCAGCCCCACGATGGCAATCCCTGCCAGACCGAAGCCCATAACAGCACCCGCGTGGAATGCCGTGCGGAAAGCATGCGCCAGCGAAATCCGTGCCGACGCGGCTGTGCGGACATTCCCGTGCGTAGCAATCCGCATCCCAATAAAGCCAGCCAGCACCGAGCAGAAAGCACCGCAGAGGAATGCCAATGCCGTGTAGACACCCTCCCGGACCGGTGTGATGGGGTCGTCAATCACAAGGGCGATGAGGATAGCAAAACCCAGCATGTAGAGCGCCAGGACTCGGTATTCTCGCAGCAGAAATGCCATAGCTCCTTCGGCAATGGCACTGGCAATGTCCCGAAGGCGCTGAGCTTCCTCTGGCGAGGCTGCTCCAGCCTCAACGGAGACAGCCAGTACTCGCTGGCGGGAGTACAGGGCAACCGCTAACGATAGTAGCCCGGCAGCCAAGAGAAGCGCAATGACCATGCGTCCCCTATCCCTTTCAGGTTCAACAGCACCTGCAAGCGTTCCGCAAAAATGCTAATTTTGTAGCGCCAACACGGGCTCTTGGCGCAGCTGGTTAGCGCGCTTCCTTGACATGGAAGAGGTCGCTGGTTCGAATCCAGCAGAGCCCACTCCGCTTACGGAAAGCACTCCTCTTTTCACGGCAGCAAGAATCCCCCGTATGGAGCGCATGAACTGCTGGAATGCCGGCAGCCGGAGATTTACGGGGTGGGAGAGAGTGCTTTTTGAGCCATCGCCTCCAGCTCCTCCAGCGTCACGGACTTCGGGCGCATGATGGGCGTGCCCAGAATACGGTGTACCAAGATCTGGGCGCAAATGCCGAGCGCACGGGAGACACCAAACATGACCGTGTAGAACTCAAACTCCCGCATGCCGTAGATGTAGAGCAGTGACCCGGAGATCGCGTCGACGTTGGGGTAAGGATTTTTCACCTTGCCGTGGCGCTGGAGGACCTGCGGTACAATGCGGTAGAGCTGGTTGACCAGAGAGATGAGTTCGTGCTGCAGGTTATACCGCTCGGCAAATTCCCGGAAGAGTGTGAAGCGTGGATCGGTGACGCGCAAGACAGCGTGCCCGTAGCCGGGAATAACGTGGCCGCTGGTCAGCCAGTCCCAGAGGTACTGCTCCACAGCATCGTCGCTGGGGTGAGCACCCAGACGTTCCAGTATCCGCAGCAGGAAGCGTAGGCACTCCTGATTGGCCAGCCCGTGGAGAGGACCTGCCAACCCATTGAGCCCTGCGCTGATGGCGTAGAAGGGGTCGGAGAGCGCAGAGGCGACGGTGTAGCCAGTCAATGCACTGACGTTACCACCTTCGTGGTCGCTGTGGAGGACAAGGTAGAGGCGCACTAGGTCACGGAACTGCCCCGTTGGGTCAGGGATGCCTAACATGGCGGCGAAGTTCGATGCCCAATCCAGCTCGGGGTTTGGGGGAATTGGTTCAGCGTTGTGGAAGCGCATCCGGTAAATGCCGGCTGCTAAGGTCGTGATGCGGCCCAGCAGCGTGAGGCAATCTTCCAGCAGGGAGCGCCAGAGCTCGCTGCGGGGCGTTCCGCTCTCGAAGGCAGCACGGAACGCGGATTCCCGCTCCATGGCTAAGAGTCCCAGGCTGAGCATCGCCATAGGGTGGCTATCCTGGGGGAGAGCGCGGAGGGCATTCCAGACATACTCCGGTACGGCTGCTCGCTCGGCTAACGTGTGGCGGAGAGAGGCTGTCTGTTCGGCTGTAGGTAGTTCCCCTGTGCAGAGGAGCCAGAAAATCTCCTCGGGCGTGCGGTCAGCAATCTGAGCAATCGGGATGTTGCGGATGCGCAAACCCTCGGAGGGAATCACCACGGAGGTTTCGCATAAGAGTGCAGGGACTCCGCGCATGCCACCGACGATCTGCTCGGCTCGGATATCAGCGACCGCAGCAGAGCCGTACTGGGCAAGCACATCACGTAAACGCTGCTGCCACTGAGGGGCAAGTTCGGAGAGACGCTGAACCAGCAGTGCGCTCATGGGAGTACCCTCGTCCTACTTGTGCAAAACGGTTGCGCTGCCCTTTACCTCAAGGCACACAACAAACTTAGCAAAGTCCGCAGGGCGGCAAGGCTGAGCTTCGTCAGTTTGGGAGCAAGGGACAGGTGGAGCGGAATTCGGCACAGGGCAGCCCAAAAAGACGTAATTTTGCGCCGTCCGTGGCGCATTCGTCTAGGGGTTAGGACACCGCCCTCTCAAGGCGGAAGCGGGGGTTCGAGTCCCCCATGCGCTACTGAATTCCGCAATGCTTGTGGATGCCCTCGTGGTCCATTGCCCCGCCGTTCACTCTCCCAGCAGATGATGGCACTCAGGTAGAGCTTGCAGCGTACCGAGGGCGGTGGGTTGTGTTGCTCTTTTATCCCCGAGACTTCAGCCCTATGTGCACAGCGCAGCTCTGCCAGTACCGGGATTCCTGGGAAAAGCTGCAGGAGCTTGGGGTAATAGTGCTGGGTATAAGTCCGGACGCACCGGAGCGCCATCGGGAGTTCCGCCGTCGCTATGGGCTCCCTTTCCCTCTGCTGGCGGATCCCACTCGGGAGGTCTTTCGGCAGTATGGGATGCTAACCGCTGGGCTCGTTCCGGCTCGTGGGGTGGTCGTCGTGGATCCGGAAGGAGCTATACGCTATCGGTGGCGCAGTGTTACGGGTATTCGGTACCCTTCGGCACGGCAGCTTCGAGAACTCTTACAGCGGCTTCAAGCAGGGTGAGGGCTTCTGGCAGGGATGGCGCCGGAGGCAGGACGGGTGCTACAGCCTGCGTCTCCTGTGGAGGTAACGGCTGAGGAGCGTGCGTGGCTCCGGGCGCGAGCGGCTGAGTGGGCAGAGAGCGATACCATATCGCAAGACGTGCTGGATTGGATTGTGCGGCGGCGCTTCTTCAAGCTGTTTGTCCCGACCGAGCTCGGCGGATTAGCAGCGTCGTTGGGTGAAGCAGTTCGCCTGTACGAAGCGTTGGCTGAGAGCGATGGCAGTGTGGCGTGGTTGGTACAGATTGGGGCCGGTGGAGGCTTCTTCGTACCGTCGTTTGAACCTCAGGTGGCAGCTCGGCTCTTCGGTCCGGAGCGTGCAGTGGTTGCAGGCTCAGGGGCTGTGGGTGGGCGGGCGTACCGCATTCCTGGTGGGTATTGTGTCTCCGGGCGTTGGCGATATGCGAGCGGGGCGCAGTATGCCACCCTCTTTACGGCGAACGTCCAGGTAGAAGGGGCTGAAGTCCGCGCTGTTGCTTTCTTGCCGGAGCAGGTTTCTCTGGAACGGGACTGGCGTGCGATTGGCATGCGGGCGACCTCCAGCTGGAGCTTCTGGGTGGAACAGGTTGTGGTGCCTGAGGAGCTCAGCTTCGTGGTAGGACAGAAGCGGTGGGAGCCGGGCTTGGCGGTTTACGAGTTGCCGTTCAGTGTCTTTGCTGTTGCCTCCATCGGTGCGGTTGTGTTGGGGTTGGCACGGGCGTTCTTCCGAGAGCTGGCGGCAGCGGAGCGACCCGCCTGTGTTCGGCGAGAGCTTCCCGCCTGGGAGCGGAGGCTGGACTATGCTCGGGAGCTCTTCTTGGCGGGAGTCTCGGCGGCTGAGGAGCTGGCAGCGTTGTCGGAACAGCGCGCCCAACGCACCCAGCAGGTAGAGTGGCTGCTTCGGGAGGCGCTTCAGGTGGTGCGGTCTCTCGTGGTTGCGGTGCTCCCTGCAGCGGGAATGGCTGTAGTTGAAGAAGGCACCGAACTCGGGCGCATTGCACGGGACTTCATCACGGTGTGTCAACACCGGGCGGTATGGAAAGCTCGGTGGTCGGGGGAGACATGAGTGGCAGCACAACTCCTACGGCTGTTTTCCGCCTGTTGAGTCGGCGCTTTGCACGTGCAGGAAGTGGACGGTTTGTCCGCTTTTCGCGCCTGGTAGCTTTCGGGAGCGTCTGCATCGGGAGCATGGCGCTGATGCTGGCGCTTTCCATTCTGGAGGGGTTCCAGCGGACGCTGTACGAGCAAGCTCTGCGTTTTACGTGGCATGTTCAGGTGCGCACCTTTGGTGGGCGTCCGTTTGCCTATGGGGCAGTGCTCCACTCCCTCCGTACGGCGTTGCCGGGAGCGCTTCTGGCGGTGGTTCGGGAGCGTGAGGCGTTGGTACAGACCCGCCAGGGGGTAGAGGGGGTTCTCGTGCGGGCGCTCAGTGTGCCGATGGATTCCGCACCAGTGCAGTTTCAGCGTGTTGCAGGGCGGCTGAGCTTTTCGGCAGATACGGCTGCGGAGCTTGTGGTCGGGCAAGCGTTGGCACGTACGCTGGGACTCCAGGTAGGAGACACAGTGCTGCTGATTACCGCAACGGAGCAGGCTGGAGCCATTGTTCCTGCACTGGCACGCCTGCTAGTTGTAGGCATATACCGCAGCGGATTGGCTCGCTACGAGGAGCTCTACGTCTACGTTCCGTTTGCTCGGGCTGCCCATCTGTTGGGATTGCCGGAGTCGGCTGCCACGGGCGTGGATGTGTTGCTCCGGAGTGGGGAACTGGAGGAGATTCGCTCGGCAGCAGCACGAAGCCAGCAGATGCTGGGCTTTCCCTTCTACGCGGTGAGCCTCTACGAGATTCATCAGCCCCTTTTCGCCTGGATTGAGCTCCAGCGGGTTCCCATTCCGCTGGTCTTGGGATTGATAAGCCTTGTGGCGGTGTTCAACGTGTTCACCTTTCTGGTGCTGTTGGTGGTGGAGAAGACCGCCAGCTTTGCTGTCTTGCACGCGCTGGGGATGTCCGTGCGGCACATTCGGCGCTTCTTGGTGCGGCAGGGAGTGGGTTTGAGCATATCGGCAGCGGTGACCGGATGTGTGATAGCGCTGGCGCTGGTGGGAATTCAAGCACACTTCGGCGTTATCCGGCTTGAGGGAGCGCTCTACTACGTAGACACGCTGCCGGTAGCGGTTCTGTGGTGGCATCCTTTCCTGGTTGTGGCAGTTGCTGGTATCTTGGCAGTAGGGGCCAGTGTGGCGCCCGGGGCGATATTCCACCGCTTGCCTCTGACAGCGCTCTTGCACTACCGCTGAGGCAGCTCAAGATTCCACCCAGTCTGCCGATATACTATGCCGGCACCACGGAGTGCCGGGAAGGGAAGGAAACCTTCCGCGATGGGTCTCATAGCTGGCAAGCAGCAGGATGCTGCGAGAACTCTACACCGCTGCGCTGGGAATGTTGCCGCGGCTGACGCGGCTGGAGATCAGCGCGAACAATCTCGCCAATCTCTCCACAGTCGGCTACAAGCGTGAAGCCCTCTTCCAGCGCGCCCTCATTGAAGCGCAGCAGAATTTGGCCCACGTGCCCGGCGACGCCGAAACAACAGACACCCCCATTGTGAGCTACACGGATTTCAGCCCCGGCACACTCCAGCAGACGGGCAACCCGCTGGATGTGGCGTTGGAAGGCCCTGGCTTCTTCGTCGTGCAGGATGCGCTGGGGCAGCTCTTCCTGACGCGCCGTGGGCACTTCATAGTGCAACCTGACGGAAGGCTCACAACCCCGACAGGCAAGCTCGTACTCGGTGTCGGGGGAGCGCCGCTACAGCTTCCTGTAGCCTTCGTGCACGAGCTGGCGGAGCAGCCGCGGACACCACAGCATCCGGCGCCATTGGTTGAGATTAGCCCCGAAGGGGAGATTCGCTACCGCTCGCTTCCCATTGGCACCTTGTGGGTTGTGCAAGCTCCGCTGGAAGCTCTCCGGCGGAGCGATGGAGTTGAATTTGCCGTGCTCCCTGGTGTGCAACTTCAGTCGCTTCTGCCGGAGGACTACCGCGTGCGCCAAGGCTTCCTGGAAAGCTCCAACGTCAGTCCTGTGCACGAACTTGTCCAGCTCATTGAGCTCCAGCGTCAGTTTGAGCTGGGGCAGCGGGTCATCCGCGTCAACGATAGCACGTTGGACCGCAGCATTGAGATCTCGCGCTTTGTCTAACCAGGCGGAGGAGCGCTCCGATGGAGAAAACTCTGCGAACAGCAGCAACCGGTTTGGCAGCTCAGCAACGGTTTGTGGAAATCATTGCCCACAACTTAGCCAACGTCAACACGACGGGCTTCAAGCGGGTACGCCCTGAGTTCCAAGACCTGCTCTATGAGACGCTGCGCACCCTGGGCAGCACAGCGCCTCAGGGAGCGATGGAGACGGTGCACGAGGTGCAAATTGGGAGCGGAACCGAGCTCATTGCGACCACGCGCTCGTTTGCTCAAGGCGATTTGCAGCCTACGAACAACCCGCTGGACCTTGCTATCAACGGCGATGGCTTTTTCATCCTCCGCCGCCCCGATGGGACAACGGTCTACAGCCGTGACGGTTCGTTTCGCTTGGACCGAGACGGGCGCATTGTCAGCAGTCATGGCTACGTGCTGGAGCCTGGTATCGTTGTGCCCGAGGATGCGGTGCAGCTCCGTATCAGCCGGGATGGGGTTGTCAGCGTGCTTTCCGCCGATGGAAGTAGCGAGCAGGTGTTGGGGCAGCTCCAGTTAGCGCGCTTTATCAACCCGGCGGGGTTGCGAGCGATAGGAGAGAACCTCTACGCCGAAACTCCAGCTTCGGGCCCCCCAGTACTGGAGACGCCTGGGCAGGGTTCTGCCGGAGAGCTGCTCCAAGCCCATCTGGAAAGCTCCAATGTGGAGCTGGTTGAAGAGATGGTCAACCTCATCATGGCGCAGCGTGCATACGAGCTCAATGCAAAGTCTGTGCGCACAGCCGATGAGCTCTTACAGACGGCGGTGAATCTCAAGACCTAAGCAGCGGAGGAGCTATGTGGAGGTGTCTGCTCGGTAGTGCTGCCCTTCTGGTGAGCGTCAGTATCTGCTGGAGTCAGCAGACTGTGGAAGCCCGACTTCGCCAGGCTGCGGAAGAGTGTGTGCGGGCAGCTGTTGGAGTGGTACCGGTGAGCATCCGCTGGGTTGGAGAGCCTCTGCAGCAGGGCAGTTTCGGTGCGGAGCCCGTGGAGGTCCGCTGCGTTAGCGACAGTGTGCTGCTGGCGCGGGGGCGTTTTGTCTTTGAGCTCTGGTCGCAAGGGCGGTGGCAAGGGCGGATTGTCCTTTCGGGCTTGGTGGAGGTAGTGGGGACGGAAGTGCGACTGCGCCGCTCGGTGGGCGCAGGTGCACTTGTGACACCCGATGACGCTGAATGCGTCGTACGCCGGATGGCCCTGTCTGAATACTGGCAGCGGGTGCGTCCCGAGGAGCTGGGCTCCGTACGCGTGCGCCGGGAGCTCCCTGCTGGTGCTATCCTCCTGCGCCGGGATTGTCTGAGCCGGGATGGGGTCCGCCGTGGCGCCTACGTTACCGCCCTCCTCCGCCTGGGAGCTGTTGAAGTTCGTACACGAGTGCAAGCGCTGGAGGATGGTGAACTGGGAATGCGGATCCGTGTCCGCCGTGAGGGGAACAATCGGCTCCTCATAGCTCGTGTGCTCGATGCAACGACGGTCGAGGTAGAACCCATGGGGTATCAGCCATGAAGAGTGCCGTTGCTCTGCTTGTGGTATCAACGCTGGCGTGGGCGCAGTGGAGCACCTACAGTGCGCGGTCGCTGACCTCGGATATCCGCGCTGCCGGCGTTGGCGACGTGGTGACCATTCTGGTCATCGAGGATGCCCAAGCCACCAATTCAGCGCAGACGGGCGAAGACCGCCGGAGTGACCTCACGATTGGGGTCCAGGGTACCTACAACCGCTTTGGTTTCCAGGCAGGAGGGCGGTTCCAGAGTGGGACGCAGTTCCAAGGGCGCGGGCAGACCTCGCGCAGCGAGCGGATCCGTGCACGGTTGACAGCGCAGGTTGTCGCCGTAGATTCCCTGGGCAACCTCGTAGTAGAGGGGCAGCGCACAACCCGCATCAACGGCGAAGAGCAGACCATCCGGGTTCGGGGCAAGGTGCGCCCCATTGACATTTTGCCCGATAACACCGTGCCTTCGTATGCCCTCTCTGAGCTGGTGCTCCTCTACGAGGGCGATGGCACAGTTTCCCGAGCACAGGAGCCGGGCTTGATTGCGCGTCTGTTGCGCTTGTTGTTCTAAGCCGGAGGGTGGTACCATGCGGTGGCTTCTCGGGGTGGCAGTCAGTGTGGCTGTGGTATGGGCGGCACGTTTGAAAGACGTTGCAACGATTGAGGGAACGCAGAGCATCCCGTTGGTCGGCTACGGACTGGTAACGGGGCTCAACCAAACGGGGGATTCGCCGCGGTCAGCCTTCACAGTGCAGTCAGTTGCCAACATGCTGCGGCACTTCGGTGTCAATGTGCCGGCATCGGCTGTACGGACCCGGAACGTGGCTGCTGTGATGGTGACGGCAACGTTGCCAGCGTTTGCTAAGCCCGGGATGCGTCTGGATGTGCAGGTCTCCTCGCTCGGCGATGCTGAGTCGCTGCAGGGAGGGATTCTGCTCTTGACGCCACTTGCTGGGCCGGACGGTGCCGTGTACGCCATGGCGCAGGGTGCCGTTTCCGTCGGTGGATACGAATTCCGAGCTCTCGGAAGCCGAGCAGCGCGCAACTTCGTTGCCTCCGGTCGGGTGCCCGGTGGGGCAGTAGTGGAGCGGGAGTTTAGTCCGGAGTTTCTCTCTGGGCAGCAGCTCCGTATTGTGCTTCAGCGGCCGGATTTCGGATTAGCGCAGCGCATTGCCGATGCTATTGCACGGGTGCCGGGGCTACGGGATGCAGTCTCAGTAGTGGATGCTGCAACGGTTGCCGTGAAACTACCAGCGGGGCAGAGCCGGGACCAAGCGATGCGCCTTATTGCCCAACTGGAAACCCTTGAGGTATCTGTGGACCCGCCAGCTCGGGTTGTCATCAATGAGCGAACTGGCACCGTTGTTGTAGGAGGCAATGTGCAGCTCCTGCCGGCAGTAGTGGCGCACGGTGGCTTGGAAGTTCAAATTCAGCGACAGGTTATCATCAGCCAGCCCCAGCCATTCACGCTTGGCAGGACTGAAGTGGCAGAAGTGGGGACAATCACCGTGCAGCAGGAACAGCGGAAAGCGGTGGCGTTGCCAGCAGCGGCTACGGTGCAGGATGTTGCCAATGCGCTCAACCTCTTGGGCGTGAGCCCGCGGGACCTCATTGCTATCCTGCAGGCGCTCAAGGAAGCCGGTGCCTTGAACGGTGAGCTCATCGTGCAGTAAACAATGGCGGAAGCTCTGCAGCCGGTTTCGTCAGTGCCGACTTCGCCGCAACGGCTTCCCGAACGCGAGGGGTTAGCGTTTGCTGCCCGTGGTTTTGAGGGGCTGTTGCTCTACCAGCTCCTGCGTTCGGCGCAGCAGCCGGTGTTTTCGCACGATGAGGAAGAGTCCGAATCCCTCCCTGGCTTCGGGCAGGGTGATTTCGCTGAGCTCACACTCCTCTCGTTCGCTGATTTCCTGGCGCAGAGTGGTCAGGGGGTCGGCATTGCCCGCTGGCTGTACCGCACTTGGACAGGCGAGGAGCTCCCATCCCGCAGCAGCGTGCTCCCTGTGACACCGCCTGTGCCACAAGGGCACCATTCGCCGTCGCCTGCAGAACGCTCTCCCGAGCCTGCCCTACCGACGGTGGGGCAGGTCATGGCAGCGCTTCGTCCTTACCGGGATTGGATTCGCCAGGCAGCGGAGCAGACGGGGCTTCCGCCTACACTTCTGGCTGCTGTCATCTGGGTAGAGTCGGCTGGCAATCCGCGGGCGGTCTCCCCAGCGGGAGCCCAAGGGCTGATGCAGCTCATGCCTGCAACGGCGCAGATGCTGGGGGTATCCGATCCTTTCGACCCCCGGGAAAACGTGCTCGCGGGAAGCCGTTACCTTGAGCAGTTGTGGCGCCGTTTCGGTGAGCTGCCACTGGCGCTGGCTGCTTACAATGCTGGTCCCGGGAGGGTGGAGCGCTACGGCGGTATCCCGCCGTTTGCTGAAACGCGTGCCTATGTCCGGCGGGTTCTGGAGCTGTATCGCCGCTTAGAGGATGCGGCTACAGAGGCTCCA
>VAPR01000428.1_pt1 | contig 27463 bp, 23 predicted proteins | sample 3380701 | NCBI WGS metagenome assembly VAPR01 (sample SAMN11536904, study PRJNA540576) | hot springs metagenome | isolation source: hot spring wet sediment | place: Spain: Lobios | collected 2014-01 | reverse complement strand
ATGGGCTTTTGGTGGCTCTGATTGCGTTGGTGGTCATCGCTGCTCTTACCGTTCTGGGGCGGAAGGTCGCCAACACCTTCAACTCCATCAACGCAACGCTGCCGTAACGGATTTTGCAGGCAAAGTTATTGGATAAGGGGCTACCTGCTGGTAGGTAGCCCCCTTGTTTCACAAGAACGGGGCAGCGATGCGACGGCTACGAGGATCTAGTCGCTCAAAGTTGGGGATTTCGTAGCGCTGTCCTTCTTCATCCACGAGGAAGATCCGGGGATAGCGAGAGGTGTAAATGTGTTCGCTGCCGGCGACCACGAACTCCTTGGGACCTTCATCGGTTTCCACAGACCACCGGGTGTGTCCTGTTTTTTGCAGCCGTTCTACTTTGAGCACGCGCCGGATTTTAGGGATGTGGTAGTGACGCTCCAACTCTTCTCTCAGGATGGCTTGAGAAGTTTGGTCTAACTCAGCGAAGTCCTCAACGATACCGATTTCGTTGCCCTCTTGGTCGTAAACCAGCAAATAGCGCCAAGGGTCGCTAATAGGCAAGGCTCTTAGGACTTTGCCAACAGGGATCGCTTGGTCGTTCCAGATCAGGACGATTGTCCCATCGGGCATTTTGAGGAACCGCGCACTTTTCAAAACCCGCACTTCTATGTCAGGTTCTACTTCCCACGGTTGCGACATGTCGTCCATTCCCTCCTGTAGGAGGCTGCTGACCATTGCCATTTAGGACAGGGGTGAAATTCAGGGTTTCGCTCATGCGCATTTGGATTTCTACCAAGCGACGGTAAATGCCATCTTCTTTCTCCATGAGTTCCTCGTGCGTGCCTTGCTCTACAATCTCTCCGCTTTCCAGCACGATGAGTTTGTTCGCTTTTCGCAGGGTAGACAGTCGGTGGGCAATAGCAATAGTTGTTCGCCCTTGCAACAACCGTTCCAATGCTTGCTGGATGGCATACTCGCTTTCGCTATCCACAGCAGAAGTGGCTTCGTCCAAGATAAGGATTTTCGGGTCACGCAGTAACGCTCGGGCAATGGAAATGCGTTGCCGTTGCCCCCCGGACAACTTAGTCCCTCGTTCGCCCACATAGGCGTCGTAAGCATCGGGGAACTCCATGATGAACTGGTGAGCGTTTGCGGCTTTTGCTGCCCGAATGATCTCCAACATGTTTGCTTCCGGTTTGCCGTAGGCGATGTTTTCTTTGATGGTGCCGTGGAAGAGATACGGTTCCTGCAGCACCATCCCGATGTGTTTGCGCAAGGTGTGCAGGTCTATCTTTCTCAGGTCAATCCCGTCCAATTCGATGCTTCCTGCAGTGGGGTCGTAGAAGCGAGGGATCAAAGCGGCGAGGGTGCTTTTGCCTGCTCCGCTCCGCCCAACGATGCCGATCATTTCACCCGGTCGGATCTCCAAGTCTATGCCTTTAAGCACAGGTTCGCTGTTACCCGGGTAAGCAAACTGCACGCCCTTCAACCGCAAGTGCCCTTCAACGGTTTCTGGAACGACAGCATCAGGTGCATTGGTGATGTCAGGTTGTGTGTCCAAAATCTCAAAGACCCGTTCCGCTGAGGCTTTGGTGCGTTGGATGACATCGTTGAGGTGGGCTAAGTTTTGCACGGGCATATAAAAGCGCTGCAGGTATAGGGTGAACATGGTCAAGACGCCCAAACTCAAAGTCCCTTCCATGACTGCTTTACCGCCGACGAACCAAACAGCCACCAGACTGATGGTGCTGACCAAACCCATTGTAGGGAAAAAGGTTGACCAGATCAGCACGCTCTGAAGGCTGGTTTGCAAGATGCGTTGGTTTTTGAGCCGAAAGCGATGGACCTCGTGCTCCTCTTGATTGAACACCTTGACCACTCGGATGCCCCCTAAAGTGTCCGACAAGAACGAAGTCAAGTCACCCCAAGCATACCTCAGCCGTCGGTAAACGGGCAGCACGAAATCCTTGTATTTGACCGTCATGACGAACAAGAGGGGCGACGGGGCTAAGGCAATCAGAGCTAACTTGGTGTCTGTTTGGAACAACACGAACCCGATCCCAAACAGGGTCAGCAAGTCGACAAAGAACTGAGGGATGCTGTGGATAAGGAACCCTTCCAACATCCCCACATCACCAGTGATGCGCGACATTAACTGCCCTGTGCGGTGGTGGTCGTAGAAACTGAGGGACAACCGCTGCAGGTGGTGGTAGAGTTCCGACCGCATGTCGTAGAGGACTTTTTGTCCCAACCAAGACATGAGGTAGGTGCGAATGAAGGAGATCACCGCTGTGATCAGGTAAACCCCCAGCAGCAAACCGCATAGGTGCCACAAGAGGGACATGTTCTTCTGGGGAATAGCTTTGTCCAAAAGCAACTGCATGAGTTTGGGAGGCAGAAGGCTGAGACCCGTTACGAGGAGAGTGAGCACCAGGCTCAGTAGCGCCCAGTACCAGTAGGGACGTAGGTAGCGGAAGAGACGTCCCCACAGGCTTTGACTGTCGCTACTACTGTTACTACCCACAACTTTTCGCCTCCTTTGACATGGTCGGCAGCGGCTTACCGTTAGGCTCAGACAACTTGATAGGGCGATAGTTGCGCCCTGTTCCCCCTCAAAAAGGAAAGCCTTGACGGTGCGCAGGCACCGTCAAAGCCTAACTTGCCCTTGGTAGGGCACTTCCCAATTGTCCTTGCCGCTACTGACCACCGGCAGGTCCTTTTGGTTTAGCAGCTTGTTGCTGCTTTCGCCTGCCGCTCTCCAAGCCTTTTATTTTGTCTATCTCGTTCCTCGTGTCAAGGATTCCAGCGTAGGGCAATCCCCCTAAAACGGGCGAGTTAATGGGCAAAAAGCCGATTTTTGAAAATAGCCCAAAAACTTGGAGGGTCTGAAGGACTTCGTTTGAAACTGGCAGCCCTTTGCCACTTTTAGGTTCCTGCTACTGCTTCGTCTACCTGCTCGCAAAGCCAATGCAGGATGACCAAATGAGCTTCTTGGACTAACGCTGTGTCCTCTTGAGGCACCCGAACGCAAATGTCTACGAAAGGGGCTACGGCAGAATAACGAATCCCTGTCAACAGGGCAGTGGTTGCCCCCAAGGCTTTGGCTTTCTCCAACCCCCGCAACACATTGGGCGAAGTGCCGCTGGTGCTCAGCCCAATCACCACATCCCCTCTTTGGACCAACGCCTCTACTTGCCGTTCAAAAACCCGCTCATAACCGTAGTCGTTAGCAATGGCAGTGACTGCAGATATGTCCGTGTTCAAAGCGATAGCGGGCAATCCATTCCGCTCCTTACGAAACCGACCCGTCAATTCGGCAGCAAAGTGCATTGCTTCCGCCGCACTCCCCCCATTGCCGAAGCAAACCACTTTGTTCCCCGCTTGCAGACAATTCACGAGAGCAACTGCTAACCGCTCCACATCCTCAGCACAATCGCGGCAAGATCGCAAAGCGTTCAGGCTTTGCTCAACTCGCTCCCAGAAGCCTCGTCCCATAACTCTCCCTCCTGCGGAAGGCAATTGCCCATGAGGCGGCGGGCGGTTTTCCAACGATCGTGCAGCCACCACCACTGATCAGGGGCTTGCCAGATGGCTTGCTCCAATTGTCGGCAATACCAAAGGGTGACTGCTTCCACTTCCTCTTCCCTGATCATACGAGGCGGGAGCAACACCCCCACATGGTGCCCATCTGGCTGGCGTTGGTCGTAGCAAAAAACGAACGGCACTTTTGCTCGGACAGCCAACAGTGCTGGGGTTTTGAACACGGATGCGGGGCGACCAAAGAAGGGGACGACGAGAGATCCCTTTCCCTCTCCAGCGTGTTGGTCTGCCAAGATCCCAATTGCCCCTCCTTGCCGGAGGATCCGAAGGGCTTCTCGGACAGAACCAAGTTTTTCCAACACCCGCATCCCTGCCTTCTCGCGAATCCTTTTGATTGTCTGCCAAGAGGCAAGGTTTTGGGGACGGGCAATCACCCAAAGAGGAAACTCTTGCGCCAGCCGAGCCCCCAAAAGTTCAAAGTTGCCCAAATGCCCTGTTACCAACAACAAGCCTTTGTGTTTTTCCCACGCCTCCTTGACCGCTTCCACCCCGTGCAGTTCGATTTTGGCGAGGGCACCTCTGGGATCTGTGCCCATCTTCAAAAACTCCAGCGCCGTCAGCGCAACATGCTGAAACACCTGCTTTGCCAACCCCACCGCTTGCACCCTCGGCAGGTTAAGGGCATGACATAGATTGTCAATGGTCAGCGCCCGCCGCTTCGGCAATCCCCACCAGAGGGTTTGTGCCAGCGGGATGGCAAGAAAGCGCAACTGCTCCCACGGTGTGATGGCAACCAATTGTTGCAAACCTGCTAAAAAGGCTTTGATCACGATTGGCCACATGGTTCGTTTCCCTTTCCCTTCGGGTCGCTAAAGCAGCTCTGCCTCCTGTTTCCCCAAAGCCCTACTCTTTCGTGTCAGGGCTGACATGACTTCTTGCCAAAGGGCACTTTCGCCCCAGAGCCATTTGAGTTGCACCCGAAGCACCCAAAGGGGTATGGGTTGGTTCCAAACCGATAGCCATTTGACAGCATCCTTCTGCGTTGTCAAGACAGCGGTTGCTCTTTCATCCCTCGCTATCCTTGCGACGAAAGCGGCGTCTTGCTTCGTGAACCAGTAGTGGTCGGGGTAGCGAACTAATGCTGCCACTTCACAACCTGCCCGCCGCGCCGTGAGGGCGAAGTAGAAAGGGTTAGCCACGCTGGTGGTGGCAACAACCCGACAAGGGAAACCTTCTTCAACTTTGGCACCACTTTGTGTTACTGCGAAAATGCCGACGGGCTCATAGCCGAAAGCTGCCTTCACCTTTTCTCCTCTCGCCCACTCATTCAGCTGTTGGCGCAGTTCCTGTTGCTTTTCGTGGGAAACGCCGTCGGCTTTGCTAATCACCACCATTGAGCACCGACTCAAAGCCGATAGGGGCTCCCGAAGGAGAGGATTAGCCGGATGCAACCAAACGGTTGCATCCCAAAGCACGATATCCACATCCCGCATCAGCTGCCGATACTGAAACCCATCATCTAACACCAACACTGTCGCGCCACCGTCAATAGCCTTCTGCGCATTGGCAAGGCGATTGCGCCCCGGGAGAACAAAGATTGACGCCTCGCCTTTTTGGTTGCTGCCGAGGGCATGTTCCATTACCTCATCGGCGTTTGGTGCCAACGGAGTCAAGACAGCAGGGCGGTGCCCCAGTGTCAACAACCGCTGAACCAGCCATTTGGTGAGAGGAGTTTTCCCTGTGCCGCCAACTGTCAGGTTGCCCACGCTGATTACAGGCACCGAAACGCGAACAAAGGGCAGAGGGTGAATCAGGGACCGTCCCAGTGCCATCAACCAAGTAGCGTTGCGAAGGGGTGCGAGCAGACCTGCCAACAAAGGGTGGCGTGCCCAGCAATGTAAATGTCCTTCCAGTTGCCCACGCCATCCACCAGCGAACAAAACTCGCATGGACGCCCAACTCCAGAGCAAACCGTTAGCAGGCTTCCTTTCCGTCAAAATTGAGCAGCAATTGTTCGGAGCAGATTTGCCATTTCCATTGCGGTCATGGCAGCGTCAAAGCCACGGTTCCCTGCTTTCGCTCCTGCTCGTTCTAACGCCTGCTCCAATGTGTCTGCAGTGACTACGCCAAACACAACGGGGACTCCTGTTTTGAGCGCCACTTCAGCAATCCCCTTAGCCGCTTCACTGGCAACATACTCAAAGTGAGGAGTATCGCCTCGGATGATGCAACCCAAGCAGATCACTGCATCGTAGCGACCGCTTGCCGCAAACTTTTGTGCGACCAGGGGCAATTCAAACGAACCGGGAGTCCACGCAACGGTAATAGCGTCTTCGTCAGCCCCGTGGCGGCGCAATGCATCCAAAGCGCCATCTAACAGACGGGTTGTGATGAGGCTGTTGAACCGGCTTACCACGATAGCGAACCGTAGCCCTTGCGCTGTCAACTGCCCTTCCAGCATCTTTGGCAAGGTTCTTCACCTCTTTTCGCCAAAGGGAGCGATGGGTTAGGGTTTTCCTACCGCTCCTGAGGCTTCAGCCAAGGCATCATGGCGCGCAACCGCTGTCCCACCTGCTCAATCAAGTGCTTGCTTTGTCGTTCCAGTTCCGCATGGAAGACAGGACGCCCTGCTTGGTTCTCCAAAATCCACTCCCGAGCAAACTGACCGCTTTGAACCTCTTCCAAGATTTCCGCCATTGCTTGTCGGACTGACTGGTTGATCACCCGTCGCCCCCGCGTCACATCACCGTATTTGGCTGTGTCGCTAATCCACTTTCGCATCCCGGAGATTCCTTGCGAGTAGATCAAATCCACGATTAGTTTGAGTTCGTGCAGGCACTCAAAGTAAGCGACCTCTGGCTGGTAGCCTGCTTGCACCAAGGTTTCAAACCCTGCCCGGATGAGTTCAGTGACGCCACCACATAACACGCATTGTTCTCCAAACAAATCCGTTTCCGTTTCCTCTGCGAAAGTCGTTTCAATTACTCCCGCTCGGGTGGCGCCCAGAGCCTTAGCGTAGGCGAGGGCGATTTGTTTTGCCTGACCCGTGTAGTCTTGGTGCACTGCTACCAAAGAAGGCACCCCTTTGCCTTCCACATACATTTGCCGCACCAAATTGCCGGGACCTTTCGGTGCCACCATCACCACATCCACCGTTGGCGGCGGGACAATTTGGCGGTAGTGGATGTTGAAGCCGTGAGCAAACAGCAAGGCTTGTCCTTCCTTCAAGTGAGGGGCAATGCTTTCCCGATACATGGCGGGCATCTCGGTGTCTGGCGTCATGAACGCCAACAGGTGAGCCCGTTGGGTAGCTTCTTCGATGGTCACAGGTTCCAATCCATCGGCTTTCACGCGCTCCCAACTCTTGCTCCCCTTGCGCAACCCTACCAACACGGTGATCCCGCTGTCGTGCAAATTCTGGGCGTGGGCATGCCCTTGACTGCCATAGCCCAATACCGCAACAACCTTCCCCTGCAATGGCTCCAGACTCACATCCCCATCGTAGTAAATCGTCGCCACAACAATCGCCTCCTTCACACCAAGTTCAAAGCTACTCTTCGCATTTTGGCACGCCGAACGAAGTTCCCGCTAAAGGCAAAAGAGGGAGTTTCGCATCAGAAATCCAAGCAGGCGCTTTCAACTCTGACCACTCACAACCCAGCCGTTCGTCCTTCGGTGATTTCCACCCAGACACGGCGGGAGCGCGGTCCATCAAACTCGCAGAAGAAGATGCCTTGCCAAGTGCCTAACCGCAACCGACCGTTGACAATTGGCACTGCCAAACTGTTGCCCACCAACACGGCTTTAACATGCGCATCGGCATTGCCTTCCGTGTGGTGATAGCGTAGGTTTGCAGGAACTAATCGTTGCAATTGCTCGAGAATGTCCACCTTCACCGACGGGTCGGCGTTTTCGTTGATCGTGACGGCTGCCGTTGTGTGGGGCACAAACAGCCAACAAACCCCACTCTGGATTCCCGAACGAGCCACAACGCTTTGCACCTGCTCGGTGATATCCACCAGTTCTTCTCGCCGACTTGTCCTCACGGTGAGTTCCACCACCCTGTTCTCACCTCCATGGAAGCTTTTCTGTCAAAGGTGCGACCTTTTCAATCCTTTTGCAGCACCACGCACCGCAAGTATTGGGTCTCCGGGATGTGCAGGCGGATAGGATGGTCAAGGTCTTGCGTCCATTGAGCCAACAAACGCAGCGGCACGCCTAAATCGGAAGCAGCAAAGCGAACCGATTCCATTAGGTCAGACCAATCCATGTGGTAAACGCATGAACAAACCACTATCCGACCACCTGGCGCCAACAACGGTAGAGCGTCGCGGACAACCCGATAAATGGCTTTTCTCAAACTGGGCACTTGTTCCTCACGCTTGGCGATAGCGGGAGGGTCAATCACGATGACATCAAAAGTTTGTCCCTCTTCAGCTAACCTCGGCAGTTCTTCAAAGACATTTCCGCAACGAAACTGCACCTTCACTCCATTGAGGGCGGCTTGCTGTTCGCCCAATGCCACCAGATGGGGATGTTGTTCTACCGCCACGCACTCTGCCCCTTTGGCAGCCGCATACAGGCTGAAAGCGCCCGTGTAAGCAAACAGGTCCAAAAAGCGTTCGTTCGGTTGCACCAATTCTTGCGTCTTCTTTCGGTTCTCCCTTTGGTCAAGGTAGAAGCCAGTCTTTAACCCTTGCTGCACATCTACGAGGAAACGCAACCCATGTTCGCAGATTTCCACAAGGTTGGGCACTTCCCCCCACAGCAACCTTTTAGTGGGCGCTAATCCTTCCTCCTTGCGCGCCTCCATGTCGCTGCGTTCGTAGATCCCTCTCGGCTTTAGCAACTCCCTCAGCGGTTCAAACCAAAGCGGTTGCAACCGCTCCATTCCTGTCGTCCTCACTTGCACTACCACGATGTCCGCATACTTGTCCACGACCAAGCCCGGCAAGAAATCGGCTTCCGCATGCACCACACGATAAGCGTTTGTCACTTTTGTCAAAGGCTTGCGTTGGTCAAGGGCACTCTGCAACCGACGGGCAAAAAATTCTTGGTCTATCGGTTCGTCCTGAAGCGTAAGCACTCTAACGGCAATGCGTGATTTTGCCGAATAGGTTCCCCATGCGATCCAGCGTCCCTTAGCGTCCAACAAAGCCACGATGTCCCCATCCGACACAGCGGGAGCCACATCGCTCACTTCGTCCCTAAAAACCAGCGGGTAAAAGCAACGCACCTTCTTGTCTTTTCCGTGCTTCAGTTTCACCCACAAGCGCATTCAGCGTTCACCTTCGCGACGAACGAGTCGGCTTAACTTGTTATGGGTCAGAAAGTCCACGGAGGCGCAGGATGACTTGCCAAAGAGTCTCTGCAGTGCCAAACCCACCTGCTTTTGTGACGATGACTCGTTGGCGTCCTTGTTCGTCTGTAGCCATGCCAACAGGCACGCCGGGCAAAAGGGACCCCAGCAATTGCCATCGCTGAACCCCTAATGCTTCCAAAACGGTTCTGGCGGTGATTCCACCAACCAGCACAAAAGCATTGAAAGAAGCCTCAGCGAACCATCCTTGCACCCAGTTGCGCAACTGTCGCCGCAATTGAGACAGCGAAGCCCTCTGTTCTCCTATCGTCCATTCCCAACGAACCGCCAAAACAGGTTCGTCAAGCAACGAAGGCAGCCGGGTCGGGCTCGCCTTCCGCACGGGCACTCCCCTGCTTGCCAAGTATGCCAGTTGGGTCTCAGCAACGGGCTGCTGGCTTCCCACAAGCACCAAAACCCGTTCGCAATGAGGCAGCGACGAAACCGTCTTTCTTGACAGTTTGCCGACAGTCGCCTTTGCAAGAGCAAAAGTCAACCCTGATGCTCCCACCAGCAACACGCGCCGCGATAGCCTCACCACAGCTTTGGCAATACCTTCCAAGTCCCTTTGCGTTTCCGCATCGCAAACCAAACCAACCTTATCCGCAACGGCTTGTTTAATGGCGGAGGCGAGACGAATCGGGTGACGGACAACTGCAAGAGGTAACAGTTGCAAGGGGATTGACTTTAACCCTGTTGCCCACAAGCGTTCCCGCACATCCGAAGAAGAAGCGGGCGCAGGCGGCTCTTTAGCGAAGTTGGTTTCCTCAAGGGGTTGACCGTGCACGAACACTTTCCCATCCCGAACGATACGCCCTTGCGCTGGGACCGACGGAGCAATCACCACCATATCCCACGAAGCAACTTTCCAAACACTTTCAACCATTTCGCCGACAAAGCCTCGCAGGGTGCTATCCACCTTAAGGAGCACCCAATCAGATGCCAGTAATGGCACCAAATGCTTCCGAACCCGCTTTGCTGTTTCTGATGCGGATCGCCACCGCACATCGGCGTCCACTGCTGCGCAGGAGTCTTCAAGCTGTCTCGTTGGTGGCTTAAGCCAAACGGTGGACTTGATCCCGCTATCGGCGAATGCCACCGCTGCATCCGCAGCCCCTGTCAAGTCGTCGGCAACAATTGCCCAACGCATCGGTTTAGCCCACCTTTCCGACTGACAAATAACGAAAGGGCTGGTGCCTTGGCACTTCCTCTTCTTGCAACTGCTATGCTACCATTTTGGCAGCTAAAAACCCTAACCCTCTTGCGAGGAGGTTTGACGCTGGTGGGTGACCAATCACCCCGATGGGTCCAACAGGTGCGGCAACGGTATGAAAGTGGCGTTGCCAGTGTGTTTTGCCTGCACGGCAATGTCCGTGACTTGCACCCCTTTGGAGGGCAGTATCTGCCTTTGCCCCAGTTCCTCGTTCGCGCCTTCACGGGTGGCAAGCAAATCGTGCTGTTTTACTCTATCCGCACAGGTGTCAACTTTGCTGAGCCGGCGATGGAGCGAGAGTTTTGTCAGTTTTTAGCCGTGCACTTCAGCCTTTCGGGCGAAGCCGCTTTAGCCGCTGCTGTCCGCAATGGCACCCTGCCACCGCAATTACAGGACTTGTTCAAGAACCCAACTTTTGCCCTCCCCATTTTGCAGAAGTTGCTGGAGACACGAGACAAAGTGGCCATCATCATGGAAGATGTGGAACTGATAGCGCCCAACCAAGAGTTAGCCTTTTTGAGCATGGACGATCGGCGCAACTTCGCTTTGTTGCGCAGTTGGGCGGAAAACCCTCGGTTGCTGAGCCGTGACAACTTCGTCTTCTGGCTCACTGAAAACTTGAGTGACCTCAACTCCCGTCTGCGCACAAGCACGCCCCATTTGGACATCACCGAACTCCCTTACCCCACTTATGAGCAGCGGTTAGCGTTCCTGCAAGAGGAGTTGAAAGAAGCAAAATTGCAATTGCATGACTTGACAGTTGAGCAATTTGCTCATTTGACAGCGGGGCTGACTTTAGCCTACCTGCGGGCGTTGATCATGGAAGCCCGCAAAAGCGGTGACCCCCTAACGGCTAACCATATCCGCCAACGCAAGGAGGAAATTTTCCGCGAAGAGTATGGCGGATTGATCAAGGTGCACGAACCTGAATATGGCTTGGATATGGTAGCGGGTTTAGATCCTGTCAAGCGCTTGCTTCGGCTCATCGCTTTCATCCTTCGCAGCGGCAACCGACAAGATGCCCCTATGGGTGTCGGTTTTGTTGGACCCCCGGGCACAGGCAAAACCTACATCGTCAAGGCGTTCGCTAAGGAAGTTGGGTTGCCACTGGTGGAAGTAGGCAATGTCCGCGAAATGTGGGTTGGGGCTTCGGAGCGCAATGCAGACAAAGTGATTGCTCTTTTGCGTTCCATGGTGCCTGTTATCGTCTTTTATGACGAGATTGACCAAGCCTACGGTCGGCGCGGCGAAATAGGAGACAGCGGCGTTTCCCAGCGGTTGTGGGCAAAGTTTGCGACCTTTATGGCGGACACTTCCCTGCGAGGGCTCATGCTCACCATCTGGGCAACAAACCGCCCCGATTTGGTAGACGAAGCCATCAAGCGCCCTGATCGGGCAGGCGATATCAAAATCCCCCTCTTCTTCGCTGCTGAAGATCCCGAAACCGTCTTGCGTATCAGTGCAAAGAAGCGGGGCTTTGCGTTGGACGATTTTGACTTTGCGCCCATCATTGAAAAAGTGCAAGGTTACTCGCCCGCAGAGCTGAACGCTGTGCTCACCCAAGCCCGTTGGTTTGCGTTGGAAGACAACTCCCCTGTCATCACTTTTGATCACTTGATGCGGGCGGCTTCCACCTACACCCCATCCCGCAACGAACAGATGATCGATTACATGGAAACGCTGGCGGCCTTAGAGTGCACTGACCAACGGCTACTGGTTTCGCCTTACCGGGAGATGTCGCGGGAAGAACTATCAAGACGAGCGCAAGAGTTGCGTTTTGCTCTCTCAGCCCAAGGGTTGCTGTAGCACCTATCCTTCAGACCTCTCAACGGCTCATAATAAAGCGAGGAGGTTATCGCCATGCAGTGGGGCTCTTTGTTCCGCCAAGCCTCAAGGTTGGCGCAGGAAGGCTATAGTCGTGACGAGGTTCGGGAGATTCTGCGCCGCGCTGCCGAACTTCAAGCGCAAGCAGAAAAAGAGCAACAAGAACGCATCCGACACGATGCGCTGCGCGCCGGTGCGTCAGCTGCTGGTATCCGCCCAGAGTTTTTGGAACGCGCCCTGCAAGAGTTCAAAGCTCGCCGACAACCCGTTGAGCGACCGAAAAAGCCCTTCCAATGGAACAAGATGGCAAAGTGGATGGTCTTAGGGATCCTCGCATTGCCAGTTTTGATCCTTGTTGCGGGAACCCTTTCCTTCGCCCTTAGCCTCGTGGTCACTGTTCTGGTAGCAGTGGGGTTTGCATTAGGCATCGCTGGGTTGGTGTTGCTGCTCCTTTCCCCTGTTGCAGGCATAGGGTTGCTCATCGGGTTAGCGTCGTTCTTCGGGTATTTTTTAGGTAGGGGCAACCCTTTCCGCAAAGGTCGTTCCCACCGCCGAGGTTGGAAGTGGGACGATGATGACGACGATGACGATGATGACTAATCCTCGCTGAGACAACGCCTCGCCCTCAACGGTAGCCTCCTCACCAGCGCCAAAATGACTCTTTTCAACCCTCACCCTCATACTGCATCCTCCCCTTGCCAAACCGTTTGCAAAGCCTTTGGTCAAAGGGAACAAATTTCAAACGCCTCTTCACCGTCGGTCGCACCAACAGGTAAGCCGTAGGGATGAAATACGCTACTGCTATAGCAGTGAAAAGGGCTAAGTCTTCGGGTGCGCTGAGCGCCTGAAAGCTCAAGGGGTAGGTGCCGCTGATGCCAACGAAAATGCTGAATTGGAGTAGGAACAGGTTGAGCGAATGGCGGTTGTGTTGGTGGGATCAGTGGTGTTGCTTCGTCAATCTGTGCCCTTGGAATCTTGACAACGGTCACAACAAAAGAGACTCTTGACAGCGAAGGAACAGATGGGGCATCCTTGCTATCGCGGAAGTGGCTTTTCAGACAACGCTCTGCTTTGGTAGGTGGTTCGTATGGCTGTCTTTTGGGGAGTGAGCACGATAGAATTATCCATCCCAGACAGCCACTCGCTGAAAGACAAGCGTCAGGTCGTCCGCAGCCTTTTAGACCGGGTGCGAAGCCGATTTAATGTCTCCGCTTGCGAAGCCGATCATTTGGATGACTGGCAGCGAGCAACCCTGACCTTTGCGATGGTGGCAAACGAAAAGGACTATATCCACGAATGCTTGATGCATATCGCCGAACTGATAGAGCGGGACGGACGCGTTGTTGTAGAAGACATCAGCGTGGAGTTATGGTGAGGAGGCACCAGTGCCCAACTGAAGGGACGGTGACTGCCAATGGCAAACTCAAGGCGCTTGGAGCGAGCCAATGAGTTGATCCGGGAGATTATCGGTGACTACCTGTTGCACCGAATGCGTGACCCTCGGTTGCAGTTTGTCACGATCACGGAAGTGCAGTTATCGCCAGACTTTCAGCACGGCAAAGTATTTTTCACCGTGCTGGGTGGAGAGGAACGAGAGCGGGAAGCATTAGCTGCCTTGCAAAGTGCGGAGCCGTTGCTGCGGGAGGAAATCAATCGGAATGTGCACTGGAGGTTTATCCCTCGTCTGACTTTCATCGTGGACAAGCGAATTGAAAAAGCAATGGGTGTGTTGGCTCTGTTGGACCAAATCGCTCAGTCAAAAGGAAGCATCGCTGAAGAGCCTGCTCCCAGCGAACCAAGCCGCAAACAACGGCGTAAAGTGAAGAAGTGAGAGGTTCGTTGCCATGCGAGTGCCTGCAAAGTTAGTGCGCACCTTACAATCTGCTGACCATATCGTTGTCGCTTCGCACATCAACCCGGAAGGAGATGCGATTGGGAGCGCATTAGCACTGGCGATAGGTTTGCAACAGATGGGCAAGTGCGTTCAAGTGGTTTGCCACAACGGGGTGCCGCAACGATATGCTTTTCTGCCCAACGCTCCCTCCGTCCTCCCAGAACCAACCTTTCCCCCTCACTTGCTTGTTTTGGTGGATTGTGCAGAATTGGAACGAGCGGATGTGCCTTCTTTTTTGAGAGATGATCCCCCTTCTGTCATCGTCATCGACCATCACCCAAAACAAAGCGCAGGAAACCCGCACAGGTGGGTCGTGTGGGTAGAGCCGACAGCCGCTGCTACTGGGGAAATGGTGGCTGCTTTGCTGAAGCGGTTGAAAGTTCCCTTGACCATCGAGATTGCCACTTGCCTTTACGCTGCTTTGGTTTCTGACACAGGAGTTTTCCGCTTTCAGAATACCACCCCTGCCACCTTGAGGTTAGCTGCTGTTCTGTTGGAGCACGGGGTGGATCCTCAAGAGATCGCCTATCGGGTGATGGAGTCTCGCTCTTTTGCCGCAACCCGCTTGCTGGCGCGGATGCTTCAATCGGCTCAATTTGAGCCAGAGATAGGGCTGTGTTGGTCAGTATTGACCCGCAAAGATTTCGCCCAGACAGGAACTTCGGAAGAAGACACGGAAAACTTTGTGAATTTTCTGGGCGCTGTAGAAGGGACTAAAGTCGCCGTTTTGTTCCGAGAAGTGGACTCCCATTTGGTCAAAGTGAGCCTTCGGGCAAGGGACGGGGTGAATGTCGCAGCCATTGCCCAACTGTTTGGGGGTGGGGGACATCCTGCAGCGGCTGGATGCCGACTGCGCCAACCCGTGCGCAAAGCCGTGCCCACCCTCTTGAACGCCGTGCGGTCTGCTTTGAACAGCAAAGGAACGCCTAAGGACTTGACCGGAAGAGGGTGAACCTCACCCATGAAGGGAACAACTCAGGAACCAGAAGGCGTGCTCTTATTGTTAAAACCATCAGGAATGACTGCCCACGATGTTGTGGAGTTCGTGCGCAAACAGTTGAAGATGCAACGCGTTGGGCATACAGGCACCTTAGACCCGTTAGCAGCAGGGCTAATGATCCTTTGCGTTGGGCGCGCTACTCGCTTAGCTGAGTTCCTTTCGGATTTGGACAAGGTCTACCGGTTCGAAATGGTTTTGGGCATAACCACCTCCTCCCAAGACGCTGAAGGGGAAGTGACGCAAAGGGCTTCCCCTGACAAAATCACGGCAGAGAAACTAAAAGCTGCTTTAGCGCAGTTTGTGGGGGAGATAGAGCAAGTGCCACCGATGCTATCAGCTGTTCACTACCAAGGGAAGCGATTGTATGAGTTAGCCCGAAAGGGCGTAGAGGTAGAACGGCGTCCCCGGCGGGTGGTTATCCATCGCTTGTCCCTGCTGGGTTGGTGGGAAACACCTGTCAAGCGGGCATTGGTGGAGGTCCATTGTTCCCGAGGAACCTACATCCGCACCCTTGTCAACGACATTGGTGCGGCGCTGGGTTGCGGGGCATACCAGCATTTCCTTGTTCGGGTGCAAGTGGGTCCTTTCCGCAGCGAGCAAGCTATCACATTGGAGGCTTTCCAAAAATCTGTGGAGGAAGGAGAATGGCGCCGTCACCTTTTGCCTCCTGATCAGGCTCTCCCCATGTTCCCCTCCCTCGTGCTGACGCCTTTAGAAGCACGGCGGCTGGGGAACGGGATGGAGAGCGTGATCGGAACGGTTTGGGGTTATCCCAATTTGACTGACAACGGGTTGGTGCGCCTTTACGACGCCGAACACCAGTTTCTGGGAGTGGGTGTGGTGAAAAGGCAGGGCAACCTGTGGGTTTGTCGCCCCCACAAACTGTTCCTTTCCTCAGCTTAGTGACCCGTTTAGGGTTGCGGCATAATAAACACAGGTTTGCCCAAACATTCTCGCGCTAAAGGAATTATGTTTCCAGTGTCGGAGGGATCCTCACAATGGAGCGGCAGGATCGTCGGGACGAATTGGAACAAGAATTGGAAAGACTGCGCCGGCATATTGCGGAACTGGAGGAGCAGCGACGCCAGTTGGAGCGCCAGTTGGCGGAAGCCCGAGAAAGCCAAGCCGCCGCAGCGATGGTTCCTCCTACAACGCAAGAGGAATTGACTCAGACGCTAACCCGAATGCTCTCCCGTTTCGCCCGGCTCCTTCAAGCCGAAGCGTGCGTGATTTTTGTCCACCGCACTGATGAAGACATCTTAATCCTTCATCCCCCAACCGTTGGCATAGAAATGCCTGTTTTGGGTGCTCTCGGCACAGTGCCCCGCGAGGGATTGGTGCAACATGTGTTCCAACAGCGAGTCCCTGTGATCGTCAATGACACCCGAGAAAGCCGCTACCCAGATGTGCGCATCTTGCAGGAAGCAGGGATCCGTAACGCTATCTTGGTGCCCCTCATGTGGGACAAGCGGGACGAAGAGCAGCGGGTAGTGGAGCGAAAGGCTATTGGCGTGCTCATGGTCGCAAACAAGCGGCGGCAGATGCCCTTCTCGGAAGAAGACCGACGCATTTTAGAGATCTTGGCTCGCCAATCGGCTTCCGTGATTGCTGGCGCCCAAATCTACATTGAGTTGCGAGAACGCACGGAACAGTTGGAACGGGCTTTTGAAAGCGTCTCAGCCGGGGTTATCCTGATCAACATCAATGGCAAAATCATCCTCGTCAACCACACTGCACTGCAAGCCTTCTGCAGCGGTGACGGCAATGTGATTGGCAAGCCCTTCACCCAAGTTATCCATCACGATAAGGTGCGTTCCCTTCTGCTCACCTCCCTTAACGAGAAGACCGAAGTGAGCGACGAAGTGGAAATCTACGAACCCGAGGAGCGCATCTACCGCGTGGAAACCAGCCTTGTTCGGGACGAATTGGGCAACCTCACAGGCGTCATCGCCCTCTTCTCTGACATCACGGAGATTCGCCGGTTGGAACGGATGAAAACGGAGTTCGTCTCCACCGTCTCCCACGAACTGCGGACTCCCTTGACTTCCATCAAGGGCTTTATCGCCACCCTGTTGGAGGACCGGGAAGGTTACTTTGATGCCGAGACCCGTTACGAGTTCTACCAGATCATTGACCAAGAGACTGACCGGTTGCGCCGCCTGATTGAAGACCTCTTGAACCTCTCCCGCATAGAACGGGGTGTCGCCCTCCAGCCCCATTGGCAACGGGTGGATTTGAGCAAAGTGATTGAGCGAGTCTTATCCATCCAACGCAGTTACACGGACAAGCATCAGTTAATCTCTGACATCCCTGAGGATTTGCCACCCATCGTTGCTGACGAGGACAAGATAGACGGGATCTTGACCAACTTGGTCAACAATGCGATCAAGTATTCGCCCAACGGTGGGGAGGTTCGGGTTCGGGCGGTTCGGGAAGACAACTCCATCCTCATTAGCGTCCAAGACCAAGGAATTGGCATCCCCAAGGACAAACTGACCAAGATCTTTGAGAAGTTTGAACGCATTGACACAAAAGAGACCCGAGCCGCTGGTGGCACTGGGATCGGTCTTTACTTGGTCAAGCACTTGGTGGAGTTGCACGAGGGACAAATTTGGGCAGAAAGCGAAGGGGTTGGGAAGGGTGCAACCTTCTATGTGCGCATCCCTATCTACCCCAAACGAGCAAGAGACGAAGGCTATTACTTTGACGATGTGGAACAGCACTTGCACCTATGACGCCAAGGAGGATGGCTATGAGCAGTTCTTCCCGGATCCGCCGCATTGCTATTGGCAGCGACCACGCTGGATTTGACTTGAAGGAATGGCTAAAAACCCGCCTTGAAGAAGCGGGATACGAATGCTCAGACTTTGGCACTTATACGCCTCAATCATGCGACTACCCCGACTTTGCTTCGGCTGTCGCTCAATCCGTCGTGAGGGGGGAATGCGAAACAGGGATCGTGATCTGCGGCACAGGGATTGGGAGCGCCATCGCTGCTAACAAAGTGCCCGGAGTCCGTTGTGCCCTTTGTTGGAACGAATACACAGCCCGCATGGCACGCTCCCATAACGATGCCAATGTGCTGGCGTTAGGAGCACGCGTGATCGGTAACGAGTTGGCATGGGAAATTGTTCGGGTTTGGTTGGAGACACCGTTTAGCGGGGAAGAACGACACCAACGTCGCCTGGACAAAGTTGCTGCTTTGGAGCAAGGGGCAAGTTCTGCCCAGGGGAGGCGCTAATCCATGACTGCCATCTTGGTCGCCTTCCTTTTCGCTACCATCCTTGGCATCCTTTTGACACCTTTGTCTATCCGATGGGCGCAACAGTTCCAAATCGTGGCACGCCCTTCCGCTCGGAAAGTCCACAAAGAACCTATCCCCTCTTGGGGCGGCATTGCCATCGTCCTCGGCTTCCTCGGAGGCTCTTTCATAAGTTGGCTAATGTTGGGTGAGGTCCCCAAGGAAGTCGTTGGAGTTCTTGTAGGGCTGTTTTGCATCACCCTCGTAGGCACTTGGGACGATCGCACTTCCCTCCGGCCTAAAGCTAAACTCTTGGGACAATTCTTGGCAGCGATGATCCCTACCGCTTTAGGATTGCGGATTGTGTTCATCAACAACCCCTTCGGGGAAGGTTACCTCTACCTTGCTGGGTGGTCTTCGTTTCTCTTGACAGTTTTGTGGATTGTGGGACTCATCAACGCTCTCAACCTGATTGACGGCTTAGACGGATTAGCAGCAGGCGTGAGTTTCTTTGCTGCGCTCACTTTAGCCTTCTTGGCAGCCAGCCAAAAACTACTCCCCGTTGCGGCGGCGTTCGCTGCCCTTGCTGGCGCCTGTATGGGCTTTCTGCCCTACAACTTTCATCCTGCCCGAGTGTTCATGGGCGACACAGGGGCGATGGCGTTGGGCTATTTGTTCGCCACCTTGTCCATCCTCGGTGCAGTCAAAAGCGTGGCTGCCCTTTCAGTCATGTTCATGACGGGGTTGGTCTTAGCATACCCTTTAATGGACACCGCTTTTGCAATTGTCCGCCGCTGGCTTGCCCGCCGTCCCATCTTTAGTGCCGACCGAGGACACTTGCACCATCGGCTTCTGGACAGCGGCTTGGACCAACGCCAAGCCGTTCTGATGCTCTATGCCCTCACCCTCGCCTTCTGCCTCTTGGCTGTTCTGCTCACGAGGGGAAAGGTTTAAGCCTTGCGATTTTTGCTTTAAGGGAGGAACGCTTTTGGGAAGGAACTGGCTACCGCTGCAAAGGAGCCGTTTGCTCCTCTTCGTTGACGCTGAGAAGTTCTGCCTTCTTCATCCCCTTTTGCATGACCAGATGGAACATGACCAGCTGCCAAAAGCACCACTCGCCTGCAAAGTTTGCGACAAATTTGGGGTGAGAGAAATTTGACTGAAGGGGGCGAAGAGATGGCACCTTCACCCTTGCCCATCAAGGTCATGCCGATTTTCGGAACCCGACCCGAAGCAATTAAAATGGCACCTGTGGTGCACACCCTTGCTGCCGATGAACGTTTTGAAGTCGTCATCACAGTTACGGCGCAGCATCGGGAGATGCTGGATCAATTTTTGCGATTCTTTGAGATGACGCCTCGCTACGACTTGAACCTGATGCAGGAAGGGCAAACTTTAGCAGACCTCACCAGCCGCGCTGTCGTCGGCTTAGACCAGATTTTGCGCATCGAACAGCCGAATTTGGTTTTAGTCCAAGGGGACACCACGACCGCCTTCGTTGGTGCTTTGGTCGCTTATTACCACAAAATCCCTTGCGGGCACATAGAAGCGGGCTTGCGCACAGGGGACAAATTTGCGCCCTTTCCCGAAGAGATGAATCGCAAACTCATCGGTGCAATTGCTGACCTTCATTTCGCCCCTACTCTGACCGCAAAGCAAAATTTGTTGCGCGAAGGGGTGGACGAAAGGAGCGTTTTTGTTACGGGCAACACCGTCATAGATGCTCTGTTGTGGACGCTGCAGAAGTTAGAAGCAACTAACCCCAAACCGTCGCAAGCGTCCGAACACCGAATGGTGTTGGTCACAGCTCACCGTCGGGAAAATTGGGGCGCACCAATGGAACGGATTTGCCGAGCCCTCCGTCGGATTGTTGAGAAGTTCTCCGATGTGCATATTGTTTTTCCGATGCACAAAAATCCTGTGGTTCGGCAAGTGGCGTATCGAGAAATGGGCGACCATCCCCGAATCACTTTGTGCGAACCACCCGACTACTTTGAATTTGTTCAGCTAATGCGCGACGCCTACCTGATTGTCACCGATAGCGGGGGCGTTCAAGAAGAAGCACCCACCTTGGGCAAACCCGTGTTGGTGTTGCGGGACAAAACGGAGCGCCCCGAAGCTGTGCAAGCCGGCGTCGTCAAAGTTATTGGCACCGACGAAGAACGCATTGTCAGTGAAGTTTCCCTTCTGCTCAAGGACGAAACTGCCTACCGAGCCATGCAACGCCCTGTCAACCCCTACGGGGATGGCAAAGCCGCCACACGAATCCAACAAGCCATCTTGAACTTCTTCGGTCACAGCGAACGTCCCGAAGAGTTTCAGCCTTTACTTGATCTTGCGAAAACTTAGCGGGGTTAAAAAGGTTGTCCGCAATCGCTCAAACTTGGGTGGTCGACCATGCGAGATGCCCCCAATCCACCCGAAAAGCAGCAAAACTTGCAGGTTCTCTAACCTTTGACCGGTTCCACCAACTCCCACTTCGGGGAGAGCCCACCCACCGCATACTTGAGGCTGCCAACTTACATTGGTAAGCTTGGGGGCATCCCAACCACCAGGTTGTCCCCAGCAAGCAGTTTCTTGCTCCTTGTGGCAAATTTTGAACAGTGTTCAGCCAAACCAGACTGCCAACCTCATCTGGAGGTGGCTACTGCATGTCCCATAAGAAATCAACAAATCGCTCATCCCAGTCCCGAAAACAGCAGCCAGTGGCACCAGAGGGCAAGAAACTTATCATCGTGGAGTCGCCGGCAAAAGCCCGCACCATCCGGCAAATTGTGGGAGACGAGTTTTTGGTAGAGAGCACTATGGGGCACATTATGGATCTGCCCGAACGCAAGTTTGGCGTGGATCTGGAAAACGGGTTTGAGCCAAAGTATGTTATCCGTCCCAAGCGCAAAGAAGTGATCAAGCGCTTGCGCGAAATAGCGCAAGCCGCCAGCGAGGTCTTTCTTGCTTCTGACCCCGATCGGGAAGGCGAAGCCATTGCTTGGCATGTCGCTAAAGTCATCAAGTGTCCCAACGCCAAGCGCATAGAGTTCCACGAGATCACTAAGCCCGCTGTCCTCCACGCTATCCAACATCCCCGAGAGATTGATGAAAACTTGGTCAACGCCCAACAAGCACGGCGGGTGTTAGACCGCATCTTCGGCTACACGCTAAGTCCGCTGCTCTGGCAGAAAATCAAGCGCAACCTGTCAGCAGGGCGCGTCCAATCGGTGGCGCTCCGGCTGGTAGTGGAGCGGGAACGCGCCATCCAAAACTTTGTTCCGCAGGAATACTGGAGTATCACTGCGACCCTTTCTCCTGCAGACCGTGACGCTCCTTTTGAAGCGCGCTTGATTCAAATTGGTGACCGAAAAGTGACAACGCCGGAGCGAGGGGAAAAGGCGGAAGGGGAAGAACCTGCCGAACAACCTCCTACTGAGAAAATAGACAAGAGCGTGGTTATCGAAAACGAAGGGCAAGCGAAAGCATTGGTCGCTCTCTTAGAGCAAGCCCGCTACGCTGTTTTGAAGGTGGAACGGGGCGAGCGAAGGAGGACGCCGCCACCTCCCTTCATCACCTCCACGCTCCAACAAGCCGCTTCTCGCCATTTGGGTTACAACCCGACCCGCACCATGCGCATTGCTCAACAACTCTATGAAGGGGTAGACCTTGGTCCTGAGGGCACGGTCGGCTTGATCACCTACATGCGCACCGATTCGCCCCGCGTTTCGGAAGTGGCACAAGCCCAAGCCGCCGATTTTATTCGCCAGACTTTTGGCGAAGCCTTCTTACCACCCAAGCCACGCCAATATCGCGCCCGCAAATCCGCCCAAGAAGCCCACGAAGCCATCCGCCCAACCTCTGTCTTCCGCACCCCCGAGCAAGTCAAGCCCTACCTGACCGACGAGCAATTCGCCCTTTACGAACTGATTTGGAAGCGCTTTGTCGCCAGCCAGATGGCGGATGCCCTTTACGATACCCTTACCGTTGACATCGTTGCCCGAAACGGACACATCCCGATAAACGGTCAAGAGGGCTTGCCCGAATGGTTGACAGGTGCTCACGAGTTCCTTTTCCGCTCAACGGGGCGGTTGTTGAAGTTTGCGGGTTGGTTAGCCATCTACCAAGCCGACGAAGAGGAAGAAGAAACCGACGGCGAAGGGATGAATATCCCTGAGTTAGCCGAAGGGGAATTGCTGCGGCTGTTGGCGCTGAACCCTGAACAGCACTTCACCAAGCCACCTGCTCGCTACACCCAAGCGACGCTGGTAAAAGCGTTGGAGGAGTTGGGCATCGGTCGTCCGTCCACTTATGCCCCCACAGTGGACACAATTGTCAAGCGAGGGTATGTGGAACTCAAGGGCAAGCAGCTGGTGCCCACGCCGTTGGGCATGTTGGTGTGCGACAAGTTGGTGCAGTTTTTCCCAGACTTGCTCAGTGTGGACTTCACTGCCCAAATGGAGGACCGATTAGACGAAGTGGAAGAAGGCAAACAGGATTGGCGAGAGATTGTCCGCCATTTCTACGAGCCCTTCAAAGAAGCTTTGGAGCATGCTAAGGAACGCATGAGTCAAGAGGGTGGCTTGACGACGGATCAGAAGTGTCCACTGTGTGGGGCAACCATGTTGGTGAAGTTTTCCGCTTACGGACCCTTCCTCGCTTGTGAACGCTACCCTGAGTGCCGCGCCCTCATCCCCATGGAAGAAGGTGCTACGAAAGATTGCCCTCACTGCGGCAGCGTGATGGTGCGCCGGGGCAACGATCACTTGCGCTACTTCCTGTGCTTGCAGTGTGGATCCGTAGAACCTGCTGATGGGCAGGAACTTGTCCCTTGCCCCGAATGCAGGAAAGGAGTGTTGGTGCCCCGAACGGTGCGCAAAGGACGAATGAGGGGGCGCCAGTTCTTTAGTTGCTCCCGCTACCCTGCCTGCAAGTTCGCCACTTGGGACAAACCCTTGCCCACCCCTTGTCCCAACTGCGGCGGCCTAATGGTAGAAAAGCGACTGAAGGACGAAGAGCCTGCCACTGTCTGCACCCAGTGCGGCTTGACCGAACTCTCTAAGGTGTAACAAGCAGGTTCGCTACCAACTCCAGCTCCTAACGACCAACAAAGTGATTGGCAACGCAAAGGAGAGGCTTTGTTTCTCAACAGCCGCAATTCTTTGCCAGCACTTATTGGAATTCCCAAACCATGTCGCCCTCTTGGTGCCATTCCCTTTGCTGTGCAAAAAGCCGCGAAAAGAGATGTCATCAGCAAGGTCGCGCCAAAATGTCAGCGGCAAGCAATTTTTTGCGGCTTTGAGATGGTAGGAGGGATTGACAATGGGATGGGTGATGTTGGCGCTGCTCATGATGATGGCACCGTTAGGGGCACAGGAGGGAACGGAAATGCGCGTGGTGGACCAATTGCCGACCAAAGGAGGGAACCGCTTCTACCAAGGCAACCGATCGCCGCTAACACCCTCCCCTTTGATCCCGCTTCCCATTAGGAGCATTCAACCCAAAGGGTGGTTGGCAACGCAGTTGCAGTTGATGGCAACAGGGCTTTTGGGACGGTTGCCTGAACTCAGTCCTTGGTGCCGATGGGAGGGCAACGCATGGGCAAATCCCAAAGGCGAAGGACACTCCCCTTGGGAAGAGTTGCCTTACTGGCTGCGAGGCTTCACGATGTTAGCCTACCTCACTCGCGACCAACACTTGATCACCGAAGCGCAACGGTGGATCGACGCCATCTTGTCCGGTCAAGAGCCTTCAGGCTATTTCGGTCCCCGAGAGAACTGGCGCAACCGAGACCTGTGGCCGCACATGCTGGCGTTGGAGATTTTACGGGTGCATTACGAAGCAACAGGGGACAACCGAGTGATCCCATTCATGTTGCGTTTTTGTCGCTGGCTGACCAATGTGCCTCGTGAAGACCTTATCCCGCCAACAAGGGGTGGCGGCTGGCAGCACATTCGCGGGGGCGATTTGCTGGACAGCGTGCTGTGGCTATACAACCAAACGGGAGAAGCGTGGCTGCTGGAGTTGGCAAGGATTGTCCACGAACGAACAGCGGATTGGGCAAAGGGCATTCCTCACAGGGTCATCCCTTTCTGGTGGCACGGAGTGAACATCTGTCAAGGCTTTCGTGAGCCTGCCCAGTTCTGGCAACTGGCAAAGGAGCCCCAATACTTGCAAGCGACCATTCGCAACTACGAGTTGGTAATGGACATTTACGGTCAAGTGCCCGGTGGGATGTTTGGCGCTGACGAAAACTGCCGCCCCGGCTACACGGGTCCCCAGCAAGCCGCTGAAACTTGCAGCATGGCGGAGTTCATCAAAAGCCACGCTATGTTGGCGCGCATTACGGGCGATGGCATTTGGGCGGATCGGGCAGAAGAGATTGCCTTCAACTCATTGCCTGCTGCTTTCACGCCCGATTACAAAGCTTTACACTACTTGACCGCACCCAACATGGTGCAACTGGATCGGGGTAACAAAGCCCCCTATTTGCAAAATGCGGGCACTATGTTGTCCTACGAACCCTACGAAACCTATCGCTGCTGCCAACACAATCACGGTTTGGGCTGGACCAGTTTCGCTCAACACTTGTGGATGGCGACGCCGCAAAACGGTTTGGCTGCCGTGCTTTATGCCCCTTGCGAAGTGACCGCAAAAGTAGGCGATGGAACGACAGTGCGCTTGACAACTGTGACCGATTACCCCTTTGACGACACCGTAGTGATCACTGTTCACACACCTAAACCCGTTCGCTTTCCGCTAACCCTTCGCATCCCTTCGTGGTGCGAAGGCGCAACCGTATCGGTCAACAAGCGCTTACTCAAAGGTAACCTCAAGCCCAACACCTTCGCCACCGTAGAACGCGTTTGGCGCAGCGGGGATGTGGTGCACCTTCGGTTGCCCATGCAGTTACAAATTCGAATCTGGGAGAAGCAACGCAACGCTGTGTCAGTGCGTTACGGTCCCCTTTGGTTCTCCTTGCGTATCGGCGAGCGTTGGGAAAAGTATCGGGAACAAGGCGAATGGACAGCGTGGGAAGTGTTTCCAACGACGCCTTGGAACTATGGGCTCCTCGTGAACTTGCAGCGACCCGAAACATCGTTTGAAATTGTCAAGCGACCCAAACCCCTACCCGAGCAACCGTTCACGATAGACAACGCGCCCATCCTGTTGCGAGCAAAGGGGAAGCGCATTCCGCAGTGGACAATGTTGGGCGGCATCGTAGGTCCGCTGCAAGATAGCCCTGTTATCAGCGATGAGCCAGAGGAAGAAATCACGCTAATCCCTATGGGATGCGCGCGATTGCGCATCAGCGTGTTTCCCCGCATCGCTCAACCGGGGGAGCAAGGGCATCGTTGGGAATCACTCATTGAGACGATCCCCGAAGCATCGCACACTTGGTATGCGGACACTGTGGAAGCATTGCGCGACGGTTTGTTGCCGCAAAACTCTAACGACCACAGCATTCCCCGATGGACAGCGTGGGATCACCGAGGCACGAGTGAGTGGGTGCAATACACTTTCGCTCAGCCACGAAAAATTGCGTGGTGCGAAGTGTATTGGTTTGACGACGAACCGAGCGGTGGTCATTGTCGCGTGCCGCAGAGTTGGCGCGTGCTCTGGTGGGACGGGGAGCAGTGGCAAGAAGTGCGCAACTCGTCAGGCTACGGCGTTGCCAAAGACCAATTCAACCGCGTCACTTTTGACCCTGTGGTAACCCATAGAATCCGGTTGGAAATCCGCTGCCGCCCTAACTTCTCGGTTGGCATCTTGGAGTGGCGAGTAGGCAACAGCAGATGAGGAATCCGTTCCACTCACCGCCTCTTCTGGTTTGCCACTTTCGGGGTTATATTCCGCCTACCTAAGGCGTAATTATAGATTGGGCGGCTACGCTCGGGCTTTTCGGCAAAAACCTGGTAGCAGAAAGAAGGAGTGAGGATGTTGCTGGCTTCTAAATGCTATGTTCTTTTGGTCTGTGCTCAGCGTTGGCTGCTCATTGCTATTTTGGTGTCCGTTGGTGTTTTGGGTGGCAGGGAAGTTGCCCACGCCGCCCCCTTTGAGTTCATCGTGTTCACGGCAGACACCGACAACACAGGTGGAAGTAACCCTGTTGGTGCTCCTGCTGACAGTCATCCCCGCCTGCCCAGCATTAGCCCGGGGGTTACCCTCAACCCTTCCGTCGCAAAGTTAGGCGGTGTGGAAACAGGTCCCCTCAACGGGGTCGTTTACGGTCCTACCGCTTACGGTGGCAACACTGGGGGCACAACGGGCTGGGTAAATGTTTCCTTCGTCATCCCCGTTGGCGGTTACCTCCAGTTCGTTTTTGAAGTCGCCGATGTGGGGGATACCATAATCCATTCCTCCTTGGCAATTGACAACATTCGGTTGAACGGGCAGTTGTTGTTCAGTTTTGAAGGTGGTCTCCCACCGGGCTTTGTAGGGCTTGGCAGTTATGGGGTCTCTGGTGCGGTAACAAACCTTGCCCCAACTGAAGGCGACTCCTTTGGTTTCATTGACACCTCGTGGGGTGTGCTCCCTTTGTTTGACCCTGTTGAGGGGACAGAGGCTTCCCGCTTCGTGTTCTTCCACGAGCCACCTTCGCCCTTCACAATCGTTGTCAAGCCAGGCGATGTGCTAACGATGGACTTAGCCTTTCTGACTAACGATGGCGGCATTTACCGAGACTACGCCATCGTGCAGGTCAAAATCACGCCGGAACCCAGTGCAGCCTTTGCGTTGGGATTGGGGATCATTGGTTTGGTGGTATGGCGCCGGCGGATACAGTCGTTGGGCTAAGCACAAGTTGGCTGCACTTCTCTGCTAACTGCCTCAAGGAGAGCCCTCAACCCTTCTTTTCCAAGGTGGTGGCTCCTCCTTTTGCCTCTCTATGGCTTATTGCCTCTTTGTGGCTTAGACCCAAAGCCTTCTCACCTGACGCCTCAAAACCCTGAAAAGCCTCTTGTAGCGTTCCCCTTTCAGTGGCGTTAGATTGAGCGATGGTGACGGCAATGGACGAACGGACGCTGCGCGTGTTGGAACTGGACAAAATTTTGCTCGCTTTGGAACAACGGTGCGCTACGGAGATGGCGAAAGAGTTGGTGCGGGCATTGTTGCCTGCGACGGACATAGATGAAGTGCGGCGGCGGCAAAAGGAAACCACTGACGCGCGCCGCCGGGTGGAGCGGTTTGGTTCGCCACCCTTAGGGGGCATCAGCGATTTGCGCTCTTCGTTGGAACAAGCGCAAAAAGGGACTCTCTTGGAGCCACACCATTTGCTCACCATCGCCCGAACTTTGGAACGAGCAACGGACCTGAAATTCTGGTTGCTCAAAACAGCGGAGGAAGACAGCCTACGGTTACATGCGGAACGCATTGGCGATCATGCTCGTTTAATCGCTCGCATCCGTTGGTGCATTGGGGAAGAT
>VAPR01000427.1_pt1 | contig 27532 bp, 18 predicted proteins | sample 3380701 | NCBI WGS metagenome assembly VAPR01 (sample SAMN11536904, study PRJNA540576) | hot springs metagenome | isolation source: hot spring wet sediment | place: Spain: Lobios | collected 2014-01 | reverse complement strand
TCGCCGGACCGCCCCAGGTGCGGCACATCCCGCAGCAGGACCACTTTCATCCCCGGATCCTCCTGACAGAGATCCACCCACGGGCCTCCCGGGCGCGCTGCTCAGGGGCCCGCTTCCGAGAAGGGTATCTTAGCAGGGAAGCGATGGCCGGACAACCGGCCTTCGGCGCTGAAGGTTCGCTCCGCAGCCTGGATCCGCATCTTCCCCTCTGGCTGGCGGAGATCCAGAGATCGAAGGCGCTCCACGAATCATCCGTGTGGCACCCGAATTCGCGTCGCAGGGCTTCGTCAGGGCGGCCGCCCCCCTTGACAAAACGCGGGAAACCCTTTATGCTGGGATTAGAACATTTGTTCTAATCGGAGGCGGCGATGGCCCTTCGGGATCGGCTGCTCACGTTCCTGGAGGCTTACTGGGAGACCCACGGTTACGGCCCCACCCTGGAGGAGATCCGGCGCCACGTGGGGCTCTCCTCCCGCTCCCATGTCCTCTATCACCTGCGGGCCCTGGCCCAGGAAGGCCGGGTCCAGCAGGAGCCCGGCAAGCATCGCACGTGGCGCCCGACCGATCGCTCCGCCTCCCGCATCTCGATCCCCCTGAAAGGCGTGGTCCCCGCCTCCCATCCGGATCAGGTGGATGAGGTGGTGCCGCAGGAGCTCGGGGATCTATGGCTCCCCACCGCATGGGTCCCTCCGCGCTGTCGGTTCGCCCTCTGGGTGCGGGGGGACTCCATGATCGGCCTCGGGATCCGTCCTTTCGACATCGTCCTGGTCGAGCCGGTCTCCCCGGAGGAAGTCCGTTCCGGGGATCTGGTGGTGGCGCGGGTGAAGGGCCGCAACCAGATGACCCTGAAGCAGCTGGTTCAGGATCCGGAGACCCGGACGTGGTGGCTGCGGCCCGCCCATCCGGAGCTGGCGCCCGTGCGGATGGACTGGCAGACGTGGACCCTGGAGGGCCGCGTGGCTTTCCGGTTCGGGCCGGTGCGGGATCTGGGGAGCATCACGGCGGCCTAACTGGATAAAAGGTGCCACACGAATGATTCGTGGAGCACCTTAAGGCGGCGCCGCGCTCCCTTCCTCGCAGGCGGAGAGGAGGCGTCCGGATGAAGCGGCGGTGGCTGGAGGCCCAGGCGGATCTGGTGGAGCAGGTGCTCTGGCAGCATCGATCGCCCGGGCGGGTGACGGGCGGCCGGCTCACGCCGACGACGATCTTTTTTCAGATCGTCCCCGCCCCCGGCGTCCGCTGGTCGCGCCTGGAGGGGCTGGCGGAGGAGCTGGCTCTGGCCCTCGGGGTGCCCAGCGTGCGGATCCAGCGGGAGGGGCCGGTGGTGCAGCTGGAGATCCCCCGGCCCGATCCCCAGACGGTGCGCTTCCTCCCGCTGATGGAACAGGTCCGCCGGACGCTGGCCCGCTACCCGCTCTACACCGCCCTCCTCGGGCTGGCCGCGGACGGCGCGCCGCTGCTGATCCGCCTGACCAGCCCGCAGGTCGCCCACATCCTGATCGCCGGGACCACGGGGTCGGGCAAGACGTCGCTGGCCCGGACGATGCTGGCCAGCCTGGTGTTGACCCATCGGCCCGCTCAGCTCGCCTTGATGCTCCTGGATCCCAAGGGGACGGCCTTCGCGGCCTTCCGCGAGCTCCCCCACGTGCAGGCCTTCGTCCCGGGGGATCCCTCGGAGGCGGCCGCATGCCTGGAGGAGGCGGTCCGGCGGATGGAGCGTCGCGCGCAGGAGGGGATCTCGACCCCTCGCCTGCTGATCGTCATCGATGAGCTGGGGGATCTGGTGCAGCAGGGAGGACGGGAGGTGGGCGCGCTGCTGGCCCGGCTGGCCCAGCGGGGCCGGGAGGCGGGGATTCATCTCCTGGCCTGCACCCAGAAGCCGTCGGCGGCGTTGCTGGGCGGGCAGCTGACCGCCAACTTCCCCGCCCGCCTGGTCGGACGGGTGGTCTCGGCGGAGGACGCGCGGGTGGCGGCGGGGATCGGCGGGACCGGTGCGGAGCGTCTGCAGGGGAAGGGGGATTTCCTGGCGGTGGTGGGCGGAACGGTCACCCGTTTCCAGGCGGCGTATCTGGCGCCCGAGGAGCTCCGCGCCGTGCTCCGGCAGAGAACGGCGAATGAGAGGGGATGAACAACGCTCGCATGCGGCTTGCGGTTCGCGATCTCGAACAGGAGGTCACAGATGCGGACGGCGTGGCTGGGATTGTTCGGGATGCTCTGCGCGGTCGCCTTCGGGATCACGGGGGCGATCTGGGTGGGGCTTCATCTCGGCGGGTGGGGGCTGGCGGTGATCACCGGGCTCGCCCTGGGGATCCCGGTGGCCGTTCTGCTGCTCTCCGCACGGCCCCGGCCGGCCGTCTGGGTCGGGGAACCGGTGACGGCACCCTGGGTGGAACGCGATCCCGCGCCCGGGATCACCAGCGGAGCGCCCTGGGCCGCCCCGGCGAACGGCTGGGGGATGGCCCCCCCAGGCCGGGGGCCCTTCGGGCTTCCCTTCCCAACGATCCCCTGGATCTCCTGGATCGCCTGGATGCCCGGGCCGCCCGCGCCGGAGCCCCACCGCGGGGGATGGCCCCTTCTGCCCCCTCCGGCGCCCCGGACCTTCACGGTGATCGGGGAGGATGGGGAGGAGTGAAGCCGCTGGGGAGGCCACCGGAAGGGCCTCCCCAGCGCTTCAGTTCTCCTGGAAGATGTGCTACGCTCAGGCGCGCGAGGCGCAAATGGAGAGAGGCGTCGCGTCAGGCCAAGAGGCGGTGGGGCATACTCCGGCGCAGGTCCCGGGCAACGGTCGCTGGAGGATGTCTCCTCCGACGCGATCTTCTGCTCTTTCCTCCCACCTCGTCTTGCGAGTGACAAGGATCATCGCCTTGTAGGAGCCTCACCCGTGACCCGATTCCTGGGCGGAGCGCGTTACCCCCCAGCGTTCTGGCTGCTGTTCTGGGGGACATGGATCAGCGCGACGGGCGGGAGCATGGTCTGGCCTTTCCTGACGCTGTATCTCCGGCAGCGTCTGGCCACCCCATTGACGCAGATCACCATGCTGCTCACCCTGAACGCAGTAACGGGTCTGGTGACCACCGCCATCGCGGGTCTGGTGGTGGATCGTTTCGGCCGGAAGGGGGCGATGGTCATCGGCCTGCTGGGCTCCGGCCTGGCCATGCTGGGGATGATCCCGGCCGCCTCCCTGGCGGCGTGGGCGGCGCTGATGGCCCTCATGGGAGGGTTCGGCCCGGTTTATCGGGTGGGAGGCGATGCCATGGTCGCCGACTTGATCGAGCCCTCTCAACGGGCCTCCGCCTACGCCCTGTTGCGCATGATCGCCAATCTGGGGGTGGCCGTCGGCCCGGCCATCGGGGGCTTCATCGTCTCCGCCTCTTACACCCTGGCCTTCATCCTGGGTGGCCTTGCCCAGATCCTTTTCGCGGCGCTGGTGCTCCTGCGGGTGCGGGAGACCCGCCCGTCCACCCCCGAAGGTCCTCGTCCGCTCCGCCGAGGGGAAGGGTATGAGATCGTCCTGCGGGATCGGCTGTTCCTGGCCTTCTGCGGGCTTTACACCCTGGCCGGGATGGCCTATGCGCTGATGATGGTGCTGCTGCCGGTCTACGTGAAGGAGAACTACGGGGTGCCGGAGCGGCTGTATGGGTTCATCATGACCACCAACGCGGCCATGGTGGTGGGATTGCAATACGGGATCACCCGGCTGGTGGGCCGTTTCCCTGCGCTGTCGGTGCTGGCCGTGGGCGCTCTGTTTTACGCCCTGGGGGTGGGAAGCGTGGCCCTGGGGCGGAGCTTCCCGGCCTTTCTGTTCAGCATGGTCCTGCTCACCATCGGGGAGATGCTGATGATCCCCACGGCCACCACCCTGACGGCGAACCTGGCCCCTCCGGCCGCGCGGGGCCGGTATATGAGCGTGTATGGGCTCACGTGGGGGCTGGGATTCGGGGTGGGGCCGGTGATCGGAGGGCTGTTGCACGATCAGGTCGGGCCCACGGCCATCTGGTGGGGCGGGGCCGGGATGGCCCTCCTGGCCGCGCTGGGATTCCTCTGGCTCGGGCGCCGATCCCCACCGGCTTGGGCCCCGGGAGGGGCGCGCCCGTCTCCTGAGTGAGCCCTCTTCTCCCGGCGCCTCCACCCTCGCGCGCACGCTTTACAGATGAGAGAGAACGTATTTCCAGAACTCCATGGCGAACTGCGGAGGCACACAGATGTGGGCCCGAGGCTGGCGCCAGTAAGCCCAATTCGGGAATCGCTGACGGATCTCCTGCACAGGGATCGGACGCGAGAGCAGCTGAACATCGGCGATATCGGCGATGTATCGGCCATACCATCCTTCGAAGGGATCGTCCTGAAGCCTGGGAGGGCTGATCACCGTTCCGATCGCGACAAGGCAAGAAACAGGACGCCTGATATAAAAGACTACACGATCCCCCGGATGAGCCTGCTTGTCAATGGTCCACCAACGTTCGCTAAGGTCTTCCTGGATACCAGCGTGATTTTCGCCGCCGTCCTCTCACCCCAGGGAGGCGCGCGGATGGTCCTGCGCCTGGGCGAAATCGGTTACCTGCGCCTGATGGTAGGCCCCAGGTCTTGCGGGAATGCGAAGAGGTCGTGCGCCGCAAAGCTCCCGGTTCTCTCTCCGACCTGGCCCTCCTGCTAAACGCAGCCCACGTGGAGATGACCCCAGAGGCCAGCCCGAAAGCCCTGGAGCAGGCCCTCCAGTGGATCTCTTATCCACCTGACGCGGGGATCCTGGCAGAGGCGTTGGAGGCCAGGGCAGACTGGCTGGTGACTCACGATGCGCGCCACTTCCTGACCCTCCCGCCCGATGCGCTTCCTTTACGGGTGGGCACTCCCGGCGACCTGCTGGGATGGCTTCGTCAGCTTCTTATCCAGCAGGCCGGATGAGCGCTGGTTCGAGGAAGTCGAGAGATGCGGAATTCTTCACTCCCGCTGCAGTCCCGCCGAACCCCAGGGGCGGTAGCGGCGGAAGCGATCGTTCCAGTCGGCAGGGCAGCTTCCCCAAGGATGATTTCCAAATGAAACCGCAGCAGCTCCTTTCACCTCACGCCACGGCCCGGGAACGCGGGAGGGGGAGCGCCCAGGTGCCTTCGCCGCTCACCCGCAGGTCCTTGCGCTGGAACCACCACCCCGCCAGCAGGAGGAAGACCAGCGAGGCGATCAGCAGCCCCACGAGCCAGTCCACCCGCAGGGAACGGACAGCCTCTCCCCCCTGATAGTATGTGAAAGGCGAAAGGCGGGCCACGGGCTCCAGCCGCTCATCCAGCCGGGCCAGCGCGGTCAGGAAGAACCCCGCAACAAGCAACGTCCCCGCCACCGCCGCCGCGACCCGCCGGGAGGGCAGCGCCAGGCTGAGCCACAAGGACAAGCTCCCGAACAGCCACAGCAGCGCGAACATCGAGAGGAAAGGCGTGAGCATCTCCCATGGCCCCAGACCCAGATGCCGGGAGAGCGGCTGCGCGAGGATCAGGCCCAAATACGAGAGCCCCAGGATCCCCACAGTGGCCACCAGGAAGGCCAGGACGCGGGCGGCGAAGAACGCCCACCGGCTCACCGGCTGCCCGAGGAGCAGATCCAGCTGTCCTCCCTCCTCCAGCCCGGCGATCAGGGCGCTGCCGGCGAGGATGGCGAAAAACCCCAGGATGAGCGGCAGCCAGGAGAAGAACTCCGCGTGCAGATACGTCGCCGGATCCGCGATGTCCTGGATCTCCCCGAAGAAGACCAGCAGCTCCCGGGGATAGGCGCGCAGCAGCTCCTCCCACTGGGCCCGCTGCTCGAAGATCGTGTCATAGAAGGGGATGAGATAGCCCCCCAGCAACCCCAGCCCCAGCCCCCAGCCCACCATCGCCCAGCGGAATCCGGACAGCGTGTAACGAAAGATCGCTTTCATGGATAGGCCTCCGAAGACGCAGGGGACGGCTCATAATACGCCAGGAAGATCTCCTCCAGGCTCGGGCGCTCGGTCTCCAGATCCCGGACCGGGAAGGCCGCCAGGGCCTTGATCAGGGGATCCATCCGCCCTTCCACCTGCAGCAGGAGCTCCTCCCCGTCCTCCCGGCGGAGGAGCCGCACGCCGGGCAGAGCCATCAGCGGCCGGGGATCCACCGGCCCCTCGAACCGGATGCGCACCCGACGCACGGCGCGGCGGATCAGATCCTCCGTCCCGGCCACCTCCACCACCACGCCCTGCCGGATGATCCCCACGCGGTCGGCCACCTGCTCCACCTCGCTCATGATGTGGGAGGCGAAGAACACCGTGGCCCCCGCGTCCCGAGCCTCCCGCATCAGCCGCAGAACCTCCTGCTGCATCAGGGGATCCAGCCCCAGGGTGGGCTCGTCCAGGATCAGCAGCTTGGGCCGGTGCATCAGGGCCTGGATCACCCCTACCTTCTGCTTGTTGCCCTTGGACAGGTTACGGATGCGGGGACGCAGGTCCAGATCCAGCCGCTCCGCCAGCGCCCGGACGTAGGCCCAGTCCACGGTGTTCCCCCGCATGGCGGCGAAGAGGCGGAGGGCGCCCTCCACGGTCATGTTCTCATCGAAGTGCAGTTCGCCCGGGAGATATCCCACCCGCCGCCGCACCGCCACCGGGTCGCGCTGCGGGTCGATCCCCAGCACCCGGAGGAGCCCCGCGTCAGGGCGGATGAAATCCAGCATGCAGCGGATGGTGGTGGTCTTGCCGGCGCCGTTGGGGCCGAGGAAGGCGAAGATCTCCCCCCGGCGCACCTCCAGGTTCACCCCGCGCAGCGCCCGCACCCGACCGTAGGATTTCACCAGATCGCGGATCTCGATGGCGAGGGCTTCGCGCATCTTTCACGCTCCTTCGCGGAGAGTTCGATCCTCTGCCGCCGCGACCATCCCGCCCGAGCCTCCTCACAGAGCCAGGCCATCGTCCTCCGCCCAGGCGCCCACCCCCCGGACCTGCGGACAACAGACCGGGCGGCGCGCAGCACCCCCCCGCGCCGCCGCGGGTTAAGCCCTTTCTTAGTGTAGTCTTCCGGAAGCTTCGAGGAAAGCCTGCCAGGCTCATGTCCTTGAATGATCGGAGAGGGGCAGAGACCGCCTCCCCCCTCTCGTTGCGCCATGGGGTTCAAGCAGGGCAACTGCCCGCAGTTGCCCTCCACCCCATCTCCGGTCTTCCGAGAGGAAGAGCCGCGATCTTCCGTCCCGAACCTCCGCCTTCGATGGTGCAAGGGTTGCGGTGAAGATTGCTTCGGCAACCCCGAGATCCCGGTTCTCGATGGCGCAAGGGTCGCGGCTAAAGCCGCTCCTACAAAAAGACGGTTTTTGTAGGAGGGGCTTTCGCCCCGAACCTCCGCCTTCGATGACGCAGGGGTCGCAGTGAAACCCGCTCCGATAAACTCCGAACCCCTGGTTCTCGATGACGCAAAGGGTCGCGGCTAAAGCCGCTCCTACCAACAAACATAAGGATGCCGAAATGAATTTCGGCTTACAACCGGAAGGGCTCCGGCCCTGAACCCTCCGTCTTCGAGGCGGCCGGGGATCGTGGGGGAAGCCGCGCCGCCCGCATCGATCTTTCTCCCCCTTCATTGGGCCATCGGTTCACGAGGGCCACTGCAGGCTGCTGACCGGCGTCCGGATCTCCGATCACTGGAGGGGAGGAGCCGCCCGCCATCCCCATGCTCGCCCAGGCGCGAGCTCCCTCACTGCCACATCCCCCAGGAAAACGGAGGGGGAGGCCGGCAACGGCCTCCCCCTCCGGAGCGCTCCGGGAAAACCGACCGCTCCTCGGAGCGGCTTACGGCACCGTCACGCACTGCCGATTGTTCTTCAGGTTCCCGTCCGCGTTCTGCGGCACCACCCCGCCGGCGCAATTGGTCGCCGGCTTCTGGTTCACGGTCGCCGTGAACTGGATCTGGATGAAGTATCCCGGCGGCAGCGGGTTGACGGCGGCGCACGAGGCGCCGCTGCAGGACCAATCGGCCGCCGCCGCCGACGGGTTGAAGACCAGGGGTCCGCTGAAGCTCATGGAGCCGGAAGGGTTGGCGGTGTCGGAGATCTGGGTGCCGACGGGGCACGGCCCCGATCCGGCGTTGCTGACCGTCACGACGACCGTGAAGACCGCCGGGTTGCTCGTCGGCTGCATGAGCTTATCGACGACGAGGTCGCACATCCCGGCCGGCGTCGAGGTGGCCGTCGGGGAAGGCGAGGGCGTCGCCGTCGCCGCCGGCGTAGGGGTTGGGGTTCGGGTGGCCGTCGGGGAGGATGTGGGGGTCTTCGTCACCGTGGGAGACGGCGTCGGCGTTCGGGTGGCTGTAGGGGTCGGGGTGGGCATCGGCGTCCAGATGACTGTGGGGATCGGAGTGACCGTCTTGCACTTGCCCGCTGGGCCTGCTTGGTAGATGGCTTGAATCTCCGCTGGCGACAGCGCCCGATTGAAGATCTCCACCTCGTCGATGACGCCATTGAACGTGCGCGGGACACCGAGGGTGCGGAACGGAGCCGCCGTCGAGCCGATGGTCCACGGAATCGCAGGATCGTAAACGATGGTCTTCGTCAGGGCCATCGTCCCTTCAAGCGCCCCATTGACGTATAGCTTGAATGTGGTGCCGTCGTAGGTCGCCGCGACGTGATACCACTGCCCGGACGGGAAAGTTGAACTCGAAACGATCCTCTCCGTGGATGAGTTGCCAAACCCGAAAATGAACTTCTGCTGTTGAGCGCTCCACCAAAGTGAAACTGACTGATCGGTGTGCCCTGTTGGTATGGGCAATCCTTTCTGGACGATGACGCTGCCCCAGAAGTCATTGTTCGGTCCAGGGCCGTTCGGCTTAACCCACGCGTCGATGGTGAACTGCTGGTTGGCCAGCGCCGTCGTGTGCGGGATGTCGATGTACCCACCCGTGCCAAACGTCACGCCTAGACCGACCATACCCGGAACGAAGGTGATCGCGTTGGTCGCCGATGGATTATGGGAGGCCCAGAGATCGAGGGGATTTCCATCCATCGGCCACCAGGCCACCAGGCCCGGAGGAGGCGGGACGCACGGCGGCGTCGGCGTAGGGGATGGGGTGGCCGTGGACTGGCCGTCCAGCGGCGGGGTGGGGTTGCCGACCGCCACCGCCGTCGCCGGGATGGTCGGCTTGGGAGTGGGAGTAGCGACCGGCACAAGGGTGAGCCCGGGAGGCGTGATCGGCGCAGCCTTGCACGCGCCGAGGACCCCCAGAAACACCAGCCACACTCCGAAACGAAGCGCACGCGCGATAGACATCGGACCCCTCCTTTCAGGATTCTCGGGCTTATCTCCTCATCCGCGCCAAACGGCCGCCGCCCTCGAACCTCACGGCAGCGTCTGGCAAAACGTGTCGTTCGCCGCGTTCCCATCCGCGCTGTTCGAGACGGTGGCGCACAGCTGCGCCGACCCCGAGGAGAGGGTCGCCACCGTCTGGAAACCGGCCGCATAAAAGCCCGGCGGGCTGGCCGGTATGTTGCCGGCCGCCACACAGGTCGTCCCGCTGCAGCTCCAGCCGGCGCTGCCGTTGTATTCGTAGGCCGGAGAGGCGGCCGTGAACGACATGGCGCCGCTCGGCACGCTCAGGCTGAGCGTGGTCGGGGCCGGGCAGTCCGTCCCCCCCACGCTCTGGACCCCAAAGGTCACATGGTATTTCCCCGGCGTGGCCTCCAGAAGGCCGAAGCTGGCGGCAAGGTCGCAACCGGGGATCGTCGGCAGCGGCGGCGCCTCACCCCCCGACGACCCCGAGGAAGAGGACATCGGGGCCGGCGGCGTGGGGGTCTTCGTCGCGGTCGGCGCGGGAGTCGGGGTGGACGTGGCCGTTGGGGACGGCGTCGGCGTCATCGTCGCCGTCGGCGACGGGGTCGAGGTGGGCACGGCCGTCGGAGACGGCGACGACGTCCCGGGGGTCAGGGGCGACGGCAGACACGCCGCCAGAGCCCCGAGGATCAGAATCCACCCTCCGATCCGAAAACGTCCCATCGGGCACCTCCTGAAGCGGATGTTCCACTCCGGGTTACGGCGTGACCGGGATGCAGGCCTGATCGTTGGCCGGGTTGCTGTCCCCAGGCAGGCTGGCGCAGTTCTGGAAGGTCTGGCTGTATCCGCCGGGGCCGAAGTAGACGTCGAAGGTGAAGGTGTAAACCCCGCCGGGGCTCAGGGTGACCGAGGGCGCGGAGCAGGTCAATACGCTCGCCGTGCTGCTGATCTGGGGGCAGAGCGGGCCTCCGGCGTAGCCCCCGGAGGCAAGGAGCGTGGACCAGGACGGGTTGGGCTGGTCGGTGACGGTGAGGGGACCGCTATAGGTCCCGGGACCGTTATTGCGGATGACCAGCGTGAATTTGCAGAGGTAGTGGGGGCTGGGGCACTGGACCGTCTTCTGAACGGCCAGATCAAAGGCGCCGCCGGCCGCTGGGGAGGGCGTGGGCGTCGGCGTGGCGGTCGGAGGGGATGCCGGCATCACCGTAAAGGGAATGCAAGCCTGGTTGTTGGCAAGATTGAGATCCTGCAGCAGTAGGCCCACGCAGTTCTGGAACGTCCCCACCGCCCCGATCTGCATCACTACGGTTAGATAGGCGATCCCCCCGGGCGGCATAGTGACCGGGTAATGGGGAGAGCAGTTCACGATCGACCCGCTGGTATAGCAGATGGGGTTGCCGCTGCCCCCGAATCCTGTAAGCGTGAAGGGGACCGTTGGGCTGATGCTATCCCAGACGGGCACACCCCCTGTGTATGAGCCGGGGCCGTTGTTCACCACGGTGATGCTGAAGGTGCAGGTGCCGGTGGACGGATTGCACTGGGCCGTCTTCTGAACGGCCATATCAAAGGCGCCGCTGGCCGTGGCCATCGGGGAGGGCGTGGGGGTCTTCGTCACCGTGGGAGACGGCGTCGGCGTTCGAGTGGCTGTGGGGCTCGGGGTGGGCGTCGACGTTCGGGTGGCTGTGGGGGTCGGGATGACCGTAGCGCACTTGCCCGCTGAGCCCGCCTTGAAGATCAAATCGAGCTCTTGCAGTGTGAGCGCGCGGTTGAAGATTTCGACCTCATCGATCGCTCCCTTGAAGAAACCCTTAGAGCTGGCAATCGGATAGCTGCTGCCGATCAACAAGGCCGCATTGTTCGCAGCATTGGGACGGGCCTGGCCAGTCAATACCAGCGATAAGCTACCACCCACCGGTCCATCATAGAGCCTGATTTGGTTTGTCGCCCTATCAATGACTGCCGCAACGAAATGCCAGCTCCCATCAGCAACATTGGCAGTGGACACATAGTTTGTGCAGGAAGTAGCAGAGCTTGTGGGAGCACCACAGATGTTGCTGGAGCCTACCCCGTCAGCCAACTGAAAACCGAGCCGGCCGTTGTAGAGAAAGAACGCATACCCTGCGACTTTACCTCCAATCTCCACCCGCTTATCCACAATCGGCCGGACTCCCGAGGCGTCACCAGGCTGGACCTTAATCCAGGCATCTATGGTGAAACTATTCGGCGCCTGGTGGCTGAGAGTCCCCGAAGGATCCGGGACTTCTACCAAATCGTCCACACCGTCGAACTGGAGCGCGCCGGCTACCATTCCAGCGACAGGCGCCGGGCCACCACCCCCAATCGGTCCCGGTTGGGGAGCGCCGTTATGGAGATTAGGGCCATGCCCGGGAATCGGATGTGAGATCAGATTGTTGACGATAACGCCCCCCGTTTCGTTCAGCGTCCACCATTCCTCCAGGCCCGAAGGGGGCGAGACACACGCCCCAGCCGGCGTGGGGGTCTTCGTGGCCGTTGGGGTAGGGGGCATGGAGTCGGGGATAGGGGTGGGCAACGCAACCGTAGCGGGGATAGGGGCTGGGATCGGTTGGCATGCCGCCAGGAGCCCCAGGAGCAAGAATCCAAATCCATGACGGAAAAAACGAACGGTGAACATTGGCCCCTCCTTGAGTTTGGGTTCGAAAATCTTTTTCGAGCAGCCGCCGATGAGCGCTTGAGAAAGGTTCCTTGAACAAAGATTCTGCCGCCCATTCCGGCAAAGAAGTTGCGTCTTCTCTCCGCCGGGCGATCCGGCTTCCACGGGTGCAGCCCTGCGGTCAAGGCGCTCTACTCATGAGACGCCCGAAGCCCGGGGGATCTTACAAGCTACCGGCAGCGCACCCGAAGGGTATGCCGCTCCCCGGGGCGCAGCGTGATGACATAGGGTCCAGGGGGCAAATCGGCTCCATCCCATTCGGCCGCCGTCAAGCCTTCGATGGGGAGATCGAAGGCCATCCCATAGGCCGCCGCCCGGATCCCCTCCCCCCGGCGCTGGAGGGTGAGCGTGGCCGGAGGCAGGCGGATGATCTCCGTCGCGCCCGTTTCGATCCGAACGGGCACCTCCACGTTGGGCAGGATCCGAAGCAGGCGCACGGCGGGCGAGGGGCTCACCAGCGGGGGGCAATTCCGGTTCTCCACACGCACTTCGGCGGATCCGGACCCCGTGATCCGGAGCCCGAGGGCGGCGGCGGCCAGGCCCAGCATCACCGCGCCCGTCAGGAGGACGGCCCCCAGGCCCTTGAGCCCGCCGATCCCCGCCGCGCCTGCTGCTCCCACGGCGACCCCGCCCGCTGTCAGGGCCTGCGCCGCCTGGCTCAGGCGCTCCCGGGCCCGCCGGGCGCCCTCCGGCGAAGGGGAAAGCATGGTGATCCCGCCCAGCCATTCCGCCGCCGAAAGATACCGCCGGCGCGTCTCCTGGCACGCCGCGCAACCCTCCAGATGCCGTCGGAGAGCCCGGCGCAGGTCCGGGGTGAGGGCCGGGGGCGGCTCTTCCGGCCCTCCTGTGATCGCCGTTAGGGTGGGGCATGCCCGCCGGCCCACGCGAAGGAGGATCCAGGCGGCCATCGCCTCCTCGAGATGATCGCGGGCCCGGCTCAGGCGGGTGTGGATGGCCCCGCTGGAGCGGCCGAAGACCACGGCCAGCTCCGTGGGGGTCAGCCCGTGGCGGAGATGCAGATCCAGCAGCATGGCTTCCTCCTCCGGGAGCGCCTGCAAGGCCTCCCGGAGGAACGCCATCCGCTCCCTCTGGAGGATTTCCCTTTCCGCCCCTTCATCCGGCGCTCGGGGTTCTGCCTCCTCGGCTTCCTCCTGCTCCCCCTCCGCCCATCGAACGTGGCGGCGGGATCTTCGGAGAACGTCGTAAATCTCCCGGCGGGCGATGGCGTAGAGGTAAGCCCGGAAATGGCGGGGAGGCTGGCGAGGACGGCCTTCCAGGAACTTGAGGAAGGTCTCCTGAGCCACATCCATTGCCTCATCCGGATCCCCCAGCATGCGGCAGGCCAGATCATAGAGGCGGGGGAAATACTGCTCGTAAAGCCAGGAGAAGGCCTCCGGATCGCCCTGGAGCATCCGGGCCGCGATGGCCTCCTCTGAAGCCTCGAAAGCGGTTGGGGAAAGGCCGGTCGGATTTCCCATCGCGCTCCTTTTTCACGGAATCGATGAGGCCCGAGCTGCCGCTCTGGATCGCTCGCATCCGTCGTCAACGGGCGAATTCGCGGCGGAGCGCTGGGCGCCAGGGGAACCACAGCGCCTCCCTATGGGGAGCGCTTCGGGTTGCCGGCTGCCTCGTGGTTGTCGAGCGCAGCGACCTCCGCCGGGGTGAACACCCGGTTCCGGAGCTCCCATTCATCGCGCGCGGGGATCCCCGGAAAGCGGAGATGCCCATGGGGGGAAAGATCGAGGAAAGCGCCTTGCGCCCTGAGCCCGGCCCCTCCGACCGGCAGGCCATCCGCACCGCAGGCGGGACGGGAACACCGATCCGCCTCAACCGGCGGACCTCTCCCGGATCCTCGCCCTCACGGGATCTCCGGCGATTTCGCCAGATTATACCGCATCCCCGGGCAGGAAAGTTACGAAGGGGCCGGGCTTTGCCCGGCCCCTCTCTTGTTCAGAGAGAGCGCTTTCGGCCGGAAGAGAAGATCCCTCATCCCGGGCATCCGCCAAGCAAACGAAAAGCAAAGGCCTCAGCCGGAAGCCGGGAGACGCCATGCAGCCCCTATGCCGGCGGTTCGTTCGACCACTCCACGGCGCAGCCGTAATCTCGGAGGAGCTTCTCCAGCTCGGAGCGCATCTCGGCCATCTTGCCGGTCGGATCATGGACCTCCAGCAATATGGAGGCGTCCCGCAGGTCCCTTAGCTGTTGCGCCGCCTGCAACAGCGGGTAGAGAAGGCTGGCGCTGGTCCGCACCCGCAAGGTGAGGGGCTTCGGCGGCTCGGGAGACGGCGATGGGGGCGGCGATTGGGCCGGGATCAGGACGGCGCGGCGGTCTCGGAGCGCCTCCTTCGGCACCTCTTGATAGAGATAGATCTGCTCGCCGATCTGCACCCCCCAGAGCCCCTGCCGGACCCCCTCTGCGACCGCCTCCTCGATGGTCTCTTGAGGGTTCTTCGGGATCGGCTGGCCCGGGACTCCCGTGAAGAAATTGACCAGCTGGGAGAGGGGTATCTCCGGAGTCTCTCCCACTTTCAGGGTCTCTTTCAGATAGTCCGGTGACAGCTGTTCCAGCAAGATCCCCGCCTTCTCCAACACCCGGGACACGTATTCATCAAAGGTTTCCGCCTGGATCGCCTCCGGGCCAGCGACGGAGACGCGTTCGATCCCGCCTTCGCCCGGGCGATACACCGCCTGGTAAGCCCGGCGCAGGAAGGCTTTTATCTCCGTCTCCTTATCCCGCAGCTGATCTCGAACCTGCTTTTGCTCGTCCCGCTCCCTCTCCTGGAACGAAGGCGAACGAATGAGATCGGAAAGCGCCAGCCAGCGCCGCAGGGCACTTCGCACCGCGGCCGCCTGCGTCGGATCGGGGACCAGGAAGATCAGCATGTTGCGGTTGGTGCGAAGGCTCTCCCCCGCCGATTCCATGGCCTGCCGCATCCACTCGTGGGGCTCGCTCACGTCCAGGGGGAGCACCACCAGGGTGGGCCGGGGCTCATCCGGCACCAGCCGGGGCTCCTGGGGCGCGACGACCACGCGAAACACCCCGCCGCCCTTCCCGGCCAGCCGCGCCAGCTGCTCCCCGAGGGCCTCCTCCACCCGCTCGTCGCTCACCTCGGCCTCGAAGTCCAGGATGACCCTGTTCAGGTTATACTTGGCGGTGAACAGATACCGGTGGTCGCGGCGCCGGAGATACCAGAGCCTCTCCTGCAGCTGCCTCAGGGCCTCCGAAGCCATGAGGGGGTTGATGTCGGGGCGCAACAGGGCCACGCGGATCTCCTCCTCCGTCGCCCCGGCGTCCCGGGTGGCGGCGGAGATGCTGTAGAGGAAAATGCAGGCCGCCGCCCCCCGACCCAGCTGCTCCCGGACGTATTCGCCGCCCAGCTCCCGCTCGATCTCCCCCGCTCGTTGCAGGATGTCGCCCGTGACGATGGCATCCCAGCCGCTATCCAGGAGCCGCACCACCTCCCCGCGGATGTGGCGATCGGAGAGGTCCACATGGTGGGGCTGGATCAGGAGGGCCGACCCGGGCCGCTGGCTCCAGAGCCGCCGCAGCACGAGGGCCAGCAGGCGCAGGGCGCCACGGGTGCGCTGGAACTGGGGATGAGGCCCCCAACGCTCGTAAAGGAGGTCGATCAGCTCCGGGTGGAACGGATACGCCTGGAGCATGCGCTCTTTGTATTCGGGCGAGCGGAGCCGGTCCGGGAAGAAGCGGGCGTATCGATCGTAGTAGTCGCGCATCTCCTCCACAGCCCTCCGTTTGTCCCGCTCGTTCCCCAGGCTGCGGAAGAGGCGTTTGCGCAGCACCCCGAAGATCTCATCCTGGGCCACGGGCGTCTCCACCAGCTCCATCCGCCCCAGCACCTTTTTGGCGTATTGGAAGAGGCGTTCCGCGGCCTCCTGGGGCTCCGCGGCCACCTCCAGGGAGGAGGCCGGCAGGGCCAGCACCAGGGCGCTTTGGGGCACGGCGCTCACCGCGGAGGTGAGCTCGCTCAAAAAGGCACCGGTCTGCTCCATCAGGTTGCTGTCCCCCACCTTCACCGCCCGCGCCTTGACCAGGTATTCCAGCACCTCGTCCATCAGGATGAGGACCGGCTGGTGGCGCTGGAGCAGCTCCGTCAGGCGGGCGCCGCCGGGCGCGGTGCGGGTCTCGTCCGCCTCGGCGATCATCCGGTAGCCCTCCCGGCCCCCGAGCTGGTACGCCAGCTCCCCCCACAGGGTGCGGATGGTCAGCCCGTCCTCCACGCGCCGCTCCCGCACATCCAGCCCGCGGCCATCCAGCACGGCCACCCGGACCCCCCGGGGCAGGGCGCGCAGGTTCAGGCGCTCCAGGATGGGCCGGAGGGCCTCGTGGTCGCTCAGGGCCTCCGGGGAGCGGGCGATGTGGTAGAGGGCAGTCATGGTGTGGGTCTTGCCCCCGCCGAAGGGGGTCTCCAGCCGCAGGATGGGGGCCCCTCGCCCCTGGCCCGCCAGCCGCCCCACTACCCGCTCCAGCAGGTCCGACAGGGCCCGGGTCATGTAAGTGCGGCTGAAGAACCGCTCGGGGTCGATGTAATCCTTCTCCGCCGAGCCCTGCATCACGTGATGCAGGCTGATGGCGAAGAGAGAGGGATCCGGATCCCGGGAGTAGACGTCCGGGTGCGGCTCGCACACCTCCCAAACCCGTTTCGCGCGCGGCGCGGCCATCGGTCTCCACCTCCATCGAGCCGGATGGATCCAGGATCTAAGGCGCCATATGAACGATCCGTGAAGCGCCTCCCATGCGCCCTTCGCGGCCTTACAGCAGGCGCAGCTGGCGCGTGGCGGCGCCCTGGGTCTCCGCCTCCCGGAGGAGGCTGCGCTTGCTGCCGAGGAGCTGGGTCAGGGCCCGGGCCTCCTCGCCGACCCCGCCGCCGTTTCGACCCTCCTCGATCTCCAGCAACGCCTGCGCCGTCCGCCAGAGAGGGTGGTCCTCGGTGAGGACGCCGGCCTGACGGAGGAGGGTTGGCAACGCCTCCTTCTCCCCGCGGTGCCAGAGGTAGAGCAGGAGATGCGGGCGGTCGATCTCCGGCAGGGCCGCGAGGGCTCCATCCCGGATGGCCTGCTCGAAGTCCTTGCGAACGGCCTCGTTGCGGAGCCGTTCGGCGAAGGCGAGCAGCCGCACGGTGTTCGTTTTGCGGACCACCAGCCGACGGCGCCCCGTCAGGGCGTCCAGCTCCGCCCCCACGCTCTTGGCCAGCTTGTTCGCCTCATCGAAGGAGAGCTCCTCCCCGCCGTAGGCCCAGCGGCAGAGGACGTAGAACCAGGTGGGCCCGTCCAGGCGGGTCAGGCCCAGCTGCGCCATGACGAAGGCGGTGACGATGGAGCGGGCTTCGTCCAGCAGATCGCCCACGGCGACCTCCCGGCCGTCGGGGCGCATCACCTTGCGGTATCGGCCGAAGACGCCCACCGCCGGGCCAATCGCCGAGATGAAGAAGTCCGCCCCGCGGATGCCGGCATTCCAGAACTCCGCCAGGCGCTCCGGGATGACCCGCTCCAGCTCCGCCCGCACCGGCCCATACCAGCCGACCGGCGCGTTCTCCGGACGGCGGCGGCAGGCCATCAGAATCGTGCTCTGGATGGCGCCCTTGCCCCGCTGATGGGTGGAGGCCTCCATCTCGGTGTGGACGGGAAAGGACGCCGTCGGGTAAAGCCCGGCGTCCAGAAGGCTCTGAATGAGCCGCTCCCACGCTTCGGTGGAGCGATGGGTGAACATCACCACGGCCATCCCGTCGGGCTTGAGCACGCGATGGATCTCCGCAAAGGATTTCTCCATCAGCCGCTGGTAGTGGGCCTGGGCGATCTGCTCGCCCTTCTTGCCCCCGCCGAAGCGGGCGGGGTTCACCACGGCTTCCTCGTCCTTGGGGACCAGGGGCGTGCCGAAGGCTTCGGGGTAGAGGTCGCCCACGGTGCGCCGCAGCCAGACGTAGAAGAAGTCCGAGAGGTCGGCGTAGGGGACGTTGTCGGCGTAGGGCGGGTCCACGACGACGGCGTCAAAGTGCCGGTCCGGGAAGGGCAGGGCGGCGGCGGAGCCGAGATGGCACTCGGGACTAACCTCGCAAGCGTGAGCCGCTGTTACAGCTGTTTGAGCCGCCCGCAGTACCCTGTCTGATGTCTCGCCAAACGAGGCCAACGTATGAGCCAGAACATTAACCTCTGCATAATCCCAAGTCATGTGCAGGTGGTGTCCTGCGAAGGCATTGCGCAGCATTTCCCATTGAGGAATCCAGCTGGACAGTATACAGTTGAACTGAGCCAGTGCATCAATCACTAATGCCAGATACGTTGTCACGGCTCTAGCGAAGTCGGGGTCCTGGGTCTGGCGGAGGATTTCCCCGTGGGCGGCCCGCACCCATTTGCCGAAGGTCACCAGCGCCAGCAACTGGCGGGGGTTGAAGAACTTCCCCCACTGAAGGAAGCCGTAACTTGCTTCAACGCTTTGCTGTTGTCCTGCGCCAACCAGTCGCGATGGCTCCTCGGGCACCCAGCTGAGCCCGAACGCCCAGGGGGAGGGGGTCTGCAAGAGGTTTTGCAAGGCCTCTTCGGCTTTGCGGAAGGCGGCGAGGTCCTCTTCGGTAGCCAGCCGATAGTTGCGCCCCTGCCCTTTGCCCCGGGTGGTCACGACGGCCACGAGCCGATGCCCCATGCGCCCGGCCTGCGCCTCGGCCTTCACGTAGTTGCCCTTGGCGCTGGCCTGGCAGACCAGGCAGACGGCGTTGCCCCGGCTGACGGTGCCCGTGGAGGGATCGAAGTCAACGGCGTCCCCGTGCACGATGGCGAAATCCACCCGCTTCGCCGCGCGGTTGGGGATGGGCTTGAGGGCCACTTTTTTGTTGGCTTTGCGGGCGAGCCAGAGCTGGCGGAAGAGGGGGATCTCCGCGCCGCAGGCGGGGTTGGGGCATCGAATCGTCCGGCTCCAGATGTAGGCGATGGGGGTCTCACCGCCGACGGCGGGATAGAAGGCTGCGAGCTCCCTTCGGGCGCGCCCCAGCACCCACTCGCCCCAGCGCTTCACCTCGCTTGCCAGCTTCTGCCCGTAGCGCTGGGGATACTCGATGGTGGCCTTCAGGATGAGATACGCCACCGGGTTGTATTCCACGGCGTAGGCTTCGGCGCCCAGGCGCAGGGCTTCCAGGGGGATGGAGCCGCCGCCGGCGAAGGAATCCAGCACCTTCGGGGGTTGGCCGCCGAAGCGCTGACGGATGAGCCTTCGCGCCTGCTCCAGCAAGTAACGCCCGCCGGGGTCGCCGTCGTGCACCTCCCACCGACACAGATTGACGATGAACTTCTCGTCCACCTCGGCGGATTCGGTGAGCAAGGCGCCCAGCACAGCGGCGCGGGCCACCACCAGAGGCCGCCGCGCCCACCAGACGTGGAGGGTGGAGATGTGGCCGTGGCGGATGGCCTTCTCGCGCCGGGCCTCAGCGGAGAGTTCCCGCAGGGGCAAGAGAGTCTCTATCAGGAACCGAGACAGCATGGTTTCACTCCTGCAAGATGTCACCCCGTGGGGATTCTACGACTACGATACCTGGCCTGTATATGCAGTTTCAAGCCTCTTCATCAGATAACTGATCACAATTAACTGTTCAAGCGCTTCAATAGCGGTAATTTTTACCAGTGGGTGGTCTTCAAGTTCGTGCCCTTTAGGGTTGCGGAATGCTCTGAACACACCTTCAAAAATCAAAGCGAGTCCACTCTGTTCGCTCTTCCCTGAGTCCCTGCTCAAAGCGTCGTTGAAGCGAATTCTCAGTTTTGAGGGGGTATCAAGTTGCTTCATTGTAGCTTGCACGAGCTCCGTCTCATTTTTGTCAAAGACGCCGGAACATTCCTGAATTTTCGCATTAAGAGCCTTGGTCGCCTCAAAAATTGCTGTAACGTATTTACCGTGTCTGAAATAATCTTGTGCTACCTCTCTAATCCGGTCATGGAGGGGGAAGTAGTTGAATAACAACATTGGATCTGGATGTCTTGTCTCTCTCGCAATAGCCTCGTAGAGCATAGCAATCTCAGGCAGGGTTAATGTTCTTTGAGCATCCGACTCTGTCTCATTGTCGAAGGCGATGCGTTCCTGAATGCTGCCGAAGCGGTCCCATTGCTCCGATTTATTTCCACCGTAGCGCTCAGCCCACCAGACCAGCGCAATGAAATCACCCTCGTCCTGAGGATCAACCTGAGGACAGGGGATGTCCTCCCCCAACTCTCTCAACGCCGCAGCAAAGAGAATGCGTCTGCGTAGAGGACCGTATTGCATTTCTTGCCTGGATATCTTCGCAAGATGGTCTCTTCCCGGGTCATCCTTTACCAATTGAAATCCCAAGGCCAGGAGAAATACCTGCTCCGGATTGCGCAGAGGTGACCATTTCTCATCTGCATCCAGTTGTTGAACCCTTTCGCTCAGTTTTTTGACAATCTCTGAATTTACTGGCCGGTCAGCCTCCTTCCACAACCATAGCGTTGCCCCGATGGGACCGAGATTCCGCTGAAATTCCCACACAGTTTCTTCGTCCAGCCACCTTTGCATTCTTATGCGAATCTCAGCCAGGGGCTGATTGTTGGGAGCCCCCTCTACGCTTAAAGCGTAACCGAGCCAGGAGGCAGTGAACGGATCCCAGGCGGTTGCCAGCGATTCCACCTGGTCCAGAAGCCTCCGACGCAACCTGTCCCGAAGCAGATAGAAGTTTACAGGAACCATGCTTTATCCCGTAATGTGACTGCACTGGCAATATGGTTCCAATCCTCAGCACCGATTTCTGATACAATCCGTGCAACAAGATGGGAGTAATTCAACGTGGCGGGAATTGCCTGAGCGTTGAATCCTCTCCAGTTAATGCGAGCGAAGGCGAAAACTTGCTCAACCAATCGCGGAAATTCACTGGTTGGCATGGTGGATCTTTTGTCCATACGGACTTCTAACAACCGGGGCACGCCTCGTTTCCTCCGAACCTCCTGTCCTGTCCTATCTGGCACACGCCCATCCAGGAACAGCAGGGCGGTGTAGGAATCTATCTCAACTTTAATACCGGACTGAGGCACATAGGATAAATGGCTCGCGTCAAACAGGCGATAGTTCGTATCATCGTTTAAGTGTAACAAGGCGTAGGGCAAGTCTCTGCCCATTTTCTCAAGAGCCTTTTCTACAGCGGCAATTTCCCGGAATTTGCCCGGTCGCTTGCAGAGATGGATGACAACCGAGGATGGTTTCCCTTGCCGCCGTTCAAACTCCCTCCAGGCCTCCACGATTAATCCAGTAAGAGCATCGCGATACTCATCCAGTTTTTTCCACTCCACTGGTTTCGGCGCAAGTGAATACAGAAACTGATAATCTCCGTCGTGGGTGAAGAGCGTGATAAACCCGACAACGAAGTTTCTCCGCTTATCTGTGGTCCGGCTTACACCGATGACGAGTTCCCTCCGCTGGTCGGGAGACATCACGGTCCAGGGAGTACCTCCAATTTTTGCGTATACTTGAAGGGCAATGTTCTCAAGGGTCCACGGGAGTCCCTTCAGATTCCGGATCTTCTCCGCTGTGACCATCTGGCTTGGAATTCCGTTACCCAAAAGCAGGGACTTTGCCATCGTATAGATGTGTTGATTTCTATCCCGCATGATCATCATTACCAGATCAGGTTTATCTCTTCCCATAGCGATCTCAATTGCTCGCTTATATTCTCTATCCTCTTCGCTGGAAATTGGCCTTTCAGACACAAAGTCTATAGGGATGCGGAACAGACTCTGGAATCCCGGGAAAGAATTATAGCCTTTTGTAAGACCGGAGACCAGGATCTGTTGCTCTTTTGCAAGTTGTTGAGGATAAATCAGGATGCAACGGATCCTCTCTTTACCCAGAGATAAGGCATCGTAAGGGCCATATCTTTTCAGGCCCTGTCGTGCATCTTCGTGCTGCGCTTGCAAGGATGAGGGATGAAATCGTAATTTGGGTATTGGGAGTTTCTCTCCCAGAAGAAAGAACTCGTTCATTGTTGCACTCCTACAACTACTCGCAAGGGGGTTTGTTCCAACTGTACGTTAAGATTTTCGCAAATCGGCAGCGGAAATTCTTTGCAACTACGGACGAAGGGGAGAATATGGTTTAGAAGTCTTGACCTGGAGACCTCGGGGTTTATCCGGTTATCCGAGAGGTACTCCTCCTGGATTTGTGCTATTTCTGCCATTGCTCTATATTGTGCAATCTCGGTCGTGTTTAGTCGCTTTCCCTCCCTATTCTGGATCTCCCAGCAAATGTCTACAATAAGGCCGAAGATAGGCTGGTCTTCCCTCCATACGTAAAGAACCCTTAAATCGTACCCCCGGAACACTTGTAATTGTTCCCTTGCGGCGGTGCGATATGGGTTGGGTTCGTACAGTTGTTTTCGCCCTTTGCCAAAGCGTTCGCGGTATCCACGATCCTTTAGGTAGTCGCTGAGGCCTTCGGCGATCAAACGGGCACACCACCCCGGATATTCTAAAAGCCGGATCTTTTCCCGCTGAAAACCCATGGAAGCAAGCTGCTCCATGTCCTGCCCGTATCCAAAGACCTGCCCGCCATATTGATACACTCGCGCCCTCCAACCGGATTGCTCGATTTCCATGCGAATTTCATGCAGGGACGGGAAAGCGCTCCCTGGTGCCACCATCACAGTAACGCGTTCATCGGGGACAAATACCCTAAAGATATTCGTATAAATCCCCGGATCAAGCGATATATTTTTCATTGTTTAGTCCTCCCAATGGCTACCTATTAATTGGTATTCTCACACAATATTACATGCTGTCGCAAATGTGTGCGCGCGTCGTTATGCAGTAACGACACATGGTTATTTCTTGAAGCCTATTATCGCACACTCTCATTTTGAAACAAATTTGCGGGTACAGTTTAATAAATGGCCAAGACGGTTTGATAATGCGTTTGTTGCAGGCATAGCGCCTGCCACGCTTTTCACCGAAAGAGATAGCGCCCATCGGTGAGTTGGTGCACGTCCACACTCCAGTCGGTTTCGAAAACCCAAATGCGCCGTCCTTCCAGAGTGATCTCCTCGAACCGAAAATTCAGTCGAGGGCGGACAAGATCCTGGAGTTGCCTCCAGATGGCATCCCGATGATACTTATCCGGAACGCCGGAGACCGTTCCATCTTCCTCTATGCTGAGGACGACGGTTCCTCCGTCGGCGTTGGCCATTGCCGCCAGGGCTTCCGCCACATCGCGCACCACCTCCTTGATGGGACGGGGGTTAGGAGTCTTGCCCGTCCGATCATAACAACTTTTGCGCTCCAGGAACTGCCCTTCGGGCTGCATCTTCAGCCAGGTCCAGTCCTTTTCCATCTCAGGTCTCCCCTTTCCAGTTTTGGATGACGACCTTGATGATGCCCGTAATGGGCTGCACCGAAAGATGCTCGGCGGGGTTCTGGATGCAGTGCAGTCGGGGCACGCTCAAGGCGTTCTCCACCACGTAGAGCCAGTAAGCGTCCTGCAGGCGCTCGGCCATCTGCCACTCGTGGGGCGTGAGCTCCAGGGGGCCGGTGGTCGCGAAGGCCTTGACCTCGATGTAGCGCGCCCCTTCCGCCCCGTGGGAGACGATGTCGTAGCCGAGGAACTGCGCGCTCACATCCCGGGGCTCGCGCCCCTGCTGGCGCTCATAGTCCATCGCCACCCGCATGCCGGCCGCCTCCACCCGACGCTTGAGCTCCTCCTCGGGCGGGAGGGGCGTCTCCGCCGAGCCCTCCGGCGTCGCCGCCGGCGGGGAGGGGGGTTTGGGCACGATGAGGGCGACGGCCTCCAGCTCCGGCTCCAGGATCAGGATGTCCCGCTCCTTTTCGAGCTCCTCGAGGCGCCTCTTCCTCTCATCCAGGAGCTCTTTCAGGCGCTGCTCCTCCTGGCGGATGGCGGCCTCCATGTCCTCGCCGGCCTCGCGGCGGCGGTGGTAGTCCCACAGCTTCTCCTGCGACTCGTGGATGAGCTGTTCATAGGAGGCCTCCAGCCAGCGCCGCTTGATGGCGCTCTCCCGCTCGCGCCGCGCCCGGGCTTCCGCTTGCAGCGCGCTCAGCTGGTCCCGCACGCGCCGCTGGACTCGCTCGCTGGCCTCCCGCAGGACGGCCGGCAGGTCCTCCGGCAGGGGGCTGCCCCCGGGGAGGGGATCCGGCTCCTCCAGCTCCCAGAGCACGCGCGGGTCGACCGCCCGGATCTCGCCGCTGGGGAGATCGTGGAAGAGGGCGATGAGGCGCTCCAGGACCGGCCGGCCATGGCCATCCTGCAGCCGCGCCCGATACAGCCAGAGGATCCCGCGGCGCCCTTTCTCATCCGCGAGGATCGCCCGGACCGGCCGCTCCCGCGAGAGGAAGTGGTCGGCCAGGGCGTCCAGGAGGGGATGGCCGGGGGCGAGGAACTCGGCGTCGGCGCGGCGGGCGGCCTCCCGCTCGAAGGCCACCCGCAGGCCCCGCGCGAAGGCCTCGTTCGACAAGCCGCGCTGCCTGAGGAACTCCCGGGGGACGCTGAGGCGGAAGACCTTAGGATGGCGCCGGTCCTCGGCGAGCTGCCCGCCGACGGTCCGCACGGCCAGGCGGGTGAAGCGTTCGACATCCCAGGGGACGAGCCGCCACAGGAGCGAATCGGCCGCGTTCTTCTGGACGGCGGAGAGATCGATGTGGTGGCCGGCCAGGGCGTTCTCCTCCAGGGTCCGGCGGAACTCCTCCAGGCGCGCCTCCAGGTCCACATCGAGGACCCGCTCCAGCTGGGGCTCCTCCCCTTTGAGGATGGCCTGCATGATGAGCTCCTCCAGGCGGACGCCTTCCAGCAGGGCGCCGAGGACATCGTAGACGGTGTCGCCCAGGCGCTGGCGCATCCGCTCCAGCTTCTCCATGAGCCGCTGGAGCACGTGGCCCTCGCGGGTCTCGGGGTAGAGCATGTTGAAGACGTAACAATCCCGCTTCTGGCCGTAGCGGTGGATGCGCCCCATGCGTTGTTCCAGGCGGTTGGGGTTCCACGGCAGGTCGTAGTTGATCATCAGGCGGCAGAACTGGAGGTTGAGGCCCTCGCCGGCGGCGTCGGTGGCGACCATGACCTGGACCTCATCCCGGAAGCGGCGCTCCTGGTCGATGCGGGCCTGGAGGCTCATCTGGCCGTGGATGATGGCGCAGGGGAAGCCCCACTCCCGGAACCGGCGCTCCAGGGCGCTTAAGGTGTCTTTGAATTCGGTGAAGATCAAGAGCTTCTCGTCGGGGTTGTGGCGGAGGCGCTCTTCCACCACCCGCCGCAGCTCCTGGGCCTTGGCTTCCTCCCCGGCCTTTTCGGCCTCCAGGGCCAGGCGGATGAGCTCGTCCAGCTCTTCCAGCTCCTCCCGCAGCTCCTCCGGCGTTTGGGCGGCGGTGATCCCCTCCAGCCGTTCCTGGAAGCTCTCCCACTCCCCCGCGGTCATCTCCGCCAGGTCCTGCTGGGCCTCCTCATCCCACTCCGGCAGCTCCTCTTCCTGCAGGCGGCGTTCCCACTCCCGGAGGAGGATCTGCAGCTTCGCCCTGCGGCGGCGCAACGACTCCCGCACCGCGAAGAGGCTGGAGGACAGGCGGCGCTGGAGGACGGTGAGGGCCAGGGCCACGTTGCGGCTGCGCCGGTCGGTCTTGCCGGAGACGGCGGCATACCAGCGGCGCACGTAGGCGGTGACCGCCTCATACAAGCGCCTCTCCGTCTCGGTGAGCGAGACGCCGATGCTTTTGACCTCCCGCCGGCGGAAGAGGGGTCTTCCTTCCAGATCGGTGACCTGCTCTTTGGTGCGGCGCAGCACGAAAGGGAGCCCTTCGGACCGGGCGGCCTGCTTGAGCTGCTCCGGATCGGCGAAGAGGCGGGGCTCCAGAAGGCTCAGCAGCAGGAAGTAGGCGTGGTCGTCGCCCTTATGGGGCGTGGCGGTGAGGAAGAGCATGTGAGTGGTCCGGGCGGCCAGGGCCTCGCCCAGCTGGTAGCGCTTGGTCTTGTAGATCTTCTGCCCGTAGCGGGTGGCGGAGAACTTGTGCGCCTCATCCACGATCACCAGGTCCCAGAGCTGGCGGGCCAGGACCTCTCGGACGTCCTCCTGCCGGGCCAGGTCCATGGAGACCAGCACCTGGGGGTTGCGGTGGAAGAAGTCGGTGGAGTAGAGGTTGTTCAGGATATCGCGGCGCAGGGGGACGAAGTCCTCGCGGAACCAATCATTCATCTCCCGCTGCCACTGATCCTGCAGGTGGGCGGGCACCACCAGGAGGGTGCGACGGACCACCCCGCGGGCCTTCAGCTCCTTGAGCACGAGGCCCGCCATGATGGTCTTGCCCAGGCCGGGGTCGTCCGCCAGGAGGAAGCGGACGCGGGACATGGGGAGGATGTGGCGGTAAACGGCGTCCACCTGATGGGGCAGGAGGTCCACCTGGGTGACGCTGACGGCATAGTGGGGATCGAAGGCATGGGCCAAGCGCATGCGAAGGGCCTCGGCGAAGAGCAGGAAAACGTCGCGGGGGATGGCGCCGGAGGCGAAATCCTCCCAGAGGGCGGGGATGCGGCGCACCCGGCGGGCCAGCTCCTCCCGGCCCAGGACCAGCATCTCCGCCCGCCTGGAGGGGTGGAAGATGACCCCCACGACCAGGCGGGCCCCCTCGTCTTCGAGCTTGAAGATCTCGGCCTCTTCGGGGAAAGGCTCGATCCGCACGCGATCGCCGACGCGAAGCTCCATGGTCCCTCCTGGCCATCGAGGCGCTCCGGCAAGGCTCCTGCGCCGGTGCCCTTCCGAGCTCCGAGGGCAAACATTCCCCCTTTTCAAGCACCCCATCCTGCGCCTCGCCGGTCCGGCCACCGGGCGAGGCGCTTTTAGGTGGAGGGCCATGGTAAATTCAGCGAGCCCGGGAGGCAAGATCCCTTTTATTCCGGAAGGCCCCTAAGGCGAGACATCTGCTTCCGGTGGGAACCTTCTTCCAGCGCCCCCTTCGATGCGCCAGCGGGCGATCCGCACCATGTCCTCCAGCCACCGCCATGGATCGTCTTTCTCCCAGGGCTCCCGCTGGAAGGCCGCGAAGAACGGCCCATCCGGCTCGTGATGAAGAAACCAGTCCCCCTGGATCGCGCCGCAGAACGGACACGTGTTGGCCCAGTAAGAGCTCCCGATCGTCCGGGAGAACCTCCACTGAACGGTCCGCGGACGAGGGGAGGGAGGCTCCGCCTTCGGCCATCCCTCGTCGGTCCATGCGAAGGCCAGGATCTCCTCCCCGCACTTCCAGCAGCGCGCGATCCCATATCGATACGGGAAGCCGGGGAGCGGCACGCCGGTCCGACGGGAGACCTCCTCCGCCTGCCTACGGAAGGCCCGGAACGCCTCCCGGCATGAGGCGCAAAACAGCGGCCGCATCCCTTCCACGCGATGCGGCCGCCAGCGGCGAGGATCCTCCAGGAGCTCCCGGGCGTGAAGATAGAGAACAGAAACGCCGGCCAGAGCCCTCTCGGGCTCATGCTCCAGCAGGAGCGACTCCACAGGCTGCCGGCCGGAGAAGATCTTCAGCCGAACGGCTGGGCGCCCTTCCCGCTCCAGAAGAAGCGTCCGAAAGGCGCCCTCGGCCCGCTCCTCCACGACCCG
>VAPR01000426.1_pt1 | contig 27533 bp, 38 predicted proteins | sample 3380701 | NCBI WGS metagenome assembly VAPR01 (sample SAMN11536904, study PRJNA540576) | hot springs metagenome | isolation source: hot spring wet sediment | place: Spain: Lobios | collected 2014-01 | reverse complement strand
AATGGCCGTTATCTGAAGGTATCCACATATTTCCGCCTCCCAAAAATGGACAACAAAAAGGACTACGAGATCGTAGCCCTTTTATTAATCGTTTACAGTTCAAATGTCCTCCTCGTAGTCATTGCAAGGAAGAAGATCAACAGGTGAATAGACTTTCCTAATTTCAGCAAAAGAAAAAGCACCGCGCGGGTGCTAAAAAAGCTTATTTTACTTTAGAAAGAATCTTAAACGCTTCAGACAATAACTGAGTAGATGATTTGCCTCCTGACAATTTACTGGGCCTATCTTCTTTTCCATTCTCTTCTTTGCACTTCAAAGGAAAGGAAATTACTTTCATTTTATAATCATCTCCAGTTTTCAAAATTAACTTCCAAGTGATGTTATTCGCTTTTCCTTGATTTTAGAAATGTCATCATCAATTTTTCTTTTTGTCTTCTCAAGTTCACTCTTTTTTATACGTGCTTTCCAAATTGAGTATAAGCTTACAGTATAACTATAAACCGAAGAAGTCTCATCATCCCTTGAATCGCAAATCATGACATAGTGTGTTTCAACGGCTTCACAATATATATTGGCAAGAGGATTAAATGCTAGTTCTTCATCGGCCAGCCCACTTAATAGAGCTGCACTGAAGTACTCCAACTCATTAATAAGGTTCGTAGCCCCACAATCGTTCAAGATTTTTATCCTCTTACGAATGTCAGATTGACTTGTATTACAGTTTTCGTCGAATATAAACTTTTCGTTATAAGGACCCTCGTATTCGGGGATCTCTTTTGATCGAATGTCGTCAATAAACTTATTCGTCTTTGGGATGAATTCTGTAGCGAACCAGTTCAAGTATTCGATACTTTTTTCAATAGCTGCTCTTTTATATCTTATGTCCATATCTTCCTTTAGTAGCTTTAGCTGTCTAAGTCCAATAAAAAGACCAGCAACAAGTCCGATACTGGCTATAAAATATAGCGTTTCTAAAAATGGTCGAATATCTGATAGCAACTGCACCAATCTCTATCCCTCCTGTCTAAATAACTGTTAGACAGATAGATCGATTTTCCTATGCACAATTACCGACAAATATCGACATGGATCATCCTATTGGATGAATCCCTATAACTCCGAAATTCTTGGCCGTTGAACCGACTAAAGTAACAATCTGGAAATTGCTGATTATCCACTTTTTTCGAGGCATTATATGAAGGTATCCTCATACTGGAATTACACCTCCAAACGGGACTGCGCCTCGTTGTAGTAGCCCCGTGTCAACTTGACAGCATCCAACGTCACCAAATCCTCCGTGAACAGGTTGTGATTAAAACTGTCTGGGAAGGTGGACTCGATCAGTTGAACGCGGTTGTTGAGGCTGGATATCGCTGCATTAAACTCCGCGCGGGTGATGTGGATGCTGTCGTCGTTTACGTGGTTGACGATGGGATTGAGGGTGGCTGCGTTAATACGGGTACCTGGTGTCTCAATGGTTCCGGCAAAGTTGATTCTCGCTTTTCCATTCCCCAGATCGGTGAAGTTGTATAAGTCTTCTTCCCCTTGTGTTACCTGTCTGTCAACGAACAATGGCAAATTACTCATGTTGCTTCGCCTCCTTTCCATGTAGGTTCGATCGGTATCACGGTTTTCAGGTCAGTATCCGGCTTCACGATGTTTACCACGTCGTCCCACACGATTTGCCCGTTGGCGTCTTTGATAATACGTCGTGTGATGGTACCGACTTCGTTCGCCGGTACTTCAATAGAAAACTTTATCTTGTTTCCTTCCCGGGTTTTGGTGAGGTTCATTGTTTTTCGCTGCCCGTTGATTTCGATTTCGGCGGAGGCAAAGAGCGTCTCCAAACTGTCAGCCTGCTTTCCCAGCGCGTACTGCGTCATCATAATCCAAGATCACCCCCGCAATCGATAGTTCCGCATTCGCGATAAGTGGAAACATAGACGAGTGGATCGGAAGTTTCCGAGATGTATTCCACAATGCCTGTATTCTGTGTCACCCCGAATTCATGTGCCTGGTGTCCAGGTTCGGATGTGTCGAGTACCTGATCGAGTTTTCCGAAGTCGATCACAGCGACATTCGGTACTTCGACTCGGTATCTAAATGGCCGAACACGTTTAACAACCTTTGCCTCATATCCAAGGTCAGCAGCAAGCGCGACCACCTTCGCCGGTGTGAGTACACCTTTTGCACGTCTTTTGTTCAGCAAACGGAGTTGTCGATCGCGTACAGAATCATTTGACAAGGGAGTCACAGCGTAAATTTTCTCCCACCGGGGTAAGAGCAACTCCGTAGTATCCAGGGCAAATTCCCTCTTCATCTGCTGCTGCCAAGCGAGAAAATCGTTTAATTGCCGCTCATATGCCTTCAACTCGCCGCGGGAGATAGGGTCACTTTCGCTATATAGGCCAGTGTTGGCCAGTTGTTCGCGTAGATCAAACAAGTGTCACCACTCCCGGTAAAGGCATCTGAGTAGATGTCAACGTGATCGGTGCCGCAGGTTCCTCCACTACTGCATACTGCGCACCAGCGTTTATTAGCGCGGCAACGATGTGAGATGGGTGAACAGTACCGCCACCCCCAACGGTTGCTAAATAAGCCTTATACGCGGTCTCAGCTTGCACCTGAGTTAAACCGGGAGCCTGAGCTCGCAACGGAATCACAACACCTTCCGGAGCGATCACACGAAGATCTACGTTGATCGGCTCTCTAGTAGGGTCAGAGAGGTATGCTAGGACTTCGTCCAGCTTCGCCTGACTTGGGATGCCGTCGCCGGACGTTACAAGGACATCCATCGTTCCTTCGCCACGGGCGTTTTTGATCGGAGTCGCAGAGGTGATGCCGGTGACCTTTTTCGCTTCTGCCTCAATCCAGGCAGGCGAACCGTGCCACTCTTCCTGTTCGGTTGCCTCGAAGTATCGAGCACGAAGCGTCTCGTCATCTTCGTCATCAGAGCCATCGGCCGTTGCATCCAAGTTCGTGACGAAGTTGATTCCTGCAGGCGCCTGGCCGTAGAAACCGACGATCTCGCCCGGCTGGATGTTGCCGTTCTCCCCTGGTTCGACCGCCTGATAAGGGACAGTCACGGTAAGAACGTTAGGTGCAAATACAGCAGCGGCCAGCGATTCAAATACTATACCGCTACGTGTCACGACTTTCACCCCTGCAGGTACCGTATTTTCCACGTCTGTTCGGGTGAGATTCGGGTCACGTTGCAGTTGCAGCAGCTGTCCTTTCGCTTTGGCTGCGAGCTTTTCGTTGATACCTTCCTCTTTGACCAGAGCACGCAGATAAGGACCGGTAGCCGTATCTGGCATGTACTGGTTGACCGCCACCGCCCCGCTCAAATACAGGGCATACATCTGCTGTGCAACCGCTGAGGCGCGGATGTGAGCGTCACTTCCTGGAAGTGTGTCAAGTTCTGGAGCCTCCGCTTTCCAATCGGCCAAAATCTCCTCTAGGATCTGCTCGAACGACTTAATCGGTACGCCATTCAGCTCTTCCTCAAAAGTGATGCCGTTATGCACTACCGTCATATGATCTACTCACCTCCAAGTCCAAGATGTCTCCATCCGGCAGCTCGACGAATATGGAAAGGTTATACCTACCCTTTTCCGTTTCGGTCAGGATCACGTCGACGACACGGGTGATTTCTCCCATCTCCACTTCCGGTTTCAACGCCTCGTCGACGAATTGTCTGGCTCGTTCTGAACGCTGAGAACGGGGAACTCGGTTCAGGGTGTAGAGCTGACTTCCTGCCTCCTCATACCCCTGAATAACAAAAGCCCCTCTTCGCATGAGAACGCGGTTGAGGAGCCTTTGACGGAGTTTCTGTTTTGGAGTGGTCCATTTCTTAAAATTACCAGAGTCATCGAGCGCATATCCGCCTGGAGTATTGATGATCGGGTCCATTGATTATGCGCCTCCTGTCTCAGTTTGAACAATTTGCTCGGCAATGACCTCGAACTTCTTGGTCTTGATCTTGAGTCCGGTCTGATCTGACGTCAGTTCAGTAATGACACGTTTGGTTGGGTCCAATTCTTCCGGATTGTGATTCACCCACGACACGCTGCCGTCTGTTTTGAAGTGGAGGTACTGCACGTATCCATCGCGCAGCAGGCTTCCGGCTGCAAAAATCACCAGATCACCGGGATTGTAGTTCGGCAGGTGCTTGGTTGCTTTTTTGGCGAGCATCTGCATCAGCTCTTGCTCTTCCGGCCAGTCGACCATTTGCCCCGCTTTCGGTCCTTCTTCCGTATGGATAAACTCAACCTTGGAACCGATAGGCGGGATTGCGTAGATGCCCGGTGTAAGCATCTGCAGCGCACTCACCGGCGAGCCAATGCCATCTGTGGAGATTGCGGGGCCTTGCGCCTTCTTCTCAATTGTATCGACCACACCGATTTCCACCGGCCTTTCACTGCTCATCGCCTGATAGATTTTGTTCACCCTAGCACCTCCTCAATGGGGCGGCAGATTACCGTCGTAGTTTCACCGTTCGATACCGTGCAGGAATATCGCACAGACGCAATGACCCACTTAACCGAATAACCACGAGCGCCATGTTTGCGGATGATAGTAGCCCAGCGTCCAGGCTTCACCACGCGAGTACCTTTGATCACCAACTCGATCTCGTTGCTTCCGATTTTATTTCGTGCAATCCGCTCCTTGGCGGTTTTCTGCGTTTCCTCGCGGGTCTTATTTCCGCTGATCACCATGCGACGTTTAAAAGCCTCCGGTAGAGAACTGTCGATCTCTTTGACCAGAGGCTTTCCTTTTCCAGTGCCGTATGCCCACACCTCACGTTTCCGCTGCGCACCAGAGCGGCGGCGGCGTAAACTCATGTAGGGGATCTCCTTTGTTGACTGAGGCGAATCGGAAAAGATGTAGGCGATGTCTTTCGCTGGTTCAAACTTGCCGAGATACACTTTCCCATCAATGCGATAAAGGCGAAGGTCGTTCTCCAGTGCATGCTCTTCGATCGTGTCCCATCCGTTTTGCCCGATCCGGACTTGCTTCGCGTCAATCTTGATGTCCGGCCCCTTGTATTCGAAGGGGATGCCAAACTCCCCCAGAATTCCCGCCGCCAAATCTCTCAGTTTAATCGTCTTGTGGGTGGTGGGGATTGCATCGTTTTCTATCACGTAAACGCCGCTGTCACGTCCGTCGACCCGAAGGAGGTCGCCCTGAGACGGAGAGTACATTTCGTCCAAATCGTCGATAAATCCCTTCAAAATCTCTTGTCGACCACCGCCATTAAGCAGCTCAGCATGCAATGTGACCTTGTCACCGAAGTTCAACAGACCAGTGTAGTTTCCGTCGACATTGGCAATATCAAGAACGAACCGGTTGGCCGCACGGGATATGTCGATCGTGACATCCCATTCCTTTACCCGATTGATCTCCCACCGGGGGCCCTTCAGGGTTTCGACGATCGCGCGGAGCACCTTCTGCTGAAAATCAGGCACGGTTTGGCACTCCTTTCAGTACCAGGTTGAGACCTGGCTTCATATCTGACACATCCACCTTGTTGTCGAGCATGATCTGTCGTACCTTGCCTGCATCTTTGTAAAACTGGACGGCCAGCCCCCACAGTGTGTCGCCCTTTTTCACCGTATAGATGACATCTCTGGTTTGCGGCTTGTCCCCTGCGCTACTCGAACCAGCCGGTTTTCCTGATGTTCCTCCGACCATCCCGCCAGCCCCAGATGCGCCTGACGACTGACCGCCACCACTCTTACTAGACTGCGCGGGGACATGCTCCACAAAAGTAAACGAGTACGGTATGTCTCCTACCGTACCCGCTTCGCGGCTTGCTTTTAAGTCAATGATTCGGAATAGACGCCCTTCGACTGCCTCACCCAATTCACTGCCATATATCTTGCCAATGGCGCCCACGTCGTGCAGCCGCCATAGGTTATTGATCAGGATTTCCGGTTTTGGCGATCGTATCGTCGGGTACTGTAGGAAAACGCCGCGTACTTCAACCCTGACTGACTTTCGGCCCATGTCGTCTGTCTCCGCGCCCTGCCGGTGCGGATATTCGTGCTCCACTATCAACTTGGCACTGTTGAAGCCGATATACTCTGGATTGTACGGCCATCTCATGTATCCGCGGTCTGTTTCGAAACGAAGGGTCATGGTTACACCTCCACACAAAAAGACGCTCCTGACAAAGAGCGTCTCCATACATACTATTCTTAGTTCATTTTCCTGATATAACTACCAGCAATCATTACACACCGCGTTTTACCACCACTTATGTTGTCAAAGCTAGTATTCCTAACTGGAACTCCTACTGCAACTACATGATCTTGTTTAAAGAGTTCTCCAGTACCTGGATATAGGAAAATAAAGTTCTCACCACTATCGGTCATAAGGTGAATATATGACGCGTCGCCGACCTCGGAAGGGTACTCTTGAATATCAACGATGTACCCCTCAACTCGAATGAACTTATCCAAATATTTCGAGATGTTTTTTTCTAAATGCTTATAAGTTATTTTTTTATCTACTTTTTGATCAACTGTTTTTATTAGTTCCGGCTTCCAAGCTGGAAATAATTCGAAATTATCGGCTAAAAAGTCAAATGACTCTTGAGGAATAAACTCATCGTTATTTCCAAATAAATCTTTATCAATTCGTGGAATTTCATTCATGAAAAAATAGACATATTTATACTTTTTCTTTGCTTCTTCAGCAACCTTTGCAGCTTGTTCTGAGGCCTTCTTATTAGCTTCCTCCTCAGCTTTCTTTTTTGCTTCATCTTCAGCTTTCTTCTTGGCTTCCGCTTCGCTGCTATTAGAGGTCAACGATTGCGAAGAGGGAGCGGGGTTTGAAGCAGTGGTTTCTTTTGAGGAGCCACATCCACTTATAAATAGCACTACTGCAACCGTAGCAGCTAAAAAGCATTTTCTCATGTAACCCAACCTTTCCCAATCATGCAATTATAGGACTATTATCGCATGATGTAGATAAGGGGTTGATCAAATTTTTCCGACACACTTCGACATCATTCCAACTGCCGCATTTTTACCGCTTGCTGTGGAGTAAGAGTCCTGTCGTTGTGCGTTCTTCTTGCGTAGGTCGACACATCTTCTGCCCTAACTTGAACAGCTCGATTGTCCTCCACGAGTACATGCACCTTGTTCTCAGAATGTACTTCAATTGGTTTCTGGTTCATCTTGTTCAGCTCCGCCACCAGGGTGGGGATGAGGGCAGTTCCGGCATTTGCTGCAGGAGTCTTGGAGGTAATCGATTCGAGCATCTGCCGCTTGTAACTTCCCTTCAAAAACGGATCATTTTCCAACTCTCGAATGTACTGCGTTCGGTCCCTACCGACTGGATCAGCGACGGACCACATGCCACCCGTTGGCATTCCCGCGTACCATCCTGACAGACGGCGCTGTTCAGCCCAGCCTTTTTCCGCTTCTCGCAGGGTGGTCTTTTCTTGCCACGCTTGTTGCACGTCGGTAAGGTTCCGGATTCCATTAATCTTCCGGTCGACGTATGCCGCTACATCCTCCACGTTGTCTCCAAATATGTGCTGCCTCTTTGCTTTCATGTTGGCTTCTGCCTCGGCCCATAGATCAGCAGATATTTTGTTAAGGGTCTGATAATCAACCCGGCCACGATAGCCCATGATCATGTTACCAACGGTTTTCATCTCTTCGTGGTACCGCGCAGTTTGTTCGGCAGAGTTACCATAGAAATTGCCGTGATGTGCCATCGAAAACCAGTGGCTGGCTCCAGCAGCATCATTTTTCCGGCGCTCTTCCTCAATGCCAGTGATATCCTCGGTAGCACTTGCAACTACAGTGCTGACGGCGGTGGTGAGTCCCAGGGCAGCCAATACACCGACGACGGTTGCCGCAGTTTCAGCGATAACCATACGACCAATCGATCGACCGGCGGCTGCTTCTGGAGCGCCAGCTGCACCCCGCGCACCCCTGCCACCTGGAATGCTTCCTCCAGCAGAGTCAACGACATCAGCATAGACATGAACGATATTCGCACGGATCACCTGATCGTCTTCAAAGGCTTCCGCAAGTGAACCGATTTTCTTATTTCTGATGGCCCTTCCAACCGCTTGCCCTGCATCCCACAGTTTCTTTCCTGTCTCAGCGAGCTTGATCCCTTTGTCGATGGCAACCATTGCACCGAGGAAAAGAGCAGCGTTCTTCGCCGCTGTCGCCAATCCTTCAAGCTCGCCGGGGAGATTCTCTATCCGAAGGTCCGTTGCATCAATTGCGAGGACGATTTCATTCGCTGCCCCGGCCACATCACCGTTCAATAGTTTCAGAATCGCCTTACCGGCGCCCGTCGCAAGGGGAGAAAGCGCAACGGAAATCTGGAAGCCGTTGATGGCAAGATCAGAGAGTTGCTGAAATACTTCTGCGATTTCCGGATTCAACTCGCGAGCAAGCAAGTCAGCAGACTGATCAACGCCATTGCTGATCTCGTCAAAGCTGAATTTGCCTTCAGTTGCCAAAGCCATAAGTTGCGCTGTGGTCGCGTCTAAAGTCGGCTGCAATGATTTCCCTACCTTACCCTGGATTTCATCGACCGCTTTACCGAGTGCCACCAGATCGCCTTTGGAAGTGTTCGCTCGATCATCAGCATAACGCTTGGTAATGCCGTTGGCGTTCCGGATCGCGCCGATCGTCTCCAGGAGGTTATTGTAGCCATCGTTGGCGAAGATCGTGGTGACACTCGCCGCTTCCTTACCAAACAGGAGAGAGCCGACTTCGAGCTGCTGATCGCTCGTCAGCTGACTCATGTACTTGTTCATCAGGGCGGCTTTACGCAGGATCTTTTCATTACCTTTCTGGTCGACAGAAACGGTTTTGTCTGCGTCAACTGCCCCATTCACGGCGTTTACTTCTTTGATGATGGCGTCGATCACACGGCCAACCTTCTCCGAGGACACGTTTTTCCGTGCGTTTTCGGAGATCGCCATATTGGAGCTTTCAATGAACAGGGTGCGCAGCGCTGTACCTGCAGTCTCGCCTTCCACGCTGATTTTTGACAGCAGCACCTGCATTGCCTGTGAGATGGCGTAATCCACGCCTCCAATGGCGTTGCCGAAGTCGGTATATTTTTCTGCGTATAAGAGGTCGCGCGGGTCGAGCGAGGACATATCCACCGTCTTGGTGAACTGGTCCGCGATCTTTGAAAAATTCTCAGTAGTGTATTCCATCCTCGCCGCTTCCAATTTGTTCGAGAGATACTTGGCTGCGATGTCCGGTGCCAGGCCAGTTGCTTGAGCAAAATCCGCGACTACCGGGAGAGCTGCCTTTACCTGCTTCGGCCCCATGTTGTTCTTCGCCAGTTCAGTCGCCATTGCAATCATACCCATGGTGTCTGTCTCACGATCTTTCCGTAGCCCTTGCTCCTGGATATACGCCTGCAGGTCGGTAAAGTCTTTTTGGAATGCCGGTTCGTTGAGCACACCATTTTGGTAGTAACTCGATTTCAAGACAGAACCAAGCTTCGCAAATTCGTATTCCTTGTCCACTGTTTTCATCACGCTGTGCGCAGCAAACCCGGTGACTGCCATCCCACCGACGTATGCTCCACGACGAATCTGATCTCCAACGAAAGACTGAAATCCGGCGGTTCCTTGGTTGAGAGCATCGAACATACCGCGCATTTCTCGCGCAACTTCCGCCACGCGCTGTTGCAGGAGCTTAACCCTGTTCGACGCCTGATCCGCAGCCCGCCCACCGCTCTGGAAACCCCGTTCCAGTTCGCGGCCAGCCTCTCTGGCCTTGTTATCTGTCTGCTGAAGTTCATTGTTTAACTGCTTCATGTTGGTTACACCCTGGCTTATGTTACGGAGGCGGTCGCTAACCGTCTGGACGCCATCACCTGCACGGCGTGCCTTATCACCCATCTGATCCAGTGAGGAATTAACTTCTTGGCCCGTCTGGCGTGTCTGGTTACGGACTCCCTGTAGTTCGTTGACAATTCCTTTCAGTACCTGCGATACATTGTCATCACCGGCAATAATAAACTCGACATCAGCTTTCTTCCCCGCTTGATTCGCCATGTTCTCCCTCCTCTCCGTTCAGTTGGGCTTCCAGTTCCGCTTCAATCCTCGCCCGTTCTTCTGCTTTTTTACGTTCTGCTGCTTCTTTTCGTCGCCGTCGCTGTTCGATATACACTTTCAACTTCTCTTCCCTTTCGGGATCGTTGAAGTTGTTTACCTTTTTACCGCAAGACGGGCAGTCATGCGGTTTCTGCACGCCCAGAGACCTGTCTGCTCGGCAGGTATCACACATGAACCGCTCATCCTTGATCTGCTCCGCAGAGCGCATCACGTACAGCCAAAGCATCTGCTGATCGTTGAGAGTACCTGATCCGTTCAGCGGACGAAAGTCGCCGATTTCTTTGCACATCCGGTAGATCAGATACTCTCCATGAGCTTTCCCGCGGCAACACCTTCAATCAATACCTTCAGGTCCTCATCAGTTATGGTGTCTAGGGTTCTGTAGTGGAGGAGCAATCCTTTGTATGCCGCCAGTAGGTGTCCTACCTCATCCTCCATAAAACGGTCCCTCAATTCGGTGCCGTTGTTGAAATAACGTTTTCCGTTTGCATCTTTCAATGCAATTGCCAATCGCTCCGTTTCAGCGATAAACGGATATACTTGTACCGGGATTTCTGGATTGTTTTCCATGAATCTTTGTGTGTTGATTGTCGCCTCCAGTTCCTCGGCGCTCGTCAAAACGCGCAAAACAAAGACCGGGGCATCTTCTTCCCCGGTCTTGAAGCGCATTTCGGGAGGCTGACCGAGCCGCAGGACTTTCAGCTCCTGAGTCACGTTCATACGTCATCCCTACCTTCCAAGTGCAGAAATTGCAGTATCGAAAGACACTGGTCTTCCCTTGAAGAAATCTTGCCGTTTTGTGGCTGTTAATGAAATCCGCTCGCTCATGCTCTCCAGATTACCGCTCTCGCTATGGCTCGAAAAAGTCAACCCAGTGAAAACGGTTTTCCACTGGCCGATATAGCGAGTGATTTCTGTTCCCGGTTCACGCAGGAGCAGATACAACGGGAGTACGTCGTCTTCATACTCCAGTGCAATCGAAGACTCGATGTTAATCGTGTACTGTTTTGCACCGCGTGTTTGTCCTATTGCTTCTTGACTGCCGTAACCATGCTGGAGCCGCACGTTCGTGTTCTCTTCAATACTGTGACTTTGAACAGCGTAAACACGCTTTCCGTCATGCTCGACAAATACCCCTTCATTTGCACCAGCTGCAAATTGTTTGTCACCCATCGATGTTCACCCCCTTATACGTTCTGCGCGGTCACTTCGCCCGTCACGTTGATTTCCAGCTCTTTCAGACCCGGAATCACATTAAAGTGATACGAAATCTTCCCTTTTCCACGGACTTCAGGATCTGGCTGTGCAATAATTCGGTCTGGATCTGGCGGGTAGATTTTTTCCTCTGCGCGTTTTAAATCAAGCGCGGAATAAATTGTGTCTTTGATGTCTGGAAGACGGGAAATTTTTGTGCGGTTGTGTTTGTTGTACACTCTTTGCTCAACACTCAGGATGACTTCATCAACAGTGCACACTACTTCAGGATCTTTCAGTCCTTCTTCTCCAGTCGCTGGGTTGGTATAGCTTGTGGTGCCTTGGAAAATTTCGATCTGCGTACCAACTTGCATAAACGACATTAAGCCTGCTTCCGTTTGAGTGCGCAGGGTGTCCACATGCTTCACAGTTTTGATTGTGTAGCCATTGATTCTTACCCCGCCGAACGGCATAGACAGATCGCTTTCGTTGGATAATGCCGCAGCTGTCGCAGCAGCTCCCACAAACGCTGGTACAGCTGCACCGGTGTTGTCGGCAAAATTGTCGTCTGTGATCCAAATACGGTAGTGGTTCGTCGTAGTGACAACGGAAGCACTGCCCCCGATCAAAACTACGGCTCTGATCGCGTTTGTATCGCACCATGTGAGGAAGTCTTTGACATCCGTAATCGTTTGGGCACTGTTGTCATCAACCACGTAGAAGTAAGCTCCAGGTGCCTCGGCAGCTTTAATCAGCGCATCTTTATATGCACCAGCAGCCAATACACCGTTCCCCAGACCTTTGTAGTACAGAGTGCGTGGTCGCTGGTTCATTGCTGCCTCCACCATTTTGGCAGCGTTCGTTCCCGCACCAAGTGCCGTTACAGCGTCAGCCAAAACACTTACCCGCGTTAACTCTTTGACACTGGTGGATTTACCAATCAATACGACGCCACGCCCTGTACCGAACGACATCTGATTGTTTTGCATCTTGAAATTACTCCGAAGTAACAGTGGCAACTCGTTTCCCTCCTTGTTTACTCATAAGTAGGAGTGAGTCTGATATCAGTCACTCCCGCCTCTCTCCGTTCCTTGGTTATCTTTCCAGTGTACGTTAATTCGAAGATCGCCTGCGTTGCCCCCTCGTTAGGCGGAAGCTCCTGGTCGCGCGCAAACTTCAGAGTGAAGTCATCCTCAAAAGCAAACGCCTGTTGCAGAGCATCGAACACGCGGATGCGCGTCAACTCCCCACCATACTTGCCAGCCACCGGCAGCCAGCAGTACAGCGAGTACCCTTTGACGATCTCGGTGGACTTCTCGTACACGAATTCGGACTGGTCCGTGTCCACCGCCTTCAGCCGTTCGTTGTGGCCGTACCCTTTTGGATTGTCAAAACCGGTATCAAGCACAAAAAAGACGACCGGGCGTTCCAGTGGAATTGCAATCCGCTCGTCGTTCATGTGGATATGTCCGTCTTTGACTGCCGGACGCCCCGCAGCGCAAAGGCAGTGAGTAGGGAGAGCTGCCTTCATGATCTCCAGTATCCGCTCTTCTATCAATCAACTCTACCTCACTTCCTGCAGCCGCTTACGGAGCATATCACGGACAATTTCCTTGATTCGGCCTGATTGCTTGAACTCTTGAACGGCCTTGGCGATCGTTGGGCGGGGCTTGAGGTGGATAGTGCCGTCATGGACCCAGCCGAAGTAACGCGCCACCTTGCTGTCACCATACACCCGCCAGACGCCCTTCCCGACTCTTTCGGATTTATGCGCCCGTCGAAATGTCCCGGTATTAACGGAAACCGGCCAGGGCGGCTCCGCACGACCTTCGTGCATCACCTCGCGATACCATAGGTACTGAGCATTGTCTTTGAACACCCTTGCCACCCGTTTCCCGCCGTTCTTCACGCTGTCACGGTTTGCCGTCCTGGCCTGTCGGGCTTTCCAATCCGGGTTCATCGGGCCGGAAGCGTACTCGATTGCCTTCTCCTGTACCTCTTCTGCCGCTTTTGCTACCGTATCTTCGACTGCCTGTTGAACGGCCTGACTGATCTGGCTCATTTTCGCAAGTAAGCCACTGAAATCCACGTCAAATGACATGTCTATTCACCCCTGACGAGCGCGAGCCAGACTACGATCTCGTCGCCCACGTGCACAGGAACGGCATTGTACACGAACCACCTACGGCCAGTCCAATCGATGTACTTCACATTGACCGGCAACTGGGGAGCGATGAGAAGGTGATCACTTTGTTGCACTGGACCCAGTCGCTCAATGTAGTGGCTGTACATCTGGATTTCTTGTCGGGACATCGCATCATACGGGAGAACAAAGGCGTGGCCGTTGGTTTCCGTAGCCGGTGTGGTTAGGTAACCCTCACTGTTGCACTGAGGAGCCGTCGGATTCGTCGCATGCCAAGCTGAATCTGGCTGCTGGAAGGTTGTAGACCAGCACGGGCAGCGTGTCGTTCTCAATTCGGAAATAAACTTTAGAGGCTGACCGCGCTTTTTGGCTTGCTTTTGGAGACTGCGAGCCAGCTTGCTCATCCGTCAACACTCCCAAAGAAAAATAATTGGCTGCTCGGGTTATCTGGTTTCAGCCAGACCTTCAACTTTGACCATCCGTCATCTCGCAGCTCCCTCCCTAACTTTTTAATAGAGTCGGGGTTTACCTCGGCTTTAATAATGCTGATGTCCAACTTTCCAAGGATGACATTTTCGCCTGCCACTGTGAGAAGGTACTCGCCGGCACATATCTCCTCCGTCGCAATTGGATAGATGATTGCCAGCGACGGGTCGTTTTCTGGCTGAACCGCAAGCCGCTGTGTAACCAATGCTTTTTGTTGGTCCACAATGGTGCTCAGCCGTCCGTCTTCTCCCGGCTCCAGACCAAATCGTTTCTCAATGGCCGCGACGGTGACAAACATTACTGCTCACCCAGGTGTTGTTGGTAGAGTGCCAGTCGTTTCTCTTCGGAAGAGATGGCCTCGTCCTTCTCGGATGCAGCAAGAGCCAGTCGGACAAGTTCCTTCTTTTGTTCATCCGCCTTCAGCGCGGCAAAACTCTCAAGGGATAGGGAGGATAAGTCGCCTGGTGCGTTAGCCTCTGTCTCCACTTTTTGCAGATGGCCCATGTTGATTTTCGCATTCACAAACCAGTCAGGTTCCGTCTCCACAACCTGCCCAGAAGGGAACTCCTGCCCAGTATCCGGGTGAATGTACAGCCTGTTCTCTTCGGTTGGCGTAACGAAGATTTTACTCATTCCAATCGCTCCTTTGCGGAAAATTAAGACGCGCAACCGTTATGGTTACGCGCCTACATTCAGGACTTTGCGAGCTTCTGGGTCGAGAACCTCAAAGCCTCCGCTGTACGAGATCGCGGAGCGCTCAACCTGCGTATCAATTAGCTTGTCGTATTCGATCCGCAAAGGCTCGGCAATGATTCGATTTAATGCGAATCGACTGTCGATACCGATCATCAGGTTTGCAGGCACTTTATCGGACCGGATCGGCATGCCGCCCAGCACCTTGTCAGGTTGGCCAGACATAGCCAGCTGATAGCCCAACAGCGCATTGTTAAACTCGGTAAGGGTGATGGTATCGGTGTAAAGCGCCTCAGCAGACAGGAAGATGTCAGGCGAGTAGCCATCCTTGAACTTACCTTTGAACTTGACGAATGGCTTGAATGCCATCGTATTTGCTGTTCCACCCAGGGCGGAAATGGCAAAGGTTTCAGCGCCGGAAACGCCGCCGTCGCCGTTGATCAGCACGTTGATTGCCATCTCCACTTCGTTCAGTGCCAAACGGTAACCGAATTGCTGCATCTTCATCAGGAAGACGTTCAGCTTCTGGTTACGAATTGCCTCGTACGTCGCTTCCAGCATGCGGCCGTACTTGTAGACAGTGACCTCTTTTTCGCCTGTCTTGATGACGGTCTTTGGCAGAGGACCACCCTGAGCGACACGACGCAGCTCTTGGTCTTCCGCTTGATCCTGCCACAGGATGACTTTGTAGGTGTCGCCGCTGTTCAGATTGGTCGTTGTCCGAACCAGTTTGTCGATGATGTTGTTTTCGTTCAGGCCCTTGCGAATTGCTTCTTCGACCACAGCCGGAAAAAGAAGCGTTACCGCTCCAGGCGTCTCGAAAAACTTGGACACCTTGTCGGCGTTGGCGCCGAAGGTTTTAATACCGTACGCGATGAGCTGACGCTGCAGCGCAGTAGTTCCTTCAAGCTCCGTGCCTTTATACTCAATGGACGGGTCCTCTTTTTCCAAAATGTCATTCAGGTACAGATTTTTGACAACCGCCTCTTGGTACATCCCTTTCTCAAGGGCGATACGCTTCAACTGCTTTTTCGCCATGAATCTCAACTCCCTTTTTGTCCGTTGGCCTACAGCTCAACGGTTACTTTTGTTTTTACTGTGTCGACGTTCGAGACGAACCCTCGTCCGTTAACTTCAGTAGTTACTGCCTTTACTTTCCCCGTTCCGTCGACAACCAGCTGGTTGCCTACAGCCACAGCCCCGGAGTACGCGACCTCGACGTTACCGAAGCAACGCACACGGCAAGTGCCGTCTTTTTCAACGCGTTCAAGAGTTCCGACAAAGATGTTCCCTGCAGCGCCGAGTCCGACGGCATTGTTGCCGGTCATGGTTACGGCCTTACCAACGTCTGCCGCCGTCAAAGTCGTCGTGTACGTCCGGCAAGCGTCAAACACTTCTTTGTTACTGATGCCACCCAACATTATTATTCCTCCTTGGTTTACCGATTAGGCCGGGGGCTTAAACGGTGTATTCTTTCAAGTTGACTTCTGGCTCTACCGTCCCTTCCTCACCAACAACTGCTCCTTTGGACTGCGGTGTCGGCGGGAATTTTTTGTCCAGCTTCTCCTGGTAGGCTTGTTTGATTTCAAGCAAGCCGTCGATGTCCGTGACGTTCCGAAGAACGACTTCCAGGGTCTTGGTGTTCTCTTCCAGCATGCCAGCCATCTTAATGATTTCGTTTCGGTTTTCCTCGAAGAACTTTTGACCGGCGGCCACCAGGGTTGCGTCTGGTTTTTCCTTCAGAGCAGCATCCAGTTGGGACTTCGTTTCAGCATGCTTGTCGCGTTCTGCTTTCAATTCACCATCCAGTCCCTTCGCCTTCTCTGCATCTTCCTTCCAACTCTTCACAATAGAAAGAGCGTGGTCCTCGTCCTTGACATCGGCCACGCCCAGCGATTTGAGCAATTCCATCAGATTTTTCACTTTTGGTTCGCCTCCCTTGAGCGTTAATTCTTTTTCCTCATCCATCTTCTGGCGGTAGCTTTTTTCCACCCCCGCGCCCTGCTGAGCCGGAACGGCAACGAAACTGATTTCGTACCAGTCGGAAATCCCATTGATCCAAGTGAAACAGATCTCCCCGTCATACTCGCGTCCGCGCAGGTGAGGGCAGTTTCCGCCGTAGTAACTCTGCTTGCAAACGGAACATTGCAGCTCCTTGTAAGCAAATCCGACGCTTACTTCCTTCAAGATACCTGCATCGATCGCATCGATAATAGGCTGGGTACGCTCGTTTTTCGGCATGTACGCCCATCCAACCAGGTCAAATTCACCGTCTTCCGCTTGCCGAACTTCCGCTTTGTACACGCGAGCAGTCTGACCGTACGCGCTCCACCGGTGGTCAAAAATGAAGGTGACGCCTTTTGCAAGAACCACCATATCCTCCAATGACTCCTTGGTGAAGCGATCCCCCTCCCGATCAATGCGGGTGTGGCAGCACAGAACCGGAAATACGTACAGCTCGTCCGCAGTGAAGTCTCGTCGTGTCAGGCTGTTAATGATCGCCAGATCGCCAGACGATACGCTTTTTGTCTCAACTGCAAGACGTGCAGCAATGCTCTTTCTCAAGTGTTTTTGATCCAACCTTGTTCACCTCCCTTCCCATGAGCTTTCTGTCAGCAGCAGCACGATCAAAGTAGATTAGGTCGCCAGTTCTTTGCGCCTCTTCGGCGGTAGTAACAGTAACCGCCATCTTACGACAACGACAGTGCGGATGGGTGTCCAGCACGGTCCGGGGTGAGTCGTGTAACGGGAAGATTTTGTTTGCATGCTGCCGACATACCGGGCAGGCATCTGGCGAGATAATCCACTTCACAAACTCGATGCTTTGCGCCGCGTATTCTTCCTCAGCCGCGCAGTCAAACATCATGGCAGCCTCCGAACGGGCCAACCGTCGCCAATACCAGCGTGGTCCGTCCAGTTGATCTTCGAGCTCGCGTTGCAGGGAAGTGGCCCATGTCTCCGGGTTATCTCCGACTGCTGCGTGCCGCTCCATGATATCGATACAGGCTTCCCGTATCTCCGATGCTTTTGTTACAACACGAGACATACCTTCTGAACGAAGGGTTCGCGCATACGCAGCATTTGCGTCAAATACGCTGCTGACTGAGGCGGCCGGATTAATCTCCCGCCTTAAATCCTCGACCGCTGCCTCAAAGCCTGCCAGCGCAGCTTGCTGCAGGAGTACGTCATAGATTGAGAGCTGACCACCGCGACTCACTGTCATCTCCGCAATAAAGCTCATGATTTCCTCTTCCACAACAGATCGGATCTCTTCCGGGTCCACCATCTTGAACGATTTCCCTGGTGCCGCCCGGTCTTCCATGAACGAAAATAGACGTTCTCTCATCACCCTCAGCTTTCTGATGGTCGATGTTTCAAACGTCCTTGCAATTCGATCAATTCGCTTGGTGTCCCGCTCTTTCTGCGGAAGCCTCTCAGGGTCCAGATCACTTTCCCCATCCTTCGATGACATACGCTTGTATGACTTCCCTCGCGGTAGCTTCTTCCTCGCCTCAATCATCTGCTCAACGATCGCCGGCTCGATGTAGCCCTGTTCCTCCAGATCCCTTGCCAGCATAATGTTTTGCAGGCGCTGCCCTTCTGCTCTGGCATTGAGGAGCTCCGCATTAGCCAGCCCCTCGATATCGGCCAGCGAGACCTCGTTCCACTCGATCTCGTAGTCCAACGGATAGCCTCGGAACTTGAGCCACCATTCAACAACCTGGACGATTGCAGGGGTAGTCATCTCACGCCAATCATCGATCAGAGACGTCAGGATGTCCGCTTGTGTCTTGGTCATGCTTTCTCTTGCCGTCCAGGCGAATCCGAACACAAACGGTGGGAGACCTGTCTTCGCGACGATCTGCTCCAGGATGTTTCGTACCGGCACTTGCATGTCAAGCTGCTGAGCGTCCGCTCCAATGACCGAGACCTTGACATACGTACCGAAGAAGTCCTGCACCTTTCCTTGCCGTGTTTTTGCCATGGCATCTGCCCAGGACTTCTGCGTCTGTTCAACGAACTTTTGGGCATCCGCAGGATTCGTCCCCTGCGGAAACTCGAAACCTAAGCTGTACTTCAAGTCGCCGAACCGCTCCCAGTTGCGCCCCGTGGCGTAGAAGATCGTCAGGAGGATATCCGCCAAGAATGGCAGGCCGGTCAGCAAACCTTTTCCGTACGGGTTATCGGGCTCCGCCTCGTACACCGTATAAACGATCCAGTCTTGAACAGGGTAAGGAACCGGTTCAGGCTCCATCGGTTGTCGCTCGGCCAAGATCAACTTGGTCGGGTCTTGGGTGTTTTTCACCACCACGTTTTCGCCGGAGATCGGTAGTAAAGCGTAGATGTCAGAACGGGACCGATACGGGACAATCTCGGCGGTGCTGAATCCGTTCTGGATAAGCGCATCAACGAAAGAGGAGACAAACGTCCCGAAACCTTTCCCTACTTTTCCCGCCTTTACCGACTTGGCCCAGTTGTCCCAGTCCTTCTGCCTGCGGGTGTTAGGAAGTTTGATTTTTGGGACACCGATCAGGCGGCGAAGGTTTTGAATCCCTACACCAATGACCGGTATACCATCTCGCATTTGCTTGTACACCTTCACCTGCACTTGGTTGGGCACATAACTGCGCAGCGCGTCGAACGGATGAGCGCCACCGCTTCGTGTTTGTGCACCCGCATGCATTGAGGTCTGCGCGCTCTTACGACGCCATGGCAATAAATCGAGTAGCCCCATTTGTTATTTACACCTCCTTTCATCAACGAAAATCGAAGAGAAACAAAGAAAACGAGAGATTACATTTCCGGGCATGTCCACCCTGTTTTGTACGTGTCGGATGGACATTTCACTAAAATTTGCCCCACGCCAAAATGCCATAATCTCGGATAATCGCCGAATATGGCTGAAAATCGGGATTTGACCCCTTTGTTTACATAATAGCTATTATCGGGACTCGATTAACTATCGCGCTGAGTGGTTCCAACGTAGAAGAACACTTCTGATTTCTTGATTTCCGCAAACGCCAGTACAACGGCATCTGCGCGGTCGGGCGAGTCCAGTCCACGCTTTTTCATGTCCTCTTTCCGCTCAAGAGCGATTTTCCCACGGCTTGTCATTCGGTACTTTCGCTGCGTAAGCTGCGTGATCAGTCGCTCGTCATTCGGGAGTTCGATCGCGTTCAGCTCTCCCTGCAGGTGTTTTGACAGGTTCTCCTGCAACAGGCTCCGCAACATTGCCCAGCACTCCGTACCAAGGTTTTCGTAATGCTCTTCTTCATTGCCGGTCGGACGCGCGCCGTTGTTAACCGGTATCACTTCCCAGTTCGTCAGTCCTTCTTCCCTGATGACCTCATTTAGTCGGTCAACGACACCTCCACCGACCCCGGAATCGTCCACTTTCAGCTTCACGGATGATAGTTGCGGATACAGCCTGAGAAAATCCTTCGCCGTATTGATACACCATCCGGCAGTTACCATCGTGTCCTGTTTTTGATAGCACTGCAGGGGAAAAACCTTCATCCCGATACGAGGAACGATTACTGTTTCGTCATTCCCGAAACGCGCGACGTCGACACCGAGGTGAAGCGTGTCACCGATCGGTTGAACCGTGTTGCCGGCTGCCAGTTCAACGAGTTCGAGAGCAATGAACGAATCTGCTTCGGCCTTCGGGAATTCCCCGTACACCCGGACACGCACAACATCACTTTCTGCTCCGTACTTATTGATGAGCATCTGGATGTTTTCTTTCGATGTCCGCTTGCTGTCCAGACTGGAGACCTTATGAGTACGGAACTTGTCCCGGTCCCGATTGTGGGAATCATAAAAAACCCCGCTCGTTCGAGTAGGGTTCCCGCACATCAGCAATTTGTTTTCAGGACCTGATAGGGTACCGAGGATGGCCTCCATGATTGGGTCAGCTACCCCTGATGCCTCGTCCACGATAAACAACATGTAGTCCTCGTGGAAGCCCTGCATGTTCTCGGGTTTTGTTGCCGTCCGTGCAGTGGCAAACCATCGTTCTTCGTGGCCGACCATATAGATTTTCGTCTTCGTCCACCGCAGCAGGTTCTTGACCTTGGACTTCTCCAGCCACTTGGCGACCTCGGCCCAAAGTACATCATGGAGTTGCTGTCTGGTCGGAGCTGTGCAGATGACCTTCGGGTTAGGCCTGCAGCATAGGAACCAGATAACCAGCGCCGCCTCGAAAGCTGTTTTTCCCACTCCCTGACCTGACCGAATACTGGTCCGAGGATGATGAGCGACGTCCATCATCGCAGTGCGCTGCCACTCGTCAGGGTCGAAGCTCAGCATATCCTCAGCAAATGCTACCGGATCATCCCAATACACATCGATCAGGGCTTCCAGGGAAGCGAGTACGCTGTAAGGTTTATGCGTCACGTTTAATCACCTGCGCTTTTCGCCGTTCAGCTACATGCAGCAGGGCGTTCGACCAATCCTCCGCTTCTTGGTTCTTACCGCCACCACGCAGCGTATCGACTTCTGCTTTCAACTTCTCCACCCGCAGACGGTCCTCTTCCGTCATGTAGCCGAGATACTTCTCCAGCGCCGCCAGCGCCTTCATTTTGTCGTGGAGTTTGACGCTGACGCCATCCTTACCTTGCTTCACCTCTCCCACGACCGTGCCGTCAATCTCATCGCTGTTTTTGAAAGAGACGAAGTTACGCTTGTACGTCATTTGTTCACCAGTCGCAGGATCGATGGCTGGATTACCTTCGTTGTCATACAGAGGCTCATCCTTTTGTCCGAATTCTAGCAGATCAGTGATGTCCGCAAAGGCAATCTTCATATACTCCGCGATGATGCGTTGTACGCTCATGCCAAGCTCATCGACCATGGCTTCCTTCTGCCGCTTGATTTCGGCTTGAATCTGAGGTTTTCTCAAGTTTTCCCAGCCGATGGCATATGCTGTTTTCTTGCTGTAACCGACAGCCATTGCAGCACGGGTAGCATTGAAGTCTCTGAGGTATTCCATGACAAAAAGTCTCTGCTTTTCAGTCAGAGACCCGTCTTCGTTATCGATTTCTGGAGGCGGATCACAGTGATCCACTACCTGTTTGGAACGTTCCGTAACTTTCGGAACGTTTGGAGCGTTCCGTTCCGTTTGATTGGAGCGTTCCGTTGGCTTCGGAACAGCATCGGGACTCCTGGGTGGAGGAATGGGAGTTTCATTCAAGAACACCTTACGCGGTGCACTCCCCTCATATGGTCCCACAACACCCTTCTGCTCCATCAATTCAACGAGCCTTGCCGCGCGTGTGTACCCAATTCGCAAACGCCGCTGCAGGAGGCTGGCGGAGGCTGCTTGTGCTTCCACGACGATTCTGACAGCCTGCTCATATAACTCGTCATCTTCTGCTATGAATTCAGATGCTGGAGCCTCAGGCGGAATGCAGCCCGGTAACTCCCACTTGTCCTTGTTCTTCCACCCTCGGACGGTTCCCTCGGATAAACCCAGTTGATCGGCTATATCTTTCAACTTCGCGGTCCCGCCGCTGTCTCGCCAGAGTTCAAACGCACGGTCTCGCTTTGGATCTCTTGCTCGTGGCATCTACATCATCACCACCACCTGGTTGAGTTTGTTTTGCAAAAGAAAAAGCACCGCGTGGGTGCTTTGCATTAATCTAAAAAAGAGGACATTGAATCGATGTGATTATCCTCGATCTCTTTTGCAGCCTTTAGTGCACCAAGAAGGAAATGGTACTTCTGATAGCTATCCTTACGCAGTTCTTTGTTGACCTCAATCGCTTTTTTGGTGAGTGAGGAATTGGCAAAATTCTGTTCTAAATACAAGATAGCTTTACTAACCCAAGTCTCAAATTCAAGTCCGGTTATCATTTTATCCGTGCCATGATTAATATCTACAGCTTGGCTTTCAAATTTTTCTCCTTCAAGAATTAATCTTTCAAGCATAAGTTTTCACCTCCCTTCGCCTACACAATTCGGCAAAAAGAAGGCGTTTCCTGTTTTTTTCGACTACTCCCCCCATTATTTGCGGAAAATCCCGCCCCGTTTCCGAGGCGGTGATGGAAGGGGGTTCTCGTGAAAGAAAAAGTTCCTTTCACTTATCAGTGGCATTCGCACGACAAAAAACAGCCTTATCCAACAAGAAAAAGGCTGTTCATCAGTCGATCCGATATTTTTTGTTGTGCTCGTTTGATGTGTGTGTCCACACTACTCTTCGTTATCTTCAGCATTCGTGCAATTTCTGCATGGGAGAAGCACTCCCCATGCGCCAGCACATAGCACTCCCGTTCCCTCTCGCTCAGTTCACATAGCGCGTCCTCAATCTGCTGTCGCTGCCATTCGGTAAGGTTTGCTGGGCTGCCCGCAGTGCTCTTTGCTACGAAAGCCTGCATGCGGATCGGATCCATTGGCTTCTCGCGCTGGTAAGCTGCCAATCGTTCGATTCCCCGTTTGTTCCCCGGCCGCCGACCTGTCTCCAACCATTCGATCACGTATTCCACATCCCCGATCATTTCGCCGAGCAACTGCCTACGTGCTATGGCTTGATCGTCCAACACCTTCTCAGACGCCCTGTATGCCTCTCTGGCACGTTCCAGAGTCTTCCTCGTCTGTTTATATTCCTGAAGCAAATCCTGCACGAGCACCCCTCCCCAATGCGTTTATTTGCGCCTGTTACCCCGATCTTTGAGGAACCGCCGTGGGCCGACGTCACCCATCAAGCGCCGGTACTCCTCCAGTGAGATTTTTTCCGCTGGCTGACCTGGCTGTTTCGGTTGTTTTTCTCTGTTCCGCAGCCGTTCCTTCGCCCATTCTAGATGCTCCGAGAAGTTGATCGGCTCATTCTCTTTCTTCTGCTTGAACTTCAGGATGTCGCGTATCTTTGCCATGGCTTGTCCTCCTCTCAGGTAAAATAAAAAGGACGCCAGAATACACCCGTGCTTAGGTGTGAATCTGACGCCCTCCCGTTTCTCGGTATCAGGCTTGTATTAAAATAGCTCGCTCTCGCGGTAATCCACTTTGGCAATCTTTCCCTGACTTGATTTTACCACGGTTTCACCATGTTCTACCAGTGGGACAAGCTTGGCTTTTCCTTGCTTTGGATCGACCAGGATCATTGCTGGCTCTTTACCCACTGGTATCGTAATGGTCATGCTTTGAATATCGATTTTCAATTCCTGTGCTCGTGCGCTCATCTTCCGTTCCCCCTGTCCGGTTGCCCGTGGTATAATGATGGTGCGAACATCTTTTCGGGCTCCTGCAGGGGGCTTTTCTTTTTGCCTCGTGGAAGGTTGGGTCTATCCTCTCGATTGCAGCAGCTCCGAATTCTCGAAGATGTTGCCGATCACGGTGCATCCATCCGAGTAATCATAAAGAGGCTCGCTACCTGTTCCTTTTATGCTGCCGATTTGAAAACTTGCCGTCTCATCGGACCAAAATACTTTTCCGATCATCCCTTCTTCATCGACAACGAGATCATAGTCATAAATCTCCTTGCCGTTCTTGTCGTGGAGGCCGGTGAATTGGCGTTTGATAAATTGATCATGCTGCAATAATTCCAGCAAGGTGATAAACATAGCCGACTCAGCTTCTTTGATATCCTCCCACGTCCACATTTGCTTTGCGTCTTGGTCCCATACCTGGAACTTAATCTCACGTCCTGCTTGCATCACGTTCCCCCTCCTCATTTTCAACATGGTTCCGTCGGGTCATCCTGAACATTGTAAATTTCGTCCGGATGGAGTTTTCCAGCCTGTATTTCTGACAACAAATATGTGACCGTCGTCAACTCCGATAACATACCGCCCCGCATCGTCTTCCTACCCGCGAATTGCTGGGGCCGCCTGCCTCTACCACCCCATTGCGTTTCCTTTTTGTACTCTTCTTCTGCTTGATCGAGCACCTGCAGGCGTCTTCTTACATATGCCCTGCGCTTTTCCAACGCCTGTTTGAACAATTCCAAGGTTTCCTCAGCGCTTCTCATTGCCCGCCCCCTGGATACAAAAGTAATGTTTTGTTAAACTGGCTTTGCCAGTACTCGGTACCTCGTATCCGATTGCCCCCGCACCCAAACCGTCCAAAGCACTTCCATCGTCGGCGCTCCGCCTTTCTCGCCGAACAAGAAGTCCGGTCGCCAGGTTAACGGCAGCACCCAGGCAGGAGGATGTTCCGCGAAAAGCCGCGCGCGCTTTGCTGCATGCCAATATTGTGACTTGAGCAGCATTGCTACTACATCCGCACCTAATCCGATCGCATGTCTTATGAATGATTCCGACTCCTGGAAAGGCGGGTTGGTTATTATAACCGGTGCCAACAGCTTGTCCTCAAGCAAGAAGTCCCTGCCGCCATTGCCATACCCTGTTTCTCGGATGTCTGTGGAAATCACTCTGTGGCCGTATCCGGCGATCACTTCTGCCATGTGACCCTCACCGCACGCGCATTCCCACACTGTTGTCTGTGGAAGTTCCAAAAACCGAAAAAGTGCATGTGTTACTTCTGGCGGCGTTGGGTAGTAGTCCAGCTTTCTCCGATCTTTCGCGCTTCTGTTTGCCAAAACATCAGTCATATCGATTTTCCCTCCCCATTTAACAAATCGTGTGTTGTGTTAACTTTTCGCCCAATTCGGCGCGTGATCGGGCACATAATCCAGGAACCCACCGAGTCTTTTCTCAAACCACTTGGCTCGGCAATATTCAAATCCAAAGCCAGCGATGTCAATTTCTTCTCCGTTTGACATCTCGCTAATTTCTTTGTCAGACGCCCCGATCATCCGTAACTTCTCCCGATTCTCCGCATTATCTTCGACAAGCACGTACTCCAACTCTCCAAATGACGCCGAGGCTTCAATGACCGGTATGCTGTTAATCAACTGCAGCTTTTCCATGCTTTATCTCCCCTTCTTCTCTAAATTACCGATGTGTTAAGTCAACTTCTTTCCATTTCGCCCAATAATCCCACTCCAAACCTTCATCCTTCGGTGTGCTGATTGCCATTCTATCCTCATCAACTACAACAACAGCTCTTTTCAAAACAGTGTAATCTTCAAAATCATTGTCACTACAAACCAGTTCAACATAACCGTCCTCATCCACTCCTTCGCCCATAAGACGATCTTTAGTAAGTTCGTATATCCCTTCCGCCTGCCCGATGGTATCAAATTCCCCACTCGACCACGAATGGGTATCAACTCTGTACTTCTGCATTTTTCACACTCCTCTCTTTAAGCGACCAGTTTATACGCCGCCATGCTGATGGCTTTTGGTGCCGTTTCATCTAACCAGTCCCATTCCTTTGTATCAATAAACGTCTTATCAACTCGCTTGAAAGTGGCCCGCCAGCCGTCCTCAGCAGCCGCAAGGTTGAATAGCAAGTCTCTTTCCATGAGTTTTTCAACCACTTGCCACGCATCGGCTATGTTTTGGGTGGGGTTCCAGTTATGTTTCGGACGGAGCTGTCCATCAGTATCAAGCCAGAAGAGAGAAGTTTCACTCTTAGTTGTCCACCCCATCACCTTCGTTGCCAAAGTTTCGATGATCTGCTGATCGGTCATATCTCCCGTAGCATTACAGTCGTCGCACCCTTCTTTTACAATTTCTTTGGTGTATGGGATATGAGGAGAGACCACCCCTGTTTCCACCTCAAAATATCCTAGTCCGTTACACACTGCACATTTCATCATTTCACCCCGTTCGCCATAATAACTACTGTGTGAAACACTTTTGACTTTGAAGTATCCGCATATCCCTTTCATATAGCAAATGCAACCTTGTTGTTTTACCTCTTTCTTACTCATACAATTCACCCCATTAATTGCCGTATAACTTCCGACTATACTCTCGTTGACTAATAACTTGATCTTTAATTGACTTTAACCTTCTTTTTAAAAATCGAAGACCTTGTTCATTAAGATAAGGCACGATTTCTACTAATGTTTCTTCGCTGAATTGTGCGTACTCATCAAACTCCCGAACATCCCGATCTTGAAACAAGGCTTTTATGTCCTATATCAAATCTGCTTTCGCCATCGTCGTCGTCCCTCCTTTATAAAAATCAATTTCACTCCTTGAGCAACTCTTGTATCTAACGTTCTACACTGACCATACCAAGACTAATCTTATTCCCTAAGCTTTTCTCTGCGTTTTCCTTTAATCAATTAGGATGTTATCTCTTGCAAATCGTGAATATTACACATAACCTTTCTCATCCAGTTTATCGTGTTTCGTCCTGTAAGTTCCTCCCCAAATGCAAACGTTGGCTCGACTTCTTTTTGCTTGTCAACATCTGCTAAAAAGTGAGAGACAGTATATCCATACAAATCCGCCATTGCTTTTAACAAAATGGTATCAATGGGACTTTCTCCTTTTTCTACATTAATGATCTTTTGTCTGCTTATCCCAAGCATTTCACTTGCTTCATTTTGAGAAAATCCACTGTTTTTTCGAGCCAATTTTAAACGCTCCCCGATCAACTTATGAGTTAACATAGCTTTTCTCTCCTCCATTCATTAAAACTGACTAACAATGTAATAAGCTCCGTCAATCATTCCTCGTTTTCCAATTCCTCATGTTCCAACTCTTCAATTTTCTTTGCAACTTCACGTTTCTTTTTGCTTACCCAAACCATCGACCGCCAAACTAATTGGTGCAATTTGTTCAACATCCGTTTTCCCTCCTGTTTAAGCGAAGCTTTTCCATTTCTTCTTTAAAGCGTTTTTTAATAAATTCGACTTGTGACTCTCTGGACACGTTAGGTAGTCTATTTTGCAAATAAGACTTGTCTACATGGTCTATACTGCTTGGGGGATTAGAAAACCAAGTGGTTCTTTTCCTTTTGGTCGATGTTTCAAAGGATAGAAAATAACCTCCACCGTCTGCTTCCCACATTTCAACCTTCATTTCCGATCCTCCCTGTTTAACAAAATACACA
>VAPR01000423.1_pt1 | contig 27778 bp, 16 predicted proteins | sample 3380701 | NCBI WGS metagenome assembly VAPR01 (sample SAMN11536904, study PRJNA540576) | hot springs metagenome | isolation source: hot spring wet sediment | place: Spain: Lobios | collected 2014-01 | reverse complement strand
AGCTCAAAAGAATTGCCACGGCGGGGATGATTCTGAGGGTTTTCATGCAAGCATCGTATGGCCTGACTCGTGGACTCGTCTTATGGTAACTACCGTCCGAGTTGAAACTGAGCGTCTGAGGACGCGCTAGGGCTCGCTTTGTTGTTGTGTGCGAGAAGCACAGTTGATGGGGGATAAAGAGCTGGCAACAAGGCAAAGAGAGCCAAATTGCGAAGGGGGCAGGCGGAATATGCACTCCGAAGTCTCGAGGACTTACCGGCTGCCGTCGGCGACCCAGCCTTTTTACGATCAAGGGCGCCTACTTACGCGAGGTGAGCTGCCTGTTCCAGGTCCTTGAGCGCACGGCGCTCTGCCGAAGCGGCCCGGGGGTTTTCAAGAAAAAGCAGCACGTCCTCTACGCTCACCCCGAGGGTCTCGGCGGCATCACCTCGAGTGATCTTTCTGCGGAGGACTGCTGCACGTACGAGCCTGAGCATCCGGTCGGGAAACCGTTCGAGGGGCGGCAACTCATAGGAGCCTAGGTCGGCGGGGTTGATTGGATACCCCAAGCGCCGGGCTAAGGTGCTGGGGGAGACTCTTCCTAAAGCGTCGTAGTCTTTCTCAGTGATAAGACCTTCCTGTCGCAGTCGTACCAACAGGGCGGCGTAGCTCACGCCGAAGTGCCGCTGAAGGTGTACCACTACGACGGGGTCGGCGACGTTGTCCCAGACGTCTAGCTCGTCTATAGCCCTTGCCAAAGCGTCGGAGGGTACCAGCAACTCGCCTGCAAAGTAGTCTGCCAATCGTTCCCTGGCGGCCGGTGCACCCGGCATCGAGATCCATGCATCGGCCTGTTGAGAGTGGAAGTAGGCGTGGGCGAGTTCATGAGCTAGGGTGAAGATCTGCCTACCGAGAGTCATGTCGGAGTTTACGACAATACAGAAGCCCGCCCGAGGGTGGTTGTAGAACAGCCCGGAGGGGGCTTCTGTGAGGTTGGTGCCCAAAGGCAGGCGGAACACCAACGCGTGTTCGTTCACAAGGCGAAACAGGTCGTCGATCGGTCCCGATCCCAGCCGTAGGAATTCCCGCACTTCCCGAGCCAGCCTTGCCGCTTCCTTGCGCCCCGCCCTAGGTGTGGCTTGACTAAAAGGACTTTTTCCCCGCCCGGGGGGCCCGGCGCCCAACTCTTCGAGGAGCTCCACGTACGCTTCTGCCAGATCGAGGAATCGCCGCAAGCCAGCGGAAGCTCTGTCCGACAGCGTCTTAGGCGCCGCTCGGTAGAGCACCTCAGGGGCCGGCCCGCTGGATTGTGGTTCCTCTATGCCTTCGAGAAGACTTCGAAGCGAAATCCCGTACAGCCTGGCTAAAGCGCTTAGAACACCCAAGGGCGGCTGACGCCGGCCGTTCTCGTAGTAGCTGAGGACCACCCTTTTCAGCCCTACAGCCTCGGCTGCAGCTTCCTGAGAAAGCCCACTTCTTTGGCGGGCTTCGGCCAACGCCTTGCCAATATCGAGGGCAATCAAGCTAACCTCCTCCCGTAGGTATGTTACATTGCCCGCGCAATTGGTTTTATGTGTAACACACCGCTTTTGGATGATTCGAAAGCCCTAGGGGTCGGAAGTTTGAAAGCTCCGTCGCAGAGAGAATGCTGTGGGCTCTGGGGTGCACAGAACACTTTGGGATGTGGCGGATACATACCGTTTTGCTAGAGCTAGCATCGGTGCAGTGCGCCCTAGGTTCGGGGTTCAGATGCTATAAAGCGGGTCCGGAAAAAGCCGAATAAGATGCACGTCAAGAAGCAGTGCAACTCCTGGCTTACCCGGCTTCATTGGTTCGGCCGGGTATTCAGGTATGGCGAAACCTGATTTAAGAGCTTCAATAATAGGAGCTGCGATTTTTTGGCTGGGCTAGGCGCAGGCCAAAGTGGCTCCCGAAATGCGGTGGCAAAACCGCCGAGAAGAAGGATCTCTGAGTGCCGCGTGTTGCTCCCGCATTGCCGGGCACCACAAGCGAGCCGCAAGACCGAGTGAAGCCGCGTAGGATAAAAACTCCCTAAAGGAAAGATTTCTGCGAGCCGGAAATGACGCCGTCGTCCTCCGGGCTTCTAGAGTTGCAACCGGGTTCAAGGATTTCTGTAGCAGGAACGGTCGGTGCGTGGGAGAGCCGCCGTCGCACGTCTGGCGAGATTTTCATTAAAGCCTTTCTCCACACCGACGACGGGGGTGCAATCCGCTGTGTTTGGTGGGACGCACGCCGTGCGCCTATGCGGGGCAGTCGTGTCGTAGTCGAAGGAGAGGTAAGAAGCTACGAGGGATCGCCAGAGCTTCACGTAAGGGATACACGGCCGCTAGTAGAAACTCCACCTCAGAGCTTCGAACATCGTCTGCTGCGCTACTACATTGCATGTCTAGAGGCTGAGCGGATGCGGGCCGTGGAGTTCGACCCCGCATCTGCCGGACGCAGCTTCGTCGTTTTGAACAAAGGCCCTGAACTGCTTCTGACCGGCTATCCGACGACTATGGAACTTCCTGCGGATCCGACGATTATGCGATGGTGTCGAACCCAGAGTATGGCGGGCAAAGGAGAGCAGTCTTACGCCGGGTTCCCTGTGGTTGTAGGTGAACGTGACATAGACGGCCACTCGGTCCGCCGGATAGGACCTCTTTTCTACGTTCCAATTTCATTGAAACGGCGTGGCGCGGGATATGAGGCGCATCCGGAGGATACTTATCCTGAGCTTAACGGATTCGCTCTCGATCTTTTGGGTCTGGACCGGGACGAGCGGGAAGGACTACTGAGAGCCGTCGAACAACTGGAAGGATTTGAAGAAGAAGACCCCAAGCACCCATTGGACCGCATGAGGGAGTGGCTCTACGTGCTGAAAAGCGAAGGCCTGCTGCCTCAAGGCTATGAGATCTCTACCGATTCCCTCGAGCCGTTGAGAGAGGAAACGGGCATATCTAACACTGAGATTCTTTATTCGAGCGAGCGAGGGGCTGTCATTCGCAATCTACTTCGAGACTTAGAGGAAATGGCAGGGCTTCCGCCCGAGCAGCTACGCACGGGCCCTTTGGGGGTTCTTATAGGTGCCCAGCAAATCCTCTCGAAAGTCCCTGCCCGCCCACAGCCTTGCGTTTTGCCTTCCAACCTCTCCCAAGACGAGGCCATCACCAATGCCCTAGAGTCTCCCTTTACGGTAGTTACCGGTCCTCCCGGAACCGGCAAGTCACAAGTTCTCGTCAACACGGTGGCTGCGGCAATGGCTCAGGGGGAGACCGTTCTTTTCGCTTCCAAGAACAACCAGGCGGTCGATGTGGTCTTCGAAAGGGTCGCAGGAATTTCTTCACTCGCTGCTCCGATCCGTGCGGGAGCAGCACGCCTGAGAAGTGAGGTGGCCGGCCGCATCCAAACTGCCCTGGCTCGTCCGGCAGAGTCTGCCGATTTGGCCGGGGCAGTAGAGGAGTGGAGAGCGCTCGAGGCAGAGCTTTGGCCCGTATACGCTCAGGCGCACAACCGTAGACTCCTGGAGGCGGGAGTCAGAGAATGGGATAGAGCCTTCGCATCGGCCCTTAGCTCTTTTTCTACTGGCATCGAGCGCATAGCAAGTCCCGGACGTCTCGCATGGGTCTTGGAAGAATGCAGGAGACTTTTTCCTTTGCTGGGGCGCCGCAGGCCCATACTGCCATGGGCCAGGGCCCGCTTCAGGCAGGATCAAGAACGGCTTTTGGGGCTGTGGGGGGAGATTCGCAGAGCTTTTGCTGCGGTTTGGCCTTCTTTGAGGATGCCGGAGGTGCCCGATGAGCGTTGGCTTACCTATGCCCAAAACATAGTTACTGCGGCTTCTCAGCTTTCGTATCTTCGTCAAAACCGAGACTCCACTAAGGCACGTTTAGCGGGGCTGCCCGAGCGGTGGCAGCTAGAGGATCGTCTAGCCGAATACACTTCGCGTCGCCTCGATACCGGGCGCCGCTTGTTTCGTGCTTGCTGGGTGAACCGTCTATTCTCAGCTGACATTCGAACGCGCCAGTTCCGCGAGGCAGCGGAGCGATTCGCCGAGGGATTCGCTCGCCTGGGAAGGGGAGAGCGAGCAGAGATCGGCCGACTTTTGGCTTCACTGCCGGATGTGCTCTCGGTATTCCCGATATGGGGCGTAACCAATCTCTCGGCGAGGGTCAACTTCCCACTGCAATCCGGCCTTTTCGACTTGGTGATCATCGACGAGGCTTCTCAGTGCGACATACCGTCTGCGATCCCGCTCCTGTTTAGGGCTAAAAGAGCGCTTATCATAGGTGACCCGAATCAACTGATACATGTGACCTCGCTTCGGTCGTCGAGAGATCGCGACATTGCTCGGCGATGGGGCATGTCGGAGCCGCAGTGGGAGCGTTTTTCGTACTCACAGGTAAGTCTCTTCGGTCTTGCGTCGAGGGCTTGGGGCCAAGAGCCAATATTTCTGGACAGACATTTCCGCTCGAGGCTGGCTATCATCGCTTTTTCCAACGACCACTTCTATGGATCTAGACTCGAGGTGCTGACCGAGGAATCGGATGCTGCAGGACCCGCCGTCCAGTGGGTCGACGTAAAGGGACGCTTCGAGAGAGGACCCGGAGGACGATCGGTGCTTAATGCACCTGAGGTCTCTGCGGTTGTAGAAGAGCTAGGCCGACTCGCCTACGAAAAGGGCCTCGAAGGAGCGACTTTCGGGGTGGTCACGCCTTATCGAGCGCAAGTCGATGCTATCCGGGAGCGGGTTGCGACTGTTCTTCCCGATCTTGTCGATCGGTTGACGGTAGCATCGGCTCATCGCTTTCAAGGGGACGAGCGAGACGTAATTGTTTTCTCCCCGACGGTCAGTCCGGAGATGCCCTCCCGGAGCCTTAGATTTGCATCCGATCCCAACTTGGTCAACGTAGCTCTTACCAGAGCTCGGAAGCGCTTGGTCGTAGTCGGTGATTTCGAGGCTTGCCTTGCGTCTCGGACCGTCCTGGCCGATCTCGCCAAATACATAGAGGGCATGGAAAAGGGCAGATTCCGCTCACCTTGTGAACTCGAGTTGTACGAAGCATTGGTGGCTGCCGGGGTTCCGGTACGGGTTGGAGTGGAGGTCGACGGATCGCTACTCGATCTAGCGGTGGAGTTGGGGGATCGGCGAATAGATGTAGAAGTCGACGGAGCGGCTTACCACAGGGACGCAAGAGCCGATGCTCTTAGGGATCAGCGACTTGAAGCGGCTGGCTGGAAAGTACTTAGATTCGCCGCCCGTGAAGTGCGCGCCGATGCGCGAGCGTGCGCGCAACGTGTCGTAGAGGCTCTTCGGTGAATCCATTTGCCTTGAGCTGTTGATGTGCTTGGAGTGCAAGACGAACTTGGACCGTAAGACGCACTCGGACCGTCGGAGTTAGATTCTGTGAGATTTTCGTCAGCGTCTGCGCGTTGCCCTCGGCAAGACCATCTGCACTTTGTTCAGTAAGTCCACTCGCGTTCGCGCTCTGACGATCACCTTGCTTTAGTCAATAGCTCTACTACACGATGGGGCAGTCGGATTGATCGCTGATCAACGATTCTTGAACCCTGGATTCGGGCGACGGTTGCCGCGTTTGGGTTGATAATGATCAAGGCAACGGTGTGTATCTGGTCTGTACCAAGATAACAGCGCTCTACCTGCCCCGCATCCAATCCCAGGGCTTTGAGCACGCGCCGACCTGTGCGTTTGAGACTGCTACACGCTCTACAGAGGTCGTATCCAATGTACTCGTGCGCAGCGCACATAGTGCACACACCAGTCCGACAAAGCTGGCATGTCCGTACGCCCAGCTTGCATCTATCACATAGCTGCCGACGGCAGTACGAGCACGCTGCCGAGGCTTCGGTAATATGACCCGAAGAGTCCAATATCGCTTTGTTGAGCAGTCGCCCTCTGTCCTCTGTCCTTATGCGGCCTTCTCGCTCTCCGGCTTCTATGTTGTATTTGATCGACTTCTCGATACCGTCGCGTACCCAGACCTCCAAGACGTGTATCCCAAGGCCTACGACCTGGGGATCGGGGACTACCCCGAATGCTCTCTCGGTCAGGTCCTTCAGAAACGAGGAGTTCTCTTGAGGAAGTCTGGGAAGCTCTATGAGCTCCGGACGGCCCCCTCGATACCATACCCTCAGGGCCTTCATCGAAAGATCGGGGGATGGAGATGCAGATGCTGGCCTTATACGAGGACTTAAAGAGCGATCCTTCAGTCTCGCTCCTTGCAGTTCTACAAAGACCGCCTCTTCAGGAAAGGTCGCCTCTGCTACCTTGAGGGGGCGAGGCGCATCAGGGTAGAAGAAGGCCCCAAGCTCCCATTCGATCCGATCGATGGGATCTCCTTGCGCTTGGAACCAATCGACTCTTTGGTCTTTGCGTATTCCCAGCACGACAGAGTATCCCCAGCACAAAACAAGGCAGTCCAGGTCTTCTTCTGCAAGGGAGCAAGAAAGGACCCTTCCGCTTTCGGCGACAGGCAGGCTCTGGACGGCCCACTCGGGGGGCTCTGGGATCTTCTGCCAGGATGCGTTTCCTTTCCTGGTCGTTCCCTCTTTACTCGAGTAGCTGTGTACACCCTCTAAATCTATCCAGATGAGCTTCGATTCGACCTCCGCCCTTACGACAAGCTCGTCGGCCGATGTCTGTGGAGGCTCCCAGAGTTTTTGCACGAGCTCTACCAAAGAAGGAGGTGCTTGTTGGGGGTACAAAGAAGCCGAGCGGGGCAGGGAATCCTTGACTATCCGTGCTGCTTCCTCTGCGGTGGATACCTCTTTTTCTGTGTAGATCTTGCGGCTGAAAAACGATGTGCCTCGGGACTGCAACCTGAGCACCGGCTGGAAGTGGTCGGCGATCTTTAGATGGGGGCGGGAGGGGGCTCGCGGCCCGGATTGGTGCTTGAATCGAATCTTCCAGTCGCCATCCCCTATCCCGGAGGATGCAAGATCGAAAGCGAGCTCTGTTGCAGGTTGGGATTCTTCCCCGAAGCTGAACCAAGCCCTTATAGATCCTTCTTCCAGCCAAACAAGCTCGCGGCGGCAAGCGCCTTGGATGAGCACAAACTCTCTATTCTCGGTTGCGGCTCTGCGGATGCGCATGCGGCCGGCAAAGAGCTCATCGGGAAGGGATACCTTCTCGGATTTTCCAATTCGAGAGAGGGAATCGATGGCTTTTGCGCATCGTCTGCACAAAGGCCCGTGCTTTTCAGAACAGATGCCGCACTTCGACTCCCTGCAGATCTGGCAGTTAGAAAAGACTGTTTTCTTGCCGCAGAGGTCGCAGAGCACCGACTCGCAGGAGGGGCAGACGATCCTTCTTGAGGCGTCAATGATGTGTCCATCACAACACATCGAGAGAACAGAGATGGGGTGGCCGTCATTGCCACGGCGTTGTAAGGTATCGGTACCCCATGGGAATTCGAGCGTTGCAGTTGCACCGGATTTATGGTGCCAGATTTCGCGGACGATGTATGGTTCATTCCCGTAAAGCCTGAGAGCAAGTAGCTCGGCTCGGAGCCTGGGCTCGGGGAGTGTAGTAAGGCGGAACTTAAGGTCTTCTAATTGTTTTATCTCTTCTGCGAGTCCCTCGGCTTCGGAGGTCCCAGGAGGTGTTAGAGCTAGCTCCGCTTTTCGCTGTGCGATGCCTTCCGTAATCTCCTCTAGCTCGGGTTGGACTTCCTGCACGAGTTGTTCATGCTTGCGATGAGATAATTCGGTGAGCTTCTCGTAAGCCTTTTCTGCAATATAAGCGATAATTTCCTTGGGAGGAGGCGACCCATCTGGTAGCCTCTCGCCGGCTATGAGTTCTCGCTCTTGGTAGTAAGCATTACCAGATTGCCTGTGCCAAGCAGCGTGTAATTCTTCTGCCGGCACTGGACTTAATGCTGGCAGGGGACCCTCCCATCCAGATGACGTTTCGATAATCTCTGTTTTGCCCTGATCGTCGGTCACTCGCCAATAGGCTTGTGCTCGCCAAGTTCCATGCAACGCCTGTCTCACCAGCTGCACATCGCTCGTGTGTTTTACTGGCGTATTCTGAGTTTCTTCAGCAGGAGCTTTTACCTGTGCATAGACATTCCCTTCTTTTTGCAGCAACCAAAGAAACTCGTCAAGTATGGCTGCACCGGGTACACAAAGCTCCGCGTTCGCATCTAATTGGAGCGCATCCGGGCGAAGTGCTAAATACAACGTGTGGGGACGCTCAAGTTCTGAGGCGACGATTTCAGGGAGATTTGCAACAAGTAGGCCGTTGCGGTGGCGCTTTATATCTGCCCCAATGTGTCGAAGGCAGTCTTTCACCCATTGAGCCACCTTTTTATGCCGGGCTCGGGATGCCTGTTTTTTAGGCACAAGCTCCTGCGGCCCCTCGCTATTTGACTTTTGCTTGCGCGTGGTTTTTGAGCTAGAAAGATCGTCGAGCCACTGATTGAGCTCCGATTCTCTTTCTAGCTCCTCCGCGCGCCGTCTTGCTTTGCTATATGTTTCCGCGAGCTCCGCAAGCTGCCTCTTCATCTCTTGATCGTCGGGGCTGAGAAACGCTCGTTCTACTTTTTGTTCGAAGTTATCGCCGGCCGCCTTTTCGTTAACCTCAGCAAGGATTGCGGTTATATGGCCGAACAGCAACTCAAACATCCCGATTTTTTCGCGAAGTATGTAATACACATGCTCATCGATAGTGTCCTTCGCATAAAGGTTCACAATGTGAACGTCTTTAGTCTGCCCAATTCGATGGACTCTCCCTATTCGCTGCTCAAGCTTCATGGGATTCCAGGGCAGGTCGAAGTTCAATACACAGTTGGCTACCTGGAGGTTCAACCCCTCGGCTCCTGCCTGGGTACATACCAAGACCTCGGTATTGTTGCGACTGCTTGCGAATTTTTGTATGGCATCTTGTTTAGCATAGGCCGACATCTGGCCATGGAATGGTTCGGCCTTGATCCCTGCTTCGTCAAGCGCGTGTATGATGGCCTCTGCAGCATCGAGATGCTGGGTAAAGACGACCACACGACCGTACTGGTCGATCCATTGACGTACTATGTTGCCGGCCTTCTCCACCCTCGCGCCCGTGTCGATCGAGCCGGCAAGCTCGGCAATTTCATTTAGACGCTGTCGTACTCGACGATCTGGATGACTTTTTGCTATTCGCTCACAACTGCGTTGAAGACACTCCGGAGATATAGTTAGTCGGTGCACTAGGTGCCTGCGTCGTAGGTGGTCCTTGTGATCGACCATTACGGAGCGGAGGGTTTCTACGCACAGTTTGTACAATTCCGCTTCACTCTCAGTTAGGTTGAAGGGTTCGTCGTGGGGATGACGTTGTACTTCGTGTATTTCCGCTTGCTTGCGCGTCGTTCGGACCATAACACGAGAGAGCATGCGGCGCAGGACGTCAGGCTTTGTCGGACGTCTTGGGTTGCTGGGGTCGATGAATTCGCGTTTGAACTGGCGGGGTGATCGAAAAGTTCCGGGACGGAGGATGCTCACGAGTCTATAGAGTTCGAGCAAGTTATTTTGAACCGGAGTAGCTGTTAGAAGGAGCATGCGGGCGGCCCGCAGGCCAGTCATCAAAGCTCTGGTACGTCGGGCATCTTGTCCCGTCAATTTATGGGCTTCATCGACGACTACGAGGTCCCATTCGAATGAGACGATCTCTTCTAGGCGTAGACGTGCCAGTTCCAAGCTCATGATGAGCTTGGTCTCGGTAAGTGGTTCGCCGCCACTTCGGATGATTACAAAGTCTTCGTCGAATTTTTCGTTGAGCTCGAGGCGCCACTGTTCACGCAACGACGCAGGTGTCAAAATCAAAATTCGATGTGCCAAGCCTCGTTCTATTAGCTCTTTGATGATTATTCCCGCCTCGATCGTCTTCCCAAGGCCGACTTCGTCTGCCAAAATTGCTCGACACTTCATAGGTCCCAGAACCTGTAGAGCGGTTGCCTCCTGGTGGGGAAGGTGGTCGATTTTGGCAAGGTTGATAGCGATAAGTTCGTCGAAGTCGTTGAAGGTCACGAGGTGCTCGCCTCGTAACAGCAGGTCGACTGTTTCTTTGCAAGCCCAGTCAGCTGAGGCGATCTTTTTTGCAAACTGCTCCGAGGTGGCTCGGTGGATGCCGACTGCTCCTCGCCAATCGAACTCTGAGTCGAGGCGAATCCGAGTACGTTCCTCGCGAAGCCGTTGGGTGACTCTGCGCTTTGTCTCCTTTTTAGGAGGAGATTTGGGAAGGCGAGACGGCGCTTGGGGCCTTTGGTGTTCTGCCTGCAAAATGGCGCCAGTCCGATCCGATGACGCTCCTATCTCGAGCCTGAGTCTGCCCTGGGATCTTTTGATCAGTGCCCAGTCGCCAATCTGGCTGCGCTCGCGCAACACCTCTCCAAATTGTTCGCCACCAAGGATTCGTTTCGGGGGTTCCCACCATGCCGTGACCTCTTCGTTTTCGATAGCGATCTTGACTTCTTTCGACTGTGCGGAAAGGTCCGTGGAAAGCCCTAGGGCCTCTGCTTGATAATCGTCAAATGAGAGCTGCCCTGCCTTTAGTACAGATTCTGTAAGCTCTTTTTCTATTTCCTCGTAGTACCCTGCCATCCGAGCTCAAGAACCCGCTTGCCAGCTTCCGTGATGACCAGCGATGTGTAGTAATTTCCTTTATATTCGTTTTCTTCTACTCGGATGTAATCCCCTTCCAAAAGCTCTCTTCTTGCTTGGTCGTAACGTCGCTCCTTATGTCTTAAGTAGCGCAGGGCTCCAAACTGAGGGCAATTCAGGATTCCTCCCTTTAACGGCCTTCCCGATGGAAGAGCATCTTCGCCTAACAGCGCCGCCTTGAGGTTAGCCTCACTATAACGGTGCTGATCGGATCTCGATGCCCATGAAACAGCTTTGAGCAATGTTTCCTTTACGCTAACAACCTCATCAGGATCCGGAACGCTAGATGAATGAAAAATGTGCCAGGAGGGCTCCTCACCGCTGCATATATCACAGAGTTGCTGGCCGGAAAAAGACGTACAGGCTGTCTCGGGGTCTCCAAAGTGACGTGCAATCAAAGCGCGTCTGCACGCCGATGCTTTTGCATAAGCGACCATTTCCTGCAATGCTCTCCTTTGCCAGTCCTGCCACTTGTAGAGCTCTGAGCGAAAAGCGTCCTCGTCAAATTTTTCCTTTCTCAGCTTGATTGGCCACCCCCTCCGGGTAACGTGGAATGTGACAAGGCGATCTAGGACCCAATCATGAAGCTTGTCAATCAGCCTCTCGGGCTCGAAACCTGTTTGAGTTTTTGAATTGCTAAAATCGACTCTGGTGCGCTTGCCCATCCGCAGATTGAGTTTCTGGCAGAGATCTTTGAAAAGCTTACATTCTTCTTTATCCTGAGGCTCCTTCGGCCCGATACTCACCATACCTCTAAGAGGAACGTCCGACTCACGCTCGATCATGCCACTACGCTCCAACCAAGCAATTACAACGTTCAACTCGTCTTCGTCCAAATCGAGCTTTTTGCCAATTTCAAAAGGATCGACAATGTGATGAGAGCCTCGCCGCTGGTATCGCCAGAGTTCTTGAAACACTCGCTTGGCTTGATTGACCTTTTCAGTAAGGGACTGCTTTTTCAAAAGAGTTTGTCGTCTGTAAATGTCGGAGTCGGCATAAAAAAGAACGCACTCGGCTACCAAGGAGCGATCACGGCCTGCACGTCCCGCTTCTTGGACATAGCCCTCAAGCGACTCAGGAAGGTCGTAGTGGAGAACCCACGCAATGTCCGGCTTGTTCACGCCCATCCCAAATGCTTTTGTGGCTACGATAACCTGCGTGTTGCCGCTCAGGAACTCCTCTTGTATTGCGTGGCGCTGCTCAGGAGGCATGCCGGCGTGGAAGGCTCGAGCTGAAACGTCGACCTGACGCAAATACCACGCTACTTCCTCTGTAGTCTCCCGTCTACTCGCATAAATAATCCCAGGAGTGCCATTTCGAGATAAGACAAATCGGAAAAGTTCCCGCATACGATGGCGATCGTCACCGACCTTTTGCACGGAAAATCTGAGGTTCGGCCGATTGACGGGAACCTTTATCACCAAGGGGTCTTTTAAAGCAAGGGTTTGAATGATATCGTCTTGCACTGCTTTTGTGGCTGTAGCTGTTAGGCCCAACTTAGGAAAGTTTCTAAAGCTTCTAACAGCCTTGTCTATTGCTCTGTATTCGGGGCGAAAGTCATAACCCCACGAACTTACGCAATGTGCTTCATCGACGACTAGTCCCGCCAGGCGTTGCTTGCTAAGAGCTTGCACGAGTAAGGAGTCTCGGTACAATCTTTCCGGCGATACGTAGATGAGGCGCAGTTTGCCATCTGCCAAGTCGCGGAGAATTTCATTGCGGATAATGCTAGAGACGCCGGCTATTATCCCTTGTACTTCTTTTAGACCCCTGCGGTTCCGCAACTCATCAACTTGATCCTTTATCAATGCTATAAGCGGACTAACTACCACTGTGGCTTCGCCGTCTGGGCGGAGAAGCGCAGGAAGCTGAAAGCATATAGACTTTCCGTATCCGGTAGGCAGTACCCCCAGCGCGTCACGACCTTCGAATAGAGCGCGCATGAGCTTCAGTTGTTCTTCCGTGAGCTCAGGAATGGAAAAAAGCTTTTCCGCTGCGCGTTGCAGTTTCATATCGAGTGGCTCATCAGAAACTCGAAGCCGATGCAGAAACAGCGAGACGGGATCTTCCAGCGGGATAATAGCAGCATTGAGGTCGGGCGCTTTGCCAGTAACAAATGAAATGGCTTTTACCCAAGCCTCCGTCCGATCGCCTGCATAAGTGATGTTTCCCGAGGGGAGAGTTCGGAGGATCATTTGATTGGCGACCGTGGGAAGCTGTAGTCTGCGGTCAGAGATAAGCGCCGCTCCGCGGTCCTGCCTGCTCCGTATCAGCCTGCCGAACCCCTGGGCCATGAGTATAGCGGTTTTTGGCACCAGGTAGTCATGGAAAGGATCGCCACCTGCTTCTGCAATTGCTCTCGTGCGTGCTGCGACGATTGGGTCGGCGGGGTGTGGGTAAGGAGGCTTTTCTATCATCAGATACGAAAGGGTTTCCCCGGGCGCGTCAAAGCCTTCCCAGTAGGACCTGAGGCCGAAGAGCACAGTGCCAGGCTCTCGCTTGAATCGCCGCGCCAGCTCAGCTTTCCCCACCTCTCCCTGCACTAGCAGTCTAACGCCGCGCTGCGCCAAATCACCCTCGTGTCGCCGTACCAAGTCGACTACCTTCTGCATGCGACTACGGGAAGCGAACAATGCTAGCTCTTTTCCTCCTGTGAGCGAAAGAAAGCCAACTTGATCAGCTGCGAGTTCCTCGCAGAACTGCTGCTCGTTGGTTGGTAGTGGCACAGGGAGGTGAGAGGTAAGAATCACGGCAGACTGTTCATCATAGTTGAACGGACTGGATAACCGAATTCCGCGAAATCTGGCTTCGGTCAACGGAGGAGCATGTCCAGCGCCTTCGGCAATTTCGATGCCCAGTAAGGTGTTCAAGAAATCAAAACTGTCTGCAACGGTTAAAGTAGCGCTAGTCAGGATCACTGAGTGAGCTTGACTAATAATGTAGTCTTTGAAGCGGCGAGCTACTGATACTGGTACTTGCCTGTATACCCACCCGATGCTGGATCCTTCTTCGTCAACTTCTTCGGCGAGAATATGCACCCATGCGTGAGAATCAGGCAAATCCTCGAGGGACCTTAGTTTGCGACATACGTCTTCGAGATCTTGCGAAATGCCGCGTATTCGGTCTCTGGCATAATTTAGTAAGGTCGAAAAGCGTAGTACTTCTACACGTCGCTGGGAGCCGAGGCTTTTGAAGGTTACAGCAAGCTGCGAAATCACTGTTTGTAATTGGCTGCAAACATACCTGATGTTGGCCGAAGAGCTACGGAGGAAAAGATATTCATTGCGCCTTTTTACGACAGCCCCAACAAGGCTGGTGGATCGCTCCTCGCCTCCAAAATTAGCCAAGTATTCACCCACCGCTTGACTCAGTTGAGCCTGTGCGGCAGCAAATTGGACACGTAGATTTTCGAGGTGACCCAGCCGTTCTGCTAGGTCAGTACGCACTGCCATCAGCTCTTGCAACTCGCGTCCGTCCAAGGGGTAGCGCGCCGACCTCTTTTGAATGTTTGATAGACGGTTTTCAATATGGCGGCCGATAGAGTACGGCCCCCATGGCCCCCAGACTCGTGCTTCTATTCGGTCAAAGCTTCGGGGAGTCAGTTCTTCAGACCATGCAGACGTGAGTGTCTCCTCGAGGTTGTGCGCCTCGTCGAAGATTAGAACCATTGCGCGAGGTGCGAGAACATTGCTCGGCTCGACATCCGAATCGCTTCTCCCTGATGAGTTATCGCTTAGTCGATCGGCTGCTTGCTTGGCCCACGAGGCAACTAGCGCGTGGTTAGCGCAGAGAATCCCGGGGTACTTGCCAATGTCCGACAGTTTGTCAAAGGCCGGACATAGGTCCACGAACTTGCAACTCCATCTATCGCAATTGCTCGGTGTGGTAGTCAGTAGTGACCTCGCCTTTCGGTAGGGAGGGTTGGAAGCTAAGTAGGCCTGATCGGATACGTCGTCCCACTGACCGGTTTGCGATTTTCGAAGGGCTCGCACGGCAACAGACAAGGAGAACCACTCTTGGGGTTGGTGTACCCCGAGCATTAGGCGTATCGCGACTTCTCGAGTGCAGATGTAATTGGCGATTCCGGCGATTTGCCGAAAGGGCACGTCGAGCAAGCCTATAGTGTGGAGCTTTTTTGCTTCTTCGTAGAGCTGGCGCTGTAAGGCCTTGGTTGCGGTAGCGACGACAACCGGGGCATCGGCTGCACGTCTTATAGCTGGAATTAGGTAGCCCAAGGATTTTCCCGTGCCGGTCGGTGATTCTACCGCCAGCCCTTCTCCTTCGCGAAGCGCACCGTCTACGGCGTCTATCATTTGCAGCTGAGAATCGCGTGGCTCGAGTCCAAGTTTCGCTGTGACTTTTGAATAAAGCTCTCTGGCGGTATGGGAATGACTCGGTCTTGTAGATGAATGTGCGTGAGCGAGTGGATCTCTGACCGGCTCGAGGGCCGCCAGCACATCAGGCTCGGCTGTGTGTGCGGCAAACAAGGAGGGCCAGGGATCTCCAGAAGCCGCTAGACAGCTCAGAGCTATTGCCCAGTTGGGATCTTGGGGATTTACGCGGCTTAACAGGGCTCTTGTAGCAGCGGCAACTGCGTGGGCTTTTGCTAAAGCCCTTTCAAAGTCACGTCCCTCTTCCAGGCCATATCGGTCGCATATGTCGGCCAAAGAATGTCCGGCTTCGCAGGGATCTACCAACATGGATAGCACGAGTAGATCGAAAACTCGTTCAGGTGCGTTCCACTTGCAACCTGTCTTTTCCTGAAAGATTTTTATGAACTCAAGGTCGAACTGGGCCAGCTTGTAGCCGGCATAGTTGCGAGATCCCCGGGCAAACTTGGTTAGTAGCTGGAGCGCTTCGTCTATATCTACAGCAGGACCGTCAATTTGTACGGGGTAGGTCATACCTTGCGGAAGCCGCACATACTGGTGGAAGTCCTTACCGGTTCCAAGGTTGACTGCTGCGATTTCCCATATGAGATCCGTCTTTGGGTCGGGGCCCGTTGTGGACAGACAGAGAACAACGATCTGTGACCGATTGATAGGGGGCGGCCACGGTATGTGCGCCACTGCAGGATCGGCAAGACTAGGCTCTTCGCTGCTGGGAACTTTTCCGCTGTCAGCGCGCCCCGTTTTCGAATCTGTAGATGACCCCGACGAAGTAACGGGCGCCTCTGGTTCGTGCTGGTTACTTGACAGGTCCAGGTCCGGTTTTGCTCGTAAGCGACCTTCGTAGTCTTGATCGAACGATCCCGGATATTTCTTAGGTAGTTGAGACAGCTGCCTCTCGGGCAGAACGATTCCGCGCTCCCGTAGAGTCTTTTCAAGGTCCGATGGGATCATCGGCCCATGCTCGAGAAGCAGTCGGCGTGCCTCTTCTACGTTGCGCGGAAGAACAGCGGGGCTATTCATGCGACGAAGTGCCTCTCGGCTCCAAGACTCTATATTTGCCAAGAATCTGACACTGGAGTCGGCAGGGACGCTTTGAACGCATCGGGGGGAAACGCTTGTGGCGTCCCCGCATTCTTGTGATCAAGTGAAGTCGACTAATCCGAGTCTCGGCCCGGAAAGTAAATAAGCGCTCGGTGGCAAATAGAAAATTGTTCCCCACTCACCTGACCATACGGACTTGTGCCAAACGGAACCAAGGCCTTAGCCCGAAACCACAGCCGCTTATCTGGCTATCATAGCTGACCCCGACAGAAAGTTCTTTTGGAGCCAAAAGTAGTTCGCGGGCAGGCGAGGGATGGCGCCCAGCGAACGGAAGAGGCGAGCTTTCGGTTCGTAAGCAAGCTAACAGACGACTTTGGTTTGGAGCCCTTGGCTCGCAGACTTCGAGATTTGCCCGAGGTTGGTTTCTTGGCGCAAAGTCAAGACTTTACGGTAAGCAACCCCTCACCCCACCCAACTCTCTGCAGGCGCTGCGAGAAACTCGTCCAGAGGCACGCCTTGGCCGCCGATGAGCAGACGAAGCGTGGGGCGGAACTTCTCGGAAAAGGCGGCCATTCCCGAAAAGGCGTCCTTCCGACGACCACTTGTCACCTCGATCGCAACGAGCTTGCGACCGCGGCGGCAGACAAAGTCCACCTCTCTGTTTCGTTCGCGCCACCAATAGACTTCCAGGCCGGCGCCGACCAAGTGGGCACCCACTGCCGACTCCACGAGTCTCCCCCAAAAAGCCGGGTCGGCCCTAGCTTCTGCCAACCTCAGTCCTGAGGTCGCGCTGATCAGTGCGGTGTTGAGCACGACGAGCTTAGGACTCGAGCCGCGACGGCGAATCTGTGAGCCTGAGAACTTTTCCAAGCCGACGACAAGCCCGGCCCCCTCGAGTAGCTCGAGGTAGTGAGCGAGTGTGGTGGTGTTGCCTGCATCCTGGAGCTGCCCCAACATCTTCGTGTAAGAAAGAACCTGTCCGCTGTACTCGCAAGACAACCTGAACAGCCTACGTAGCAGGGCCGGCTTTTCTACTCTGCTGAGCAAAAGCACGTCTCGAGAGATGGTCGTCTCGATTAGGGAATCTCGGATATAGGCGGCCCAGCGGTCGGGTTGGTCGATAAGTGGCGCCGATCCCGGGTATCCGCCGAAGAACAGATAGTGCTCGAGATCCCAGCCGAAGGCCTTTTGCATCTCAGAGAACGACCAGTGACCGACGCGAACAACCTCGAAGCGCCCCGCCAGACTCTCTGCGAGCCCTCGCTGCACGAGAAGCGGTGCCGAGCCGAGCAGAAGGACGCGCAGGGGAATGCGCTTGCGGGAGTCCTCGTCCCATAAGCGCTTTACGGTATCGGACCATCCCGAGATCTTGTGGACCTCGTCTAAGGCCAAGACGGCGCCCGCTCGATCCTCGGCGGCTACTCGCCCGAGGTGCCACTGGCTCTCAATCCAGGCCGCGTCCCTTCCGACCGGATCGTCGGCTGACGCATAGTGGCTCGGCCGATCGAGGGCCTCGAGAACCTGGAGGGCCAGTGTGGTCTTGCCCACTTGACGGGGCCCGGCGAGAACCTGGATAAATCGCCTAGGCTCTTTTAGGCGCTTGAGTAAAAGGCCGAATACCGGCCTGCGATAGCGAGTCATCGATTGCAATTATACTCAGGCAGCTGAGTAAATTTACTCAGGCGTCTGAGTAAATTGTCACCCCCAGCCACCTACTGACAAAACCGCAGTCCGGCCACTCCCCGGCACCCTGAGCGACCTCTTGATGCCAAATGCTACACCTGGACCATCACACATCGGCTCTGCGCCTCGGGTGGCGTCCCGAGCTCGAGCGGAACGTCCCGATACAGACTCCGTGAGCTTTTGGGCGAGCAGGAACAGATCCGAAGCGACCTCCCAAACTCCGTAGTCGGCACGGACGTCACTCCTACATCTGGTGATTACCATTTCATCGACAGCGCATAAAAACTGCCGCCTGAGGCCGAAGCGCCGGAGCATGGGCATGGGGATTACAAGTACCTGGAAGGACGCCGCCGGCATAGCCGCGCAGCTCGAGCCGAATCAGCACCCGAGGAAACAGCGATCAACAAAGCTACGACCAACAAAGGTTCAACCAACAGGGGTTGAAGACAATTGACGGTCGCAGTGCTGGGTCCCGTCACACCTGAGGCGCTCGCAAAGCTGGTGCCATCGGATAACTTCCGCGCTTTCTTAGGCGGCAAACCTGACAAGGTCTTATCGATGCTCCAAAAAACGGCGAGCGCCCCGGATGCCGGAGTCGCTCTAGCCGTTGAAAACGGCCACATCATCGTCGGATATCTCTGCGCCCAGCCCCCGCCGGCAAAAGATCGCCTCTGCTGTGCATCCTCCGTCATAGGGATCACTGCTACTGAGGTAGCGAGTCCCTACAGGCGACAGGGCCTCTTGCGTAGCCTCTTCGAGGCTGCCTTCAGGCCATCGGCCGAAGAGCGCATAGTCTATGCCATAGCAGACCCCGCCCTTCGTGATCCGGGCGAATCCAAGCGAGCATACAGAGACCGCATCGAGAAAGTCTTCGGATCTTTAGGATTTTTCCCTTATCCCACCGACCACCCTGCCGTGATGAAACGGCGGAATGCCGTCTTTCTCGTGCGGATAGGAAGGTCGGTGCCGTCCTGGGAAGTCCAGGACTTCGTCGAGAGGCTGCGCGGGCGTAGAAAACCGGCCACCGTGGGCATCGTCCTAGGCGACCGAGACCTCAGGAACCTCATAAGAGCCGATCTCGAACACCAGGGTTTTGAAGTAGTCGCAGTCGCCGCAAATCCCGGACCTCTCGATCCGGTGGACATCGTGGTCACCGAGTTCACCGGTCTTAGAGGCAAGCTGGCTACGGCAGTAGTGGTCGATGGCCAGGAAGAGGAGCGCATCGACGACATCGTCTATGTACCACTGGATCGACTCGATTGCCTGGCAGGGATTCTGCAGCGCGAGCTCGTGCATGCAATGGAGAGCGAATGGCAGAAGTAGTCGAACAGCGGGTACTAAATGCACCGGCGGAGCAGGTTGCGAATCTGCTCGTATCGCCCGGCGAGTGGCTGGAAAAGGCCGGAATAGAAGCCGGCCGTGGGGGACAGGAGGTGGATGCCAGGCTGCGGGCAGAGCTGGGAAGGCGGCCCGTACGAGTTCGCCTGAAAAAGCGTGTACAGATGAAAGTCGGGGAGATGCAGCGTCTTCGGGACAAGATCGTCGTTCCCGTAACCTGGGAGTCGGCCGGGTTCTCCGGACTTTTCCCGGTGATGGACGCTCTATTCGAGTTACATCCCATCGACAATGGCCGCACGCGTGTTGCTTTTTGGGGACGTTACGACCCACCCCTCGGCAGGGCCGGCGACCTCATCGACCAATTCATCGCTCACCGGGTGGCCGAGTCGACGGTGCAAAGCCTCCTGGACGCGCTCGAAGCCAGGCTTGCGGATCTCAGCAAGGAGGCTTGATTCACCCCAGGCACCGAAGGGAAGGTACCCGTTCCGAGTGAAGCGATCGAGAAGAACCGGAAACGAGGCTTGATTCACCCCGGGCACCGGGGGAAAGTGCCGGCTCCGGGTGCGCCGATCGAGCTGAACCCCCCAACGAGACTCGATTCGCCCCCGGCCCCGTCCGGCGGCGCTCCTTTAATTACTCAACCGGGCCACATCTCGAAGCATCTCCTGGCTCTGGCGCCGAGCCCTCGACTAGGGGGATACTGATGAAGTGGCGACACCGGAGAAACAGCGGCTCTGGTCCTTAGTGGAAGCAGGCATCGCCCTTTCAGGCGAAGTCGACCTGGACGCGCTGCTGCGCAAGATAGTACGGATAGCTTGCAGGATCTCAGGTGCGCGCTACGGGGCGCTCGGAGTACTGAAAGAAGACGGCCGAGAGATCGAGCGGTTTGTCTTTCACGGGATATCGAAGAAAGACGCCGAGCGAATAGGAAAATGGCCTCAGGGCCGAGGATTGCTCGGTGCGCTCATGACCGGAACCGACCCCCGCCCTATTCGTCTGGAGAGCATAAGAGAGGATCGCCGCAGCGTAGGCTTTCCCAAGCACCATCCGAAGATGCAGACTTTCCTCGGGGTTCCCGTCAAGACGAAGTCGGGGGTCTTCGGCAATCTCTACCTCACCGAAAAGCGCTCAGGACAGCCTTTTAGCGAAGAAGACGAGCGCCTCGTGGTGGCGCTGGCAGGATTCGCCGGCATCGCAATCGAGAACGCTCGTCTTTTGCGGGAGGCAAGAGAAAAAGAGGCGGAAGCTCGCTCTCGCCTCGAGGAAAGACTGTACGTCCAAGAAGTAGGGGCCGCGCTCTTGGGCGAGCTAGATCCGGTGCGGGTGCTGCGAACAATCGCCCATCGAGCCCGAAGACTCGCTAAGGCGGACACCGCCTGTGTCGTGATGCTGGAAGACGAAGACACTCTGGTGATGAAGGTGGTCGTGGGAAGGGGGTCCAGGGCGGTGCGAGGGGTTCGCTTCCCGGTGGCCGGATCGAAATCGGGTTCGGCAATAAAGACCGGAAAACCAGCAGCGGTCGACGATCTCTACGCCGAACCCAAAGCCTACTCCCCGATAGTGAAAGCTCTGGAGGCTCGCTCGGGAATGTTCGTACCCCTCTTCGACAGCGACAAGCCGGTCGGGGTGCTTGCGGTGACGCACCGACAACCGCGACGCTTCGGCGACCGAGAGCTCGACATCCTCACATCCTTTGCAAATCTGGGATCCCTCGCCTTGCGCAACGCACGACTCATCGCCTCGGAGCGCTGGCGTGCCGAGGCAGAAGCGGAGCTGGCGGAGGTGCGAGCCAAAGAAGCGATGCGGGGCGAACTTTTGCGTCGGGTGATCTTAGCCCAGGAGGAAGAGCGGCGTCGGGTCTCCCGAGACCTGCACGATTCGGTCGGTCAGGCGCTGGCCGCTATTTTGCTCGGGCTCAAGGTAGTCGAACAGCAGCCGACCCTCTAGGAGGCCCGGGCGCGCATCGCGAATCTCCGCGATAGAGCGGCCGAGGCGGCCAAGGACCTCCGGCGGTTGGCCTTAGAGCTTCGTCCGACCGCCTTGGACGATCTCGGGTTCGAGGCCGCCTTTCGGAGATATGTCTCCGATTTCGAGGATCGGACTGGAGTCAAGGTACGGGCGAGGGTGAATCTGGAACGTGGACGTCTGGACCGCCCGATCGAAACGGTCTTGTACCGAGTGCTCCAGGAGGCGCTTACCAACGTGGCCAAGTATGCCGAGGCCGGGCATGTGACGATTTTGATCCGGCAAAGCAAAGACAAGGTAGTGATGCGAATTAGTGACGATGGGAAGGGCTTCGACCCGGACTCAGCGATTGGAAGAGGACTGGGTCTGCACGGCATGTACGAGAGGGCCGATCTCGTAGGCGGGAGGCTGCGGATTTCTTCTAGTCCGGGCCGGGGGACGACGGTCGAGCTCGAGGTGCCGGACAAGAGGCCGCCGAGCGATGACTGAAAGCAAGGACGATCCTATGCCAGAGCAGAAAGCGGCTCGCCCGAAGAAGCCGGCTCGGGACCGGCAAGAGTCGGACGGTAAATACGGCGGGAGGCGGAGCAAGGGAGAATCGGTCCGCGTACTGATAGTCGACGGCCATAACGTCGTGCGAGCCGGCTTGCGGATGCTGATCGACTCACAAGAAGACCTCGAGGTAGTAGGTGAGGCAGCTTCGGGGGAAGAGGCTTTAGGTCTCCTCGAAAAATTCACCCGAACGAGTCGACTGCCGGACGTAGTCGTCATGGACCTGATGATGGACGGGATGGGCGGACTGGAGGCCACCCGCCGGATCAAGCAGAACTGGCCTGAGGTTGGCGTCCTCGTCTTGACCATGGCAGACGATCGCATGTATCTGAGAGAGTCCTTCCGAGCGGGCGTAGGAGGATACGTACTCAAAGACGCGGCGGACATCGAATTGATCGAAGCCATCCGAGCCGTAGCCGAGGGCGGACGATATCTGCATCCGTCACTGGGCGCCGAGCTCGCCCGGGCAGAGAGGGAGGCAAAAACAGGACCTAAGACGCCGTACGGTATCCCGCTATCTAGAAGGGAGGTCGACGTGCTGCGTCTTGTAGCCCTCGGTTATTCGAACAAGGAGATCGCAGAGGAACTCTATATCTCGGTCCGCACCGTCGAAACACACAGAAGTCATATCATCCAAAAGACAGGACTGCGACACCGCTCCGAGCTGACGCGCTTTGCGATCGACTCCGGGATTCTCGAGGAGAGCCTGAAGGCCTAGACAGGCCATAGGGGCCTGTAGCCGCTGATAATCAAAGAGAGTTTTCTCGCACGCACGCCATCGCGATCTGATGGGGCGCCGGCGATCCGCACCCCTTTTTATTCAGGAAGTGTTTTCTCACGTGGAAGCCCCACGGAGCGGCAATCCGGACAGAACTCGGAAAGCAGTGTCATAAGTTCCGGCCTTTCATCGGCTAGCAACCGCCCGATGCGATCGAGCGTCGGCTGGGGGGCGATCGGTCGGCCGCAACATCGACACATGGCTTGCTCTGCGCTTCGCAGGAGCGTTTTTCCTTCCGCCAATACGTCGACATCTATTCGTCGGATGATCTCTAGAGCGTCTTCCGGGCAGATCCGCACGCAGTTCCCGCATCCCGCACACGAGTTCGGGTCGAAGCTGAGGGAGTGCGCGCTCTCCTTAGCATCCATCTCGAGCGCACCGGTCGGACACGCCGAAGCGCACAGCCCGCAAAGCGTGCATCGCTCGACTGAAAAGTCGACCAAGCCGGGCCCATCAGGAAGACCTTCCAGCACCGCTCCGGGGCCGAGAACGTATCCGACCGAAAGCGTGGTCGCCCAGGGCTCCAGGAGCCGTACCTCTCCGGAGATGGAATCTGGGCCAGATTGAGGCGGCGCCGCACCGTCTCCGCCTCCTAGCTTCGGCGACGAGACCTGAGGGGCGGGCGCCGGTTGTACCTCAGTCCCGCCGAGGAAAAGGCGCAGACGGCCTTTCTCGCCGCGCCGCTCTTCGAGCGCTGCGCCGAGTTTTTCTACTACGGAGCGGATCCTTTCGGCGCCGCCTACCCTGCACGCCTCTCCGCATCCTGCGAGCATCACCGAAGGGACGCCGGCTGCGAGAAGCTGAAGCAGCCACCCCGTCGTAACGATCGAGAGGCAGGGAAGGCGGAACGGAAGGCGGTCTTCTTCAGAGACCGGTTGAGGCGCCGACCGACACAAAAGCATGATCGGCACGTCGGCGGATCTGGCTTCCTCCATAACGACTGCTAATTCGGCTTCGAGCCCGGGAAGATCTGCGTCGGGCAGTGTGGCGGCCCCGGCAGGACAGACGGACACACAGGCACCACATGCCTGACAAGCGTTGGCATCCACTGATGGCTTGCCGGGACCGGCGAGCGCTTTTACAGGGCAGGTGCCAACACAGATTCCGCAACGTTCGATACCCAAACACCTATCAGAGATTGCCGCTACGGGCCTATAAGACAGCGGTCCTCGTGCGAAAAGAGATCTACGGCTCAGCGAATCTGAGGCCAGTTGAAGTCGGAGATGAGAAGGGCGTGGCTTTGCTCGGGCCGCAAGGCCGCGCGCCTTCGCTTTGAGCAACAGCGCCAGCCGTTCAACAGGGGAAGATGCAGAGGCTGCATCTGCTGCCGGGACGACCTCGATGTCGAAGGGGCCCAATCCCGCCCGACGGGCCCGTGCCTGCAGCTCTGTGGTTCCGGGTAGTCGGTCGCACAGGCCGAGTACGAGCCGCGGTTTTGTCCCTTCTTGCCTCGGGGGTTCCGAGCTGCACAGACCTTCGACAACCGCTGCAGCGATGCCGTCCTGGGCCAGAAGCTGAACCACCTGTTGTGACGCGGCCTTGCTTCCGGCAGCGTGCTCGCAAAGCAAGACCCTGATTGCTTCCATCACCTCGCCCAGAATCAGATCCTAAAATCAGATCTCCAAGTCAGATCCCCGGTCAGATCCCAAGTCAGATCCCCAAGACCTCGAGCAACTCTTCGTCACGGCGGGCGGCCGAAACGGCGGCTTGTGCCGGCCGATGGTAGAAACCGTCCGGACAGACGCCGCTCAGGCGCTCGGCAAAGCGGGGAAGCCACCGAAGCAAGTGCGTCCTGAGGAATGATATCTGCCGCTTTCGGAGGCCGTAAGCTTCGGCTGCACGTGCGCCGGCCTCTTTGTGGGCCAGGACTCCTAGGAAATCGAGTTCGGTGGATATGTGGTCGGGAAGGTCGTTTCCTACTACTTCGAATCCGGCCTCTCGGTATGCGGCTTCGACACCGGCTACGATGTGTGCGGTTTCGTATCCGGTATAGACAAGATAAGCCGAGGCATAAGGCGGACATGCGCGCTCGCCGGCGCCTACCAAAAAAAGAGTCGCGTATTCTTCGGCAATGTCGTCCGCTTTCCTTTTCACGTCCAAATCGCCCAGGACATCGAGAAGTGCTTCCCAGGTTGTGTCGGATTCGAATTCGGAGAGAGGCTCGGTCAGCCGTCGCAGCTCGGGAACGGCGTCCTGCAGCATGACCAAGCGTTGCTCGGTCGGTTCGAGAAACAAAGCGGCGAGGCTTCGGTAGACGACCCACCGGGCCTGTGCGATCTCGCCCAGCGCCTCGCCTAAAGAAGGATCCTTCACAAGTCTTTCTGCCCTGTTCGCCGATCGGGGAGCAGCTCGTAGACCACTGCCGCCACGAACACGAGTATTACGCCCAGGACGAAAAGGGCCGGTGCGAAGGGCAACCGGGGATTGGAGAATCGAACCGAGGTAGGGGTTCCGATGGGCGCGGCCAGAAATAGATAGCTCACGGCCTGGATGGCAAATCCCGTGACGATGAGGGCAAGGGTAATCGTCCGTCGCATCAGGCTTCCTCCTCCGGCAACTCGAGGACGGGGAAGAGCTTAGCCGTCACGATGTAGATAAGGGCGCCGAGGGAAAACAGTCCTGTGATGATCGCTATCTCTACCCAGGTCGGCCGATACGAACCTTCTCCGTAGGGAAGGAGCCCTCCGCTCGTAAGGGAGGGAACCACGATGAGAATCCGCTTTCCAATCGCTCCGATGTTCACGACGACACCGGCCAGAACCCGCGGCCAGATGGCTTCGATACCTTTGAGATAGCACCATCCCAGCAAAACCGCGGCAAAGGCCAGGCTTGCGACACTGAGCCAGAATATCCCGGCCCAGCGTCCGTAAAGCAACGAGCGGGTCAACATGGCCTCTTGCTCGTGTCCGGTATATATGCCGGTCAGTACGTCGGCGACAGTGAAGTACAGATAGATAAGAGCCGCTACCAGCAAGAGGTTTCCGAGGAACCGGAAAACATCGACGCCTAGATGTTCTCTGGCGCCGGGCAGAGTCCTCCGGGCGATGGCCGTGATGACGATCAACACTCCGAGTCCGGAGACTCCGGCGAGCACGACAAAGGCTGGCGCTTGCAGCGCGGAGAACCAGCCCGGCCTTCCTACCTGCAGGCCGAATACGAATCCTAGTGTCGAGTGGGCGGTTACGAGGAGGGGAAGGATGGCGATGGCGAGCCAGAAAGTCGTGCGCGCGTGGCGCTGCTCCTCCTCGGGGGTGCAACTGTATCCGGCCGCGATGAACCGGTGGAGACGCTGCAGCGGCCCCGACACACGGGCGCACAGAGCGGCGTCACGCCTGGCGCCCAGGTAGAGATAGACCAAGCTCGCAAAGAAGTATCCTGCGATCACCAGCGCGAACGTTCCGAAGAAAGGCGATTGAGGTCGGGCATACCGGAAAAGATTCACCACACCTCGAAGCGGCTGTCCTAAGTCGGCCATGATCACAAGAGCCGCTAACAGCAAGGAGATCACGGTTAGAAGCTCGGCCATCCGGGCTATAGGCCGCAGTCTCTCGATATTGAGAAGCCGGACCAAAGCCGCGATCGTAATTCCGGCAAAGGATACGCCTACGAAGTACACGTCGAAAGCCACATAGAGTCCCCACGGCGCCCCACCTGTCGGGCCCCAGTCTCGCAACCCCGTCACCACGAGGCCTTCTCGGAATTGGCGGGAGTAAGCAAACAGCCCAAAAGCCACAAAGGCTGCGAAGAAAGCCACCCAGAAAGCCCAGCTTCGAGTCGGGCGTCCTACCCCGTAGGGGAGGCCGACTTCGCTCTGCTCTACCTCGCTTTCTGTCTCCCTTTCCGTCTCCATCTCAGTCCACCTTTGCTTCGACCTCTTCTATCTGTCTGGTATCTGAATGAGGTGGATGTCCTCCGACGTAGAAAACTCTCGGCTGGGTCCCGGCCTCCTCTAGCAAACGCCAGGCGTGCCGTCTTCCTACGGCTTGAGCGACCGGGCTGGCGGGGTCGTCCATGTCGCCGAATTGAAGCGCTCTGAGAGGACAGATATCCACACAGGCCGGCTCGCGTCCTTTTTCGACTCGATGCACACAGAACGTGCATTTCTCCATGACGCCTTTTAGATGTCCGCCGCCGGCGATGCGGCGTTGTTCTGGGCCGTAGCGGCCTTCGAGGTCGGGGTTCGACCAGGGAGGCACCGCCCCTCCGGTGGCGCGAGCCACATCGGGGTCGTTCCAGTCGAGATACTGTCGCTCGTCGGGATCGCCCCAGTTGAAGGTGTTGACACCGTACGGACAGGCCACCTCGCAATAGCGGCAGCCGATGCACCGGTCCCAGTCGGTGGATACGATTCCGTCTTCCCGCTTGTATCTCGCTCCTACCGGACAGACCTTCACGCAAGGGGCGTTGTCGCAGTGCATGCAAGGCCGCGGCATGAACCAAACATGCGTCTTTGGATACTTGCCCTCTTCGAAACGGAAGACGTACATGAAGAAATGGGCCTCGGGAGTGTTGTTCTCCACTTTGCACGCTTCCATGCAGGCCCTGCATCCGTTGCAGCGGTCTAGATCCACGACCATGGCATAGCGCGCCATTACTCAGCCTCCTCGCCTTTGTACACCCGGACCTTTACGTGAAAGGACTGGTCCGCCGTGTTGGCGACGTATCCTTCTCCGGTGAAGAACAGCTGGTTGGGAGTCGGACCCTGATCCTTCGACCACGGGTGAGTCCACAGTCCGTAGTGGTGAGGCAAGCCCACCGTATCCGGTCGTATCCCCTCTATGAAGTAGGCCGGCACCCGGATCCGACGCTTCTCACCGGTGACGGCGTTGTGAGACTCGACCCAGACTTCTTCTCCGTCGCGAATCCCTCGCTCTTTGGCCGTCTGGGGATTGATGAAGAGCTTTTGCTTTGGCGCAAGCTCGGCCAGCAAGGGGATGAAGCTCGAGCGGCTCTGCTTGAACTCGATCTTTTTGAAACTGATGAGATATAGGTCGTACTCCGGGGGCGACTTCTCCATGGTGGGCTTGCGCCAGGTCGGCAGCGGAGTGTAGTCCTGGCGGTAGATCTCGGGGACCCCGCGGCTTTCCATCTCCTTTCGGTAGCGCAGCAGGCCTTCGCCGTAGAGGCGATGTCGTACTCCGCCGAAGGGCGGGTTGGTGGCATAGCCGTAGGCCTTCTGGGGCGGAATCGGACCCTTTACCTTGACGCCGTGCTTTTCGAAGTAGGCCACACCCTCTTCGATGCCTTCCGAGTTCGCCCAACGGTCGAAGATGTCCCTAACCTCCGGCCTGCGATCGAGCGGCAATAGATAAGGCTCTTTTAGCTTCAGGGCGTGATTGAGGTGGTCGAGGTATCCGTCCTTTCCATAGAGAATTCCTGCTTTCTCGCAGAGATC
>VAPR01000422.1_pt1 | contig 27809 bp, 26 predicted proteins | sample 3380701 | NCBI WGS metagenome assembly VAPR01 (sample SAMN11536904, study PRJNA540576) | hot springs metagenome | isolation source: hot spring wet sediment | place: Spain: Lobios | collected 2014-01 | reverse complement strand
TGAGCCCTGGCTAAGACTCACTTTGTCCATATTACAGATTTCATGCATGGAAAGCAAGCGGGATTGACTGCCAATTTCACGCGGCATCCCTATATAATATAGTAGAAAGTCGTTATACTGAAAAGGAGAGGGATTTCGCAAAAAGGAGGCTTGCTTATTGATGTCTCAGTTCATAGAGAACCCGTATGAGATGATAGGTGGAGCGGAAACAGTAGCCCGCCTTGTCGATACGTTTTACGATTTGGTGAAACAGCACCCCGATCTGGCGCCGATCTTCCCGGATGACCTGACCGAGACGAAAGAAAAGCAGTATATGTTTCTCACGCAGTTTCTCGGCGGACCTACGCTGTACAGCGACGTCCACGGCCACCCCATGCTGCGCGCCCGGCACATGCCGTTTCCCATCACACCCAAGCGCGCAGAGGCATGGCTTGCCTGCATGAAGGAAGCGATGGACCGGGTAGGTTTGGAAGGCGATGTGCGGAAAGCGATTTTTGAGCGGCTCACGCTGACTGCCCATCATATGGTGAATCAGTGGAATCAAGAAGAAAAAGCGTAGGATGCGTCCTACGCTTTTCTTATTGCTCGTTTAATATTGGTGCCCGTGAATCGTTCCCAAAAAGGAAACAAATACGGTTTCTTTCCTGTGTCTTTCGGGCGTATCTTCTGCGGAATCTCCCCAGCATGAATACTCGATAGCAACCTCTCTGCCAAAAGGGACTTTGGCGGAATGTAACGCGCCGCATCCATTACAATTAAATCCGCAGCCATCAATAACGAGGCGATTTTTACTTTCAATAGAAGTAATTACTCGAATCTTCGCGAAGCCATCTGTTATCCAAGGACACCAAAATGAAAGCCCAATAACAAGCAGCAATAATATACTTCGCCTTTTCAAGAGTGCACCTCTCTCACCCTTCCCTTACCGCCGCTGACGGAATCGGGCTCTGCACCTGCCTGGACCCCAAATACACCCCGGTCACGATCATCACCAACGCCAGCAGGTGCAAAAGCTGCAGCTTCTCTCCCAGGAACAGCGCGGCGAAAAAGAGACTGGCCATCGGCATACCGTTGAGAAACACCGCCGTCCGACTGGCCCCCAACTGCCGTATTCCGTAATTCCAGCCAAGGGAACCGAGCGCTGTTGATAATCCCCCGGACGCAAAAATCACCAGCCATTGAAACGCTGTAATCTCCAACGAGGTATAATACGACAGCGGCTGTGCCCATAATGCACTCGCCCAAAGGAAGATCACGCCTATGGCCTGCGAATAAGCCGTAACCAGCAAAATCGGGACACCGCGGGTCGACAGCTTGCGAATCAGCAATCCCCCAGCCACGTACATCAACATGGAGACAAAGATGATGACATCTCCCCAGCCATTCATCTCCACTGCTCCATGCTGCGACAGCACCACGGTCAACACGCCGCCAAATCCGATGCAAATGCCAAGACTTTTTCGCCGGGTCAGCGGTTCCCCCAAAAAGAGCATGGCCAGCAGTGCCGTTGCCAACGGATTTAATCCCAGGATCAAGGATGCGTTTCCCGCAGTGGTGAGCTGCACCCCTGCCGCAAGAGTAATTTGATGCAGGGCGATGGAGCTTGCTCCTACCCCTGTCAGCAGCAACCAGTCTACTGCTCCAAGTTTCACCTTGTTCCGGCCTGTGATTAGGAGCGGGCTTAAACAAATCCCGGCAACGGTCATGCGAATGGCTGCGACAAACAAGGGCGGAAATGTAGCCAGGTATTTCACCATCACCACGTTAAGCCCCCACAGTGTAACGACACCCGCCAGCATCAGATACAGGTAACGCTCGTTGTTTTGCATGAATCGCCCTTCTCTCTCCGTGGCTCTCTTATTTCCGTATTGTAGCACAGCCGTTCGGATCGAGTAATTGAAGCTTTTTGATTAGATTCATGAGGAAAATCGATAAGGCAGCCGCTGCAGCTTGTCAGGGTTCATGATCACGTAAATCGATTCGATTTGCCCTTCTCTCAGCTTCAAACCGAGTACTCCCAAAATTGCCCCACCTGCATAAACGATTATTCCCGCTTCTCCGTTCACTCGGACAAATTCTACTCGCGCATCGGAAAGGTTTTTCTTGGTTACGCCGATCAAGAAGGCAATGACTCGCTCTCTCGAAAGAATCGGGTGGATCGCAGCGTTCACTTTTCCGCCGCCATCACTGTACAGAACTGCATCCGCAGAGAGAAGCTCCAGCAGTGTCGCCGTGTTCTCCGTTTGAATCGCCTGCAAAAACAGCGACAAGAGCTGCTTTTGATGTTGGTAATCGATTCTGTGCTCAGGCAGTTCACTGACCAGCTTTTGTTTCACGCGGCTGAAAATCTTTCGACAGTTGGCTTCTTCTTTGCCCACGATCTGGGCGATCTCCCCGTAATCGAAGTCGAGCACTTCCCGGAGAATGAAGACAGCCCTCTCCGTCGGCGACAATGTTTCCATCAACGTGAGGTAGGCAATGGAGAGGTTATCCTGATTAACCAGCTGCGCCATCGGCTCATCCTCTTCTCTGAAAACCAGGGGCTCCGGCAACCACGGTCCGACATACACTTCCCTTTTTCGGCGGGCCGCCTTGAGAAAGTCGAGACAGCGGTTGGTCAGTATTTTGCACAGAAAGGCCTTGACGTTCGCAATGTTCTCCCTAGGCGCTTTTTCCAAGGAAAGAAACGTTTCCTGCACCATATCTTCCGCATCCATCACCGTGCCCAGCATCCGATAGGCCAGCGAAAACAGAAGCGGCTTGTAGGTCAGGTACAGCTCCTGTGTGTTGGTCATGCCGTCACTCCCCTCTTGCTTTCTATTTGCAGTATGGTCATGGCTGCCGTTCTTGCGCTGGACAAGGAGGCATCGGCCAGCAAACCTTCTTGAGCCAACCAATCACCGACCACGTACAGTCCCGGAATTTCCTCCACTGCAGGACCGTCTTTTGCAAGCGAAGCACCCCTTTCAGTGGTAACCAGTCCGTGAGAAACCGTCATATTGGGCAAAAAGCGGCTGGTGAGTAACTCCTGTCTCCAGCCCGGCTGCAATCGATCAAGAAACGATTCCAGTTCCTGTTGAACCTGCGCGGGCGGTAGTTCGTCAGCAGAGTGCAGGTATTTTGCGACGTGAATGACAGCATGTTCGTTGTTTTTGCTTAACGTTGCCGACTTGGAATGATTGGAGAAGTACAGTGGCCGTTCCAGGTGAAGAGCAAAAGAGACGGCGGGAACAGGAACTCGTTTTAACGCGATATCGAGGCAAGCCGCCTTCACGGGGATCAACGTTTCTTTCCATATTGCCAGCTTTGTTTCCACCGCGTTTTTCACCATCTTGTACGTTGCCAACGGTCCTGCTGCAGATATCACGTGAGATGCGGAAATGGTGTTGTGATCGGAAAGGGTGACGGTCATGTCAGGAAATTCACCGGAAATCTCAGAGACCTGTGCGCGGAGTTCGATCGCAACCCCTGCTTTCACGGCCTGGGCTCTCAGTTCATTCACAATGGATTGCCAACCGCCATGCAAATACAAAACACCACTCGCTGACATGCGAAGCTGCCTGATAATAGCACCGGCGCTGGCCTTCTCTGGTTCATTCGCATAGCTCGATAGCCTGCAGAGCGCAAAAAATACCTGTCTCACACGCTCATCCCTGATCTGTTCGTTTGCCCACTCCAGCAAGCTGATGTGGCACAAAGCGTCTACGTCCAGCTTCGATATACGGAACATCATCCGGACCAGTTCCTTTTTTTCTCCCCATGTCAAAAGAGAGCACTTCATCAGTGAGAGCGGACCGACCGGCAAATCATATGCGTTTTCCTTGTGTATTAGTACGCCGTTCGGGTCGGGCGATCCTCCCTTGGGCACTACCCCGAGCTCATGCAATACCTGAATGCCAGCCCCTTTTTTATAGAGAGCATGTGGACCCAGATTAAACAGGCACTCTTCCCGTTGATCGGTTGCTGCCCTTCCCCCCAGGCGGTCCGATTTTTCCAGCAGGATCACATCCATTCCCTTTCGAGCCAGGTAAACAGCGGAAGCCAATCCGGCTAGCCCGCCACCGATTACGCATACGTCCTTCTTTTTCATCATAGATCCTCTCCTTGGAAATCGTCTTTTCACCACTCAAAGACGACGAGGGAGGTTCCTTTGTGACATCAAGTCGATGCAAGTGAGAAAAACCGTCAGGAAATGTGTCCTGACGGTCGGTCCTTGCTTATCCTTATCCTATAAATCAATTGCTTTCCCCGCACATCGATCATGCTCTGCCACAAACTTCAACAACTTCTTGGCGACGTGGGCAGGGTCAGCGCCGGTGGTTTGCATGTCTGTCCTCATCACACCCGGATTTACCACATTGGCGATGATGCCGTTACGGCTTTCTTCCTCATCAAGCGCAAACGTGAATGTTTCCAGCGCTGCCTTGCTCGCACTATAAGCAGCGAATCCTGCCCCGCCTGTCTTGGCCAGGCTGCTGGAGATATTGACGATGATCCCGGACTTTTGTCTTCGCATGTAAGGGATGCATTCTCTGGACATAAGAAAGGCGCTGGTTACATTATTCGTAAATTGATAATTCCATGAGTCGAGAGTGGTATCGGCGATTAAAATGTTTTCAAAAACGGCAGCGTTGTTAATCAAAATGTCGATTCGCCCAAAGCGAGAAAGAGCCTGATCCAGCAAAGCTTTTACGTCTTGTTCTTTCGATACATCTGCTATTACAGCCAGGACGTGTTTATGATCTTCTTCCCATTCCGATTGTAACGTCCTGATTTTGTGTTCCGAAAAATCGCAGGCAACTACATGAGCCCCTTTGCCTAAAAACAACCGTGCTGTTTCTTTTCCCAACCCTGATCCTGCACCCGTTACAATCACCACTTTGTTTTCCACTGCTCTGCTCATCGCTCCAACCCCCATCGCCATTTAATCCGATAAGAATAGTAAGAATAATGTATATTGTAATACATTTTCCTGATTTATGAAACTAGAAAAACCCGATAGCATGTCGCTATCGGGTTTCCCAAACGGAACGTAATTATTCTACGATGGAAGCAACTACGCCCGCACCTACAGTACGGCCACCTTCGCGGATCGCGAAGCGAGTACCTGGATCCATCGCTACTGGAGCGATCAGTTCAACAGTGAACTCGGTGTTGTCGCCTGGCATTACCATCTCAACGCCTTCTGGCAGTTGGATGATACCAGTTACGTCAGTTGTACGGAAGTAGAATTGTGGACGGTAGTTAGCGAAGAAAGGAGTGTGACGGCCGCCCTCTTCTTTGGACAGAACGTAAACTTCTGCTTTGAACTTGGTGTAAGGCTTGATGGAGCCTGGTTTCGCCAATACTTGGCCACGCTCGATGTCTTTACGCTCAACACCACGGAGCAGAGCACCGATGTTGTCACCAGCTTGTGCTTGGTCGAGAAGCTTACGGAACATCTCAACACCAGTTACAGTGGTCGTGCGAGTTTCTTCAGCCAGACCAATGATTTCTACTTGGTCACCAACTTTAACGATACCTTTCTCAACGCGGCCAGTAGCAACTGTACCACGACCAGTGATGGTGAATACGTCCTCAACTGGCATCAGGAAAGGCTTGTCAGTTGCGCGCTCAGGAGTTGGGATGTAGCTGTCAACAGCTTCCATCAGTTCGATAACTTTCTTAGCCCACTCACCAGTTGGGTTGTCCAGAGCTTCTTTAGCGGAACCTTTGATAACTGGGATATCGTCACCTGGGAACTCGTATTGGGAGAGCAGGTCACGGATTTCCATTTCAACCAGTTCCAGCAGCTCTTCATCGTCAACCATGTCGCATTTGTTCATGAATACAACGATGTAAGGAACGCCTACTTGGCGGGACAGCAGGATGTGCTCGCGAGTTTGCGGCATTGGGCCGTCAGCAGCGGATACAACCAGGATCGCGCCGTCCATTTGAGCAGCACCGGTAATCATGTTTTTCACGTAGTCAGCGTGACCAGGGCAGTCAACGTGAGCATAGTGACGGTTTTCAGTTTCGTACTCAACGTGAGCAGTGTTGATGGTGATACCGCGCTCTTTTTCTTCTGGAGCAGCGTCGATGCTGTCGTAAGCCATTGCTTTTGCTTTACCTTGTTGAGCCAAAACAGTGGTGATCGCAGCAGTCAGGGTAGTTTTACCGTGGTCAACGTGACCGATGGTACCAATGTTAACGTGCGGTTTCGTACGTTCAAATTTTTCTTTAGCCATGAGCGTGAAAGCCTCCTTAAATTGAAGGGTTTTTATAAGGTGAAGAAAGGTTTACCTTATCTAAGGTCTGTCCCGTCAATATTGTAAACCTTTCTTGTTTCAAAGGCAATTAGTCACCTTTAGACTTTTTGATGATCTCTTCCGCGATGAACTTCGGTACTTCTTCGTAGTGGTCGATCACCATTGCGTAGTTACCGCGACCTTGGGTACGGGAACGCAGTGCAGTGGAGTAACCGAACATCTCGGACAGCGGTACCATCGCACGGATCACTTGTGCGTTCGCACGAGCTTCCATACCTTCGATACGGCCACGACGGGAGTTCAGGTCACCCATTACGTCACCCATGTACTCTTCCGGTACAGTAACTTCCACTTTCATGATCGGCTCGAGAAGAACTGCGCCACACTTCTTCGCAGCTTCTTTCAGCGCCAAGGAACCAGCTACTTTAAACGCCATCTCGGAGGAGTCAACATCGTGGTAGCTACCGTCTACGAGAGTAGCTTTGATGTCAACCAGCGGGAAGCCCGCCAGAACACCGTTCTTCATGGATTCTTCGATACCGGCTTGAACAGCTGGTACGTATTCACGAGGAACGACACCACCGACGATTTTGTTTTCGAATTCGAAGCCTTTACCCGGCTCGAGCGGAGAGAACTCCACCCATACGTGACCGTATTGACCACGACCACCGGACTGACGAACGAATTTACCTTCCACTTTCGCGGAATTCTTGAAGGTTTCGCGGTATGCAACCTGCGGAGCACCTACGTTCGCTTCCACTTTGAATTCGCGCTTCATGCGGTCAACGATGATCTCCAGGTGAAGCTCACCCATACCCGCGATGATGGTTTGACCAGTTTCTTCGTCAGTCCATGTTCTGAACGTCGGGTCTTCTTCAGACAGCTTGGAGAGGGCAACACCCATCTTGTCCTGGTCTGCTTTGGACTTCGGTTCGATGGCAACGTTGATAACCGGCTCTGGGAATGTCATGGACTCAAGGATAACTGGGGCTTTCTCATCGCAGAGAGTATCACCTGTAGTAGTATCTTTGAGACCTACACCAGCCGCGATATCGCCGGAGTAAACCGTTGTGATCTCTTCGCGGTGGTTCGCATGCATCTGCAGAATACGACCGATACGCTCGCGCTTGCCTTTTGTGGAGTTCAGCACGTAGGAACCGGAGTTGATGGTACCAGAGTACACGCGGAAGAAGGTCAGTTTACCAACATACGGGTCAGTCATGATCTTGAAGGCAAGAGCAGAGAACGGACCGTTGTCATCAGCTTCACGAGTTACTTCTTCCTCTGTGTCAGGCAGAACGCCTTTAATTGCAGGAATGTCTACCGGTGATGGCAGGTAGTCGATTACCGCATCCAGCATCGGTTGAACACCTTTGTTCTTGTAGGAAGAACCGCAGAGAACGAGTACGATGTTAACATCGATTACACCTTTACGGAGAGCAGCTTTGATTTCTTCAACCGTCAGCTCTTCCCCTTCGAGGTATTTCATCATCAGTTCTTCGTCTTGCTCAGCAGCTGCTTCAACAAGTTGGAGGCGAAGCTCTTCGCACTTGTCTTTCAGCTCTGCTGGGATTTCGGTCGCTTCAGAAGTTTTACCCAGGTCATCTGTATAGATGATCGCTTTCATTTCAACGAGGTCAACCATACCTTTGAACTGATCTTCCGCGCCGATTGGGTATTGAATCGGAACCGGTTTTGCACCCAGACGTGTGCGGATTTGCTCAACGCACATGTCGAAGTTTGCACCCATGATGTCCATTTTGTTGATGTAGCAGATACGCGGTACGCCGTAACGGTCAGCTTGGCGCCATACCGTTTCGGTTTGCGGCTCTACGCCACCTTTCGCATCAAAAACAGTTACGGAACCATCAAGTACACGGAGGGAACGCTCAACCTCTACAGTGAAGTCTACGTGACCAGGCGTGTCGATGATGTTGATGCGATGCCCTTTCCATTGAGCTGTGGTAGCAGCAGAGGTAATGGTGATACCGCGCTCTTGTTCTTGCTCCATCCAGTCCATCGTTGCAGCACCTTCGTGCACTTCACCAATCTTGTGAACGCGACCGGTGTAGAAAAGAATACGCTCGGTAGTAGTGGTCTTACCAGCATCGATGTGGGCCATGATACCGATATTACGCGTATTCTTGAGAGAGAACTCGCGAGCCATTTGGTATGCTCCTCCTCATAATATGGGAATATGCGGGTATCCAAAGCGGAGACCCGCTTTGGATTCTACCAGCGATAGTGTGCAAACGCTTTGTTTGCTTCAGCCATTTTGTGAGTGTCCTCACGCTTTTTCACTGCTGCACCAGTATTGTTGGCAGCGTCGATGATTTCTGCCGCCAGACGTTGTTCCATGGTTTTCTCACCACGGGTGCGAGAGTAGTTAACCAACCAACGCAGACCAAGAGTGGTACGGCGCTCAGGTTTTACCTCAACCGGTACTTGGTAGTTCGCACCACCTACACGGCGGGCTTTCACTTCGAGTACAGGCATGATGTTTTTCAGAGCGTCTTCAAACACTTCCATCGGGTTGCGACCAGTGCGCTCCTGGATAATGTTGAATGCGTTATAGAGAAGGTTTTGAGCTACACCGCGCTTACCGTCGTACATCAGCTTGTTGATCAGACGAGTAACCAATTTGCTGTTGTAAATCGGGTCAGGCAATACATCTCGACGGGCAACTGGACCTTTACGTGGCATCGTATTCCCTCCTTTTGTATAGAATGTTGTTTACGCCACATCAATTAGGGCGACTTATTTCTTTTTAGCACCTGCTGCTGCTTGACCTGGTTTCGGACGCTTCGTACCGTATTTGGAACGACCTTGTTTACGGTTGTTCACACCAGCAGTGTCAAGCGCACCACGAACGATGTGATAACGTACCCCTGGCAAGTCTTTTACACGACCACCGCGCACGAGTACCACGCTGTGTTCTTGCAGGTTGTGACCAATACCACCGATGTAAGCTGTAACCTCGATACCGTTCGTCAAACGCACACGAGCGTATTTACGAAGAGCGGAGTTCGGTTTCTTCGGCGTCATGGTACCTACACGAGTGCACACACCGCGTTTTTGTGGAGAGCTTTGGTTCGTTTGAGTCTTTTTGAAGCTGTTGTACCCTTTTTGCAAAGCAGGGGATTTAGACTTCTCGACTTTGTCTTTACGACCTTTACGTACCAATTGGTTCATTGTAGGCATGGATGTTACCTCCCTTCTTATTTACCAGTTTAAGACCACAGATCCAGGTGAGTCATTTTTGGGTCAAATAGAAAGTTCTTGTATAGCGATCCGCGTGGCGAGTCGCCAACAAAAACATCGTTAACCACTTTTCTTGATCGCGGCAGTTGCCGCTCCTACTTCGATGCCGCACGCTTTGCCGAGGCGCCGCATGGAATCGACGTAGATGACTGGCACACCCTTCTCCTTGCAAAGGAGCGCGACTTTTTGCGTCATGCGCTTATCGGCATCCTGGGCGATGAAGACGGTATCGACCTGCTGGTTTTCCACTGCCTTCAACGTCTGTTTAATACCGATGGTCAGCTCCTTGGCCCGCTCTACTTTTTCATAAGACATGAGTTTCATATCCTCCAAAGTACAGAGTGTCAGGCACACTTGAATATAATATCAGCTGGGCGCGTCAAAGTCAATGTCCTTTTTGGTAGTTTGTAAACGTGTAATTTATCGGCGAATATTTAATTGTAATCTATTTACAATTATTACATTTACAGGTAAGTTATATCACTGTAGATAGTGGCCACGTCTACGCAAATAACGAGCTAAGGGTGATCCGTTTTGCGTTTTAAACTGCTGCATGTATTGTTGCCTATCCTGTTTGTATTTCTCAGTCTAAGTTCGGCCTTCGCCACATCCCAAGTTGGTGACTTTTCAGAAAGCGATACGCCCACAACTGTAACAAGAGAAGATGTCGAGTTGTTTATCAATAACATTACTCCAGAGGAGTATAAGATTCGGCCAGAACAGCGTGAAATGGTTAAAGAGCTTAAAACCTTAATTCGGAAAAAGAAAAAATTGACTTTTCATGAGGTTGCATCAGTTATTGACAAGTATAATCCTCCCACAGAAAAAGCGGACCTTGTTTCTGCTCAAGACTCGGAGGAGCAGGAGAATCAATATATTGCTCTGCAACAACAATTTCGAGTAATCGATGCTTTGGCAAAAGAGTATTACGATTACTACAAACTTCATGGCAAGTTTCCAGATGATAAGGAGCTTCAGAGTGTGGGAATGCGCAGTGTCAGCACAAGTGACGCTTTGAAAGTGTTGCAAGGGCTAGGTATTTCTTATACGGAGAAGCAGCTTGCCGCTAGATTAGCGGTACTTGGTTCGCTTGCTTCGTTAGATGGACCTATGCCTGTTGGAGACTTCATTGCGTTATTATCAGGATGCGTGATTTTTGGTTATGATGTTGTTTCGAAATATAATAATACTGCAACTGCTCTAGCAAATGACATCGGCAAGACAGAAGGCAGGACGTACATTAAGATTGTTTCGGACACTATTGCAATTAGTGCTACTACAGCAGAGCAAATAAGAAAAGGGAACAGGCATTTTATTGCTAGTCTGAATTATGGAGGTGCGGGCGGAATTATCGTTGGAAACCCAATAACTTTAAATGCAGCACAATTAAGAGCTAAAAATTCTCAGGATACTTTTAGTACTAGGAGAACTTACGCAGAACAAGTCGTAACTATTCAAGGCTATTCGAAATTATGGGAGTCAGCGCATATCAATACAAACTACGGGTTCAAACCTAACAATCTACCACACTGGCACCTATATAAATCGAATGGAGAAAAAATACCTGCACATCATTTCCATCCATGGAAGGACCTTTGATTGGCATAGCTCGTCTGGCTGTGCCTGCATATGTTAAAATGCTTGATATAAATATCTCGGGTGATGTTAAGATGGAATTAAAAGTAGTATCACTGGATGAGTTTGCTGTAGTTGGGTTGCCCTACGAGCTGACTGTAAATTTGGAAGAGGTACATTCTAAATTACACAATTTGCAACACGTAGAGGAAGCCGACCGTACCTATTTTGTATACGATTCAGGCGTTACGATCTGCGGAAAAAAGGTTTCAAAGGTAGGTGAGATACCTTCTGGTTGCCGATCTATGATTGTCCCTAAAGGAACCTATGCCGTGTTTCATGACAACGAGAATCAGCACATAAGGGACATGTTTGCTAAAACTCATTATTATGTATCAGAGGATTTCGAGTTTCGGGTTACGTTCAACCAAGATCAATTCAATCACACTTATATTTATTACCCGATTGAATATGACGAGAACCTTCTCAACATTACCAAGCTGCCTCATATACCCGAACAGGAATCGAATTCGTTAAGGGAAGCGTACATCCGCACTTTTTTTGACACAGACAGCGAAGAGTATCGCAAATATTACTATCAGTTGTACCAGGAACAAGGCATCGGCTACCTTTGGGGATTCCTTGCACAACCGTTTACCCCCGTCCCCCTTGAGGAATTAAAACAATCATTGCAGGATAAAAAAGAAGTGTTGTTTTTTTGGGACAGTCCCAGTCCCGTCGGAACGGAGATCAGCCGAAAGTATGTTTATAAAATGCAAACCGAAAAGCTGTTAAACGAATACACACGCTTTACAGACGATATGTACATGTTTGATGAAACCTTGACCTGGACCGCCGTTATTTCTCATGAAACCGGTCCAGATGGTTTCCATGGCATAATAGCAAAAAGGCCGTAATAGAAAAAGTCGATGGGAGACGTCACCCATCGACTTTTTCTATCAAGTCTTGCTTTACTCTACCGAAACAGCTTCGCGTTCTTCTTGATTTTCATTGGCCTGCGCTTCGTATTCCGCGCGGGTCTGCACTTTGGTATTGCGGTAGCGCGCCATACCGGTACCTGCCGGAACAAGTTTTCCGATAATGACGTTCTCCTTGAGACCAAGCAGGCGGTCTACCTTGCCTTTGATGGCGGCATCGGTCAGGACACGCGTGGTCTCCTGGAAGGATGCTGCCGACAGGAAGGAGTCGGTTTCCAGCGACGCCTTGGTGATCCCGAGCAGAACAGGACGGCCGACTGCCGGATTTTTGCCTTCCATGAGCACCTTGGCGTTCGCTTGCTCGAACTCAGGCACTTCCACGTAGGAGCCTGGCAAGAGATCGGTATCGCCGCTGTCGATCACGCGCAGCTTGCGGAGCATCTGACGGATCATAACCTCGACGTGCTTGTCGTTAATTTCTACCCCCTGCATGCGGTATACCTTTTGCACCTCTTGCAGAATGTAGTTGGAAACGCCGCGCATGCCGCGCACCTTGAGCATTTCCTTCGGATCGACGGAACCCTCGGTGAGCTCGTCACCCGCATTCAGCTTCGTGCCAACAGTGACCTTGATACGGGAGCCATACGGTACAGGATACACTTTGTTTTCCGCTTCGCCGCGAACTTCAATCTCGCGACGATCTTTTCCTTCACGGATGTCGACCACTTCACCGTCGATTTCGGAGATGACCGCTTGCCCTTTCGGATTCCGCGCTTCAAACAGCTCCTGAATACGCGGCAAACCTTGGGTAATGTCGTCTCCGGCAACCCCACCGGTGTGGAATGTACGCATCGTCAGCTGTGTACCCGGTTCTCCGATGGACTGAGCCGCGATGATACCGACCGCTTCGCCAATTTCCACTTCGGAACCTGTCGCCAGGTTTCGTCCGTAGCAGCGTTTGCACACGCCATGGCTGGTGCGGCAAGCCAGTACGTTGCGGATGTACACTTCCTTGATGCCGACTTTCTCGATGTACTCCGCTACCTCTTCCGTAATTTCCTCGTTGCGGCCCACAATCACTTCGCCCGTCTCCGGATGGCGAACGGTTTCAAAGCAGGTGCGGCCCGTCAGGCGGTCGGAGAGCTTTTCAATTTCCTCTTTACCGTCTTTGATCGCGGAAACACGGATACCTTTGTCCGTACCGCAGTCTTCTTCGCGGACGATGACATCCTGCGCTACGTCAACGAGACGACGCGTCAGGTAACCGGAGTCCGCAGTACGCAGCGCGGTATCGGCCAAACCTTTACGCGCACCGTGCGTGGAAATGAAGTACTCCAATACCGTCAGACCTTCACGGAAGTTGGATTTAATCGGCAACTCGATGATTCGTCCGGACGGGTTTGCCATCAGACCGCGCATACCGGCCAGCTGTGTGATCTGGGATACGTTACCGCGGGCACCGGAGTTGGCCATCATGAAGATCGCATTAAATTTATCCATCGACTTCATGAGAACGTCGGTTACTTCGTCCTTCGCCTTGGACCAGATGGAGATCACGCGGTCATAGCGCTCGTCTTCGGTGATCAGACCGCGACGGTACTGCGTCATGACAGTCGCTACGCGCTCATCGGCAGCTTCGAGAATTTCCTTCTTCTTCTCGGGAACCACGATGTCGGCAACGGCAATGGTGATACCCGCTTTGGTCGAGTACATGAAGCCCAGTTCCTTGATCTTGTCGAGGATCATGGACGTTTGCATGGTACCGAAACGGCGGAAGCACTCGGAAATAATCGTTCCCAGGAAGCCCTTTTTCACAGCGCCCTGGTCAGGCAGCTTCTGAATGAACTCTTTTACATTCGTGCCTTTTTCAAAGATGAAGTAGTCGTTTGGCACGCCGTTTTGCAGGTTTCCTTTGGTCGGAACGTTGATGTACGGCAGCTCCGGCGGGAAGATCTCGTTGAAGATCAGTTTTCCTACCGTGGTGACAAACAACGCCTGTCTTTGTTCTTCGGTGAAGCTGGTTTTGTTCAGGCTCTTCGCCGGCAGCGCAATGCGCGTGTGCAGGCTGATATAGCCTTGCTGGTAGGCCGCGATCGCATCAGCCGAATCGCGGTAAACAGTCCCCTCGCCTCTGTCGCCTTCGCGCTCCAGGGTCAGGTAGTACGAACCGAGTACCATGTCCTGGGACGGCGTAACAACCGGTTTGCCGTCTTTCGGGTTCAGGATGTTTTGTGCCGCCAGCATCAGAATGCGGGCTTCCGCCTGTGCTTCAGCCGAGAGCGGAACGTGTACCGCCATCTGGTCACCGTCGAAGTCAGCGTTGTACGCCGTACATACGAGCGGGTGCAGACGAATGGCGCGGCCTTCCACGAGAACCGGCTCAAACGCCTGAATACCGAGACGGTGTAGAGTGGGGGCGCGGTTCAAGAGTACGGGATGCTCGCGGATTACGTCTTCAAGTACGTCCCATACCTCTGGTTGAACGCGCTCTACCTTGCGCTTCGCACTTTTGATGTTGTGCGCGAGGCCTTTTGCCACCAGCTCTTTCATTACGAACGGCTTGAACAGCTCCAGCGCCATTTCTTTCGGCAGACCGCACTGATACATTTTCAGGTTAGGTCCGACGACGATAACGGAACGGCCGGAGTAGTCCACGCGCTTGCCAAGCAGGTTTTGACGGAAACGACCTTGCTTACCCTTCAGCATGTGGCTGAGGGATTTCAGCGGACGGTTGCCCGGACCGGTAACCGGACGACCGCGGCGGCCGTTGTCGATCAGCGCATCCACTGCTTCCTGCAGCATGCGCTTCTCGTTTTGTACGATGATGTCCGGCGCTCCCAGCTCCAGGAGACGCTTCAGACGGTTGTTACGGTTGATCACACGACGGTACAGGTCGTTCAGGTCGGAGGTGGCAAAACGTCCGCCATCCAGCTGTACCATCGGACGCAGTTCCGGCGGGATGACCGGCAGAACGTCCATGACCATCCAGTCAGGGCGGTTGCCGGAGTTACGGAACGCTTCCAGCACTTCCAGACGCTTGATCGCACGGTTGCGGCGCTGTCCCTGTGCTGTTTTCAGCTCTTCCTTCAAGAAGTCTACTTCTTTGTCCAGGTCGATTTCCGCGAGCAGGCGCTTGATCGCCTCTGCCCCCATCATCGCCTGGAAGGAGTAGCCGTACTTTTCACGGTAGTTGCGGTATTCCTTTTCAGACAACAGCTGTTTTTTGTCCAGCGGAGTGTCACCCGGATCGGTTACCACATAAGAAGCAAAATAGATGACTTCCTCGAGCGAGCGCGGGGACATGTCAAGCACGAGACCCATACGGCTCGGGATGCCTTTGAAGTACCAGATGTGAGAGACGGGGGCAGCCAGTTCAATGTGCCCCATCCGTTCACGACGAACCTTGGCGCGGGTCACTTCCACGCCGCATCGATCGCACACGACGCCTTTGTATCGAACGCGCTTGTACTTGCCGCAATGGCACTCCCAGTCCTTGGTTGGACCGAAGATGCGCTCGCAGAACAAACCGTCCTTTTCCGGTTTCAGCGTACGGTAGTTGATCGTTTCAGGTTTTTTCACTTCCCCGAAAGACCAGGAGCGGATCTTGTCCGGGGAAGCCAAACCAATCTTCATGTATTCGAAATTGTTAACGTCTATCACAGGGCGTTACCTCCCTTTGTACCGGAATCTTACTCTTCGTCCAAGCTTCCACCTTCAAGCACGAGATTCAGCTTTTCACCTGTACCCTCGTCCTCGTCTTCCATTTCGCGCATTTCAATTTCCTGCTCGTCTTCGGACAGGATCTTCACGTCCATACCCAAGCTTTGCAGTTCCTTGATCAGAACCTTAAACGATTCCGGAACGCCCGGCTCTGGCACGTTTTCGCCCTTGACGATCGCTTCGTAGGTCTTCACGCGGCCCACGACGTCGTCGGACTTGACGGTGAGGATCTCTTGCAAGGTGTAGGCTGCACCGTAAGCTTCCAGTGCCCAAACCTCCATCTCCCCGAAACGCTGACCGCCGAACTGTGCTTTACCACCCAGCGGCTGCTGTGTAACGAGAGAGTATGGACCTGTGGAACGAGCGTGGATTTTGTCGTCAACCAAGTGAGCAAGCTTCAGCATATACACGCAACCTACCGTTACACGGCGGTCAAACGGCTCACCAGTGCGGCCGTCGTACAGGATGGTTTTCCCGTCACGGTCCAGACCGGCTTCTTCCAGCGTCTTGAAGACATCCTCTTGACGGGCGCCGTCGAAGACCGGTGTTGCCACATGGATGCCCAGCATTTTAGCTGCCATACCCAGGTGGGTTTCCAGTACCTGACCGATGTTCATCCGGGACGGAACGCCCAATGGGTTCAGGACGATCTCTACAGGAGAACCATCCGGCAGGAACGGCATATCCTCTTCCGGCATGATCCGGGCAATAACCCCTTTGTTACCGTGGCGGCCCGCCATCTTGTCACCAACAGAGATTTTCCGTTTTTGCGCGATGTAAACGCGAACCAGCTGATTCACGCCTGGCGGCAATTCGTCGCCGTTGTCGCGGGTAAATACTTTCACGTCAACCACGATACCGGAACCACCGTGCGGCACGCGCAGGGACGTGTCGCGAACTTCACGCGCTTTTTCACCAAAGATCGCATGCAGGAGTCGCTCTTCCGCGGTCAGCTCGGTTACCCCTTTTGGCGTTACCTTACCGACCAGGATGTCGCCGTCCTGAATCTCGGCACCAACGCGAACGATTCCGCGCTCGTCGAGGTTTTTCAGTGCGTCTTCGCCCACGTTTGGAATGTCGCGGGTGATCTCTTCCGGACCCAGCTTGGTATCGCGGGCTTCGGATTCGTACTCTTCAATATGGATAGACGTGTATACGTCGTCTTTCACCAGTTTTTCGCTCAGCAGGATCGCGTCCTCGTAGTTGTAACCTTCCCAGGTCATAAACGCTACGATGACGTTGCGGCCCAGCGCCAGCTCGCCCTTCTCGGTGGACGGACCGTCACCGATGATGTCGCCCGGCTCGATCCAGTCGCCTTTTTTCACGATCGGACGCTGGTTGATGCAGGTGCCCTGGTTGGAGCGAATGAATTTGTGCAGCTTGTATTTGTCGATGTCGCCGGCAACTTTTTTGCCGTCGATCTCCTTGTAGCGGCGAACCCAAATCTCACGAGCGGTTACGCGCTCAACTTGACCTGGCCACTTCGCTACGATGGCAACGCCCGAGTCTTGCGCTGCCTTGTGCTCCATTCCGGTACCCACGAACGGCGCTTGCGGAATCAGAAGCGGAACGGCTTGACGCTGCATGTTTGATCCCATGAGGGCACGGTTCGCGTCGTCGTTCTCCAGGAATGGAATCAGCGCGGTTGCGACGGACACGACCTGTTTCGGCGAAACGTCCATGTAGTCGACCTTGTCGCGCGGAACGCTCAAGATCTCGCCTTTACGACGGCAGATCACCATTTCGTTGATGAAACGGCCTTCTTCATCGAGCGGCTGGTTCGCCTGCGCTACGTTGAAGACATCTTCTTCGTCGGCAGTCAGGTAGACGATTTCGTTCAAAACATAGCCGGTTTCCGGATCCACTTTGCGGCGCGGCGTCTCGATAAAGCCGTAGTCGTTGATCCGCGCATAGGTGGACAGGGAGTTGATGAGACCGATGTTCGGACCCTCCGGCGTCTCAATTGGACACATGCGTCCGTAGTGGGAGTGGTGAACGTCGCGCACCTCGAAGCCTGCGCGCTCACGAGTCAAACCACCTGGACCCAGTGCGGAGAGACGGCGCTTGTGCGTCAGCTCAGCCAGCGGGTTGGTTTGATCCATGAACTGGGAAAGCTGCGAGCTTCCGAAGAACTCTTTAATCGCCGCGATGACCGGACGGATGTTGATCAACGCTTGTGGTGTAATTTGGTTTTGATCCTGAATGGACATGCGCTCGCGAACCACGCGCTCCATACGGGAGAGACCGATGCGGAACTGGTTCTGCAACAGTTCCCCTACGGAACGCAGGCGGCGGTTGCCCAAGTGGTCGATGTCGTCGGTGCTTCCTACGCCGTGCAGCAGGTTGATAAAGTAGTTGATCGCTGCCACGATGTCGGACGGCGTGATGTGTTTAAAGGATTTGTCCACATTGCCGTTACCGATGACCTTGATGATTTTGCCGTCTTCGTTCGGAGAGAAAATGTTGATGGACTGCAGACGGATTGTATCTTCTTCCAGCACGCCTCCATGGCTGCGAACGTCGATGAAGCCGACGCTCTCTTCCAGAGCAGGCAAAATGCGGTCCATGATACGGCGGTCGATGATCTGACCTGCTTCGGCGATAATTTCGCCTGTTGTCGTATCAACCAGAGTCTCAGCCAAACGTTGATTGTACAGACGGTTTTTAATATGAAGCTTCTTGTTCATCTTGTAACGACCTACAGATGCCAGGTCGTAGCGCTTCGGATCGAAGAAGCGGGAGACGAGCAAGCTCTTCGCGTTGTCTACCGTCGGCGGTTCGCCTGGACGGAGACGCTCGTAGATTTCAATCAACGCCTTCTCCGTAGAGTCGGTATTGTCTTTTTCCAGCGTGTTTTTGATGTACTCGTCCTCACCGAGGAGATTCAAAATCTCTACGTCGGAGCTGAAGCCCAATGCACGCAAAAGAACCGTTACCGGGATTTTGCGAGTACGGTCGATGCGCACGTAAATGACGTCTTTCGCATCGGTTTCCAACTCCAGCCACGCGCCGCGGTTCGGAATCACTGTAGCGGTAAACGTCTGCTTACCGTTTTTATCTACCTTGTTGTTGTAGTACACACTTGGGGAACGAACAAGCTGGCTGACGATGACACGCTCAGCTCCATTGATAATGAAGGTCCCCGTTTCAGTCATAAGCGGGAAGTCCCCCATGAAAACCTCTTGTTCCTTCACTTCGCCCGTCTCTTTGTTCAAAAGACGAACCTTCACCCGCAGAGGTGCCGCGTAAGTAACGTCACGCTCTTTCGATTCGTCGACGTCATACTTTGGCTCTCCCAAGCTGTAGTCGATGAACTCAAGAACGAGGTTCCCCGTAAAGTCTTGAATTGGCGAAATATCTTGGAACATTTCGCGCAGCCCTTCGTCCAAGAACCATTGGTAGGATTTCTGCTGAATCTCAATGAGATTTGGAAGACCCAGCACCTCGTTAATACGAGAATACGTACGACGCTGGCGGTGTCGGCCGCTTTGAATCAACTTACCTGCCAACTCATTCACCCCTCATGTTGTGTTTGCACACAAAATAAAAATGGGTTAAACCAGTAACACCATTTTTAACCCAGAGAATCTCTATTTTAAAAGAATTCCCATCTTTTTACACCAGCATTCCTCCTTTTTTCACAAAAAGAAGAAAAAGCTTGACAAACAGGAAACCCTTCAAATTAGACAATAATCCCATATTGACATTTTATAATGCTATCACAACGAATTTTTCACGTCAAGGAATTTATTTCTTCGCGCGGAAAATGTAGTAGCCTTTGCTGCGCTCTACCTCTTGCACTTCATTATATGTTTCCTGCAGTTTTTTCAGAGCGGATGGCGCTCCCTGCTTTTTTTGAATGACGACCCACATCTCGCCGCCCGGTTTCAGCAGTGCATGCCCTTCCGTAAAAATGCGGTGGACGATCTCTTTTCCTGCCCGGATCGGCGGGTTTGTCAGGATCACGTCAAACTGTTTGTCCGACACCGCGCTGTAAACGTCACTCACTCGGACGTCGACGTTGCGAATCCCGTTCGCCTCCGCGTTTCGCCGCGCCAGTTCTACCGCTCTTTCGTTGACGTCAATCATCGTGACGTGTCCCTGATCCGCAAGCCTGGCCGCCGTCAGACCGATTGGACCGTACCCACAGCCTACATCGAGAACAGTAGCGTCCGCTGCGATCTCCATTGACTCAATCAACAATACACTGCCAAAATCAATCCGGTCCCGGGAAAAAACGCCGGCATCGGTGACGAACCGCAGTTTGTAGCCCCGCAAGTCAAAGGTAAATTCCCGCTCGTCGTGCTCTACCGCGGGTCGGCTGGTGTAGTAGTGATCTGACAAGAGTCTTCCACCTTTCTGTCATGGTTGACGTACCTTCCCTAGTGTGTACAGAAAATCCCCCTGCCACCGGCAAGGGGATATTTCGCTCTGAAGCAAAATTACTTGATTTCTACAGTTGCGCCTGCTTCTTCGAGTTTTGCTTTCAGGGATTCTGCTTCTTCTTTGGACACGCCTTCTTTGAGTGTCTTTGGAGCGTTGTCTACCAGGTCTTTTGCTTCTTTCAGACCCAGGCCAGTCAGCTCGCGAACAACTTTGATAACGTTGATTTTGGAAGCGCCGCCGCTTACCAGGTTAACAGTGAATTCAGTTTGCTCAGCAGCCGCTTCAGCAGCACCGCCACCAGCAACTACAGCTACAGGAGCAGCAGCAGTTACGCCGAATTCTTCTTCAATTGCTTTTACCAGATCGTTCAGTTCGAGAACGGACATGCCTTTAATCGCTTCCAAGATTTGCTCTTTACTCATTTTTCATATCCTCCCATTCATGGAATAGTAGTAGATTAACGGGTTTTATTACCCAACTAGGCGATTACGCGCCTTGACCTTCTTTTTGCTCTGCAACCGCTTTGACTGCCAGTGCGATGTTGCGCATTGGAGCTTGCAGTACGCTGAGGAGCATGGACAGGAGACCTTCGCGGGAAGGAAGTGTAGCCAGCGCTTTGATTTCAGATGCGCCAACAACTTTCCCTTCGATCACGCCGCCCTTGATTTCCAGCTTGTCGTTTTTCTTCGCGAAATCTGCGAGAATTTTCGCAGGTGCGATGAGATCGTCTTTAGAGAACGCGATTGCGTTTGGACCAGTCAGGTGAACATCCAGTTCCGTCAGGTTCTCTTTCGCAGTTGCCAGACGAGTCAAGGTGTTTTTCAGAACCACGAATTCAACGCCTGCTTCGCGCAGTTGTTTACGAAGTTCAGTAACTTGAGCTACAGTCAGACCGCGGTAGTCAGCCACCACAGTGGTTTGGCTTTCACGGAGTTTCGTAGCGATTTCATTCACCGCTTGTACTTTCTCTTCACGAATAACGGTTGGACGAATTTCTGCCATTGTTTACACCTCCCGTGCTCTATCCTTGAAAAAAGAAAATGCCCTCGCAGACAATCGAGGGCATAATGTTCTATCGAAAAGGAAAGCACGTTTCCTTTTACCATTCCATTACAGGCCTCGGAGGGATATTAAGCTTCGCTCTCTTTCAAGAGCTCAGCACCTTCTGTCTACGGCTTGACACTATTCTTTTCATCAACAGGCACTATCTTAACAACTTCCACTAGGGAAGTCAAGTGTCATTATTTTACAGCTACACGCACACCAGGTCCCATAGTGGAGCTGATGGATACGTTTTTCATGTACACGCCTTTCGCTGCAGCCGGTTTCGCACGGTTCAGAGCTTCAGTCAGCGCAGCCAGGTTTTCAGCCAGCTTGTCGGCATCGAAAGATACTTTACCGATAGGAGCGTGGATGTTACCTGCTTTGTCAACGCGGTACTCGATTTTACCGGCTTTGATCTCGTTAACAGCTTTCGTTACGTCGAAAGTAACGGTACCTGTTTTCGGGTTTGGCATGAGGCCTTTCGGACCGAGTACGCGACCCAGTTTACCTACTTCGCCCATCATGTCAGGAGTAGCTACTACGACGTCAAAGTCGAACCAGCCGCCCTGGATTTTTGCGATCATGTCTGCTTCGCCAACGTAGTCAGCGCCTGCAGCTTCTGCTTCTTTCGCTTTCTCGCCTTTTGCGAAAACGAGAACGCGTTGTACTTTACCAGTACCGTGCGGCAGCACAACAGCGCCGCGAATTTGTTGGTCAGCACGCTTCGGGTCTACGCCCAAACGGAATGCTGCTTCAACCGTTTCATCGAACTTAGCGGAAGCCGCTTTTTTCACGAGTTCGATACCTTCGGTTACATCGTATACCTTGTTTTTATCAATCAACTTGGCAGCTTCTTGATACTTCTTGCCTTTTTTTGCCATGATTTAATCTCCCTTCAATGTGGTCGTAGCGGTTTAATCCTCCCACAGACAAGGGGCACAGGTGATGTGCCCCTCAGCAACAGAACAATTAGTCTTCGATCACGATACCCATGGAACGAGCAGTACCCTCGATCATGCGCATAGCTGCTTCTACATCAGCCGCGTTCAGATCAGGACGCTTCAGTTCCGCGATTTCGCGAACTTTGTCGCGCTTCAGGGTAGCAACCTTCGTCTTGTTCGGTACACCAGAGCCGGACTCGATACCAGCAGCTTTTTTCAACAGAACAGCTGCAGGCGGAGTCTTCGTGATGAAGGTGAAAGAACGGTCTTCATATACCGTAATTTCAACTGGAATAATCATTCCAGCTTCGCTTTCTGTACGAGCGTTGAACTCTTTGCAGAAGCCCATGATGTTCACACCAGCTTGACCGAGAGCCGGACCTACTGGAGGTGCAGGGTTCGCTTTACCTGCCGGAATTTGTAGTTTAATTACGCGGATAACCTTTTTAGCCACGTAAGACACCTCCTTGCTTCAATGTGGTATTGCGGGGGCACGCCCCCTCCCACCTATAGACCGAAAGCCTATGTAAGACTTTCAAATGACCAGTGAGAGCCGGGAACCCCAGATATTTTGAATGGGGATTCCAGAAACAAATTGAAATGTATCACATAGCGCGATACTTTTCAAGATGAATCCTAATCCAATTTTTGAACTTGCGTAAAGTCTAATTCTACCGGCGTTTCACGACCAAAGATATCCACCAGCACGCGAACCTTTTGTCGGTCTGGCTGAATCTCGATAATCTCACCGGTACGGTTGGTGAACGGACCGTCCTTCACGCGGACCATATCTCGGAGCGCAAAGTCGACTTTCACTTTCGGGATTTCGATTCCCATTTGTTTGAGAATCGTATCCGCCTCATCCGGACGCAGAGCGGTCGGTTTGGAACCTGCGCCTGTGGATCCGACAAAGCCGGTAACCCCAGGGGTGTTGCGGACCACGTACCAAGAGTCGTCGGTCATCACCATTTCAACAAGGACATAACCTGGAAAAACCTTTTTGGTAACAGTGCGCTTCTTGCCGTCTTTCGTCTCCACCTCTTCTTCGGTAGGAACGAGCACACGGAAGATCTTGTCTTCCATGCCCATCGACTCGACACGCTTCTCCAGATTGGTTTTTACCTTGTTTTCATATCCTGAGTAAGTATGAACCACATACCATGCTTTTTCCATATCCACAAGGACGTTACCCGTCCGTCCCTCCTAGGCGTCAAATTACTTCCCCAAAATCAAATCGATCAAGCGAGAGATCCCCAAGTCAACGGCGAAAAAGAAAAGACCCAGCAGCACAACCGTAATCAGAACGACTACCGTGTAGGTGGTCAGCTCCTTGCGGTTAGGCCAGCGGACTTTCTTCAGTTCAGACATGACGTCGCCGAAAAACTCGCCGGTCCGGCGAAACCCGGCACCGATTCTAGCTAGGAAACCCACAGTGCCACCCCCAGACTTCGTCGCATCCATGATTACTTCGTCTCACGATGGACCGTGTGCTTCTTGTCGCGGGAGCAATACTTTTTCAGTTCCACACGCTCAGTTGTCGTACGCTTGTTCTTTGTGGAGATATAGTTACGCTCACCACACTCGGTGCACGCTAACGTAATGTTTACTCGCATTTATTGCCACCTCCATCTCATTTCAAACCTGCGTTTTTAATCAAAATGAAGGAAAGAAAGGAGCCTTTCTTCCCTAAAATAGTTCGGGAAAACCGCTACTTTTTCCTGACCATTTCAAAGAAGCAACCATAGAATCATAGTCTATGGCTACCTAAACAAATTTATCACACCGGCACGTTCATGTCAACAAAACAGCTTGACAAGAGCAATGCATTTTGTTCCAATGTCGAACTTTTTTCTTGGGCCGCCAACAGGATTTTTGAAAAGAGAAACGAAATAAAAAAGAGATTCTCTGCAATTACAGATGAATCTCTCTGCCTTCCAGATAGCGTTCCAGCTTTCGCTTCACACGCTGCAGGGCGTTGTCGATCGATTTCACATGGCGCTTCAGTTCAACGGCGATCTGCTGGTAGGAACGACCGTCGAGATACAGCATCAGCACCTGACGCTCGAGCTCGCTCAAGATTTCGCTCATCTTGCCTTCGATGTCGTCGAACTCCTCACGGTTGATGAAGAGCTCTTCCGGATCGGTCACCTTGGTGCCGCAGATGACATCGAGCAGCGTGCGGTCCGAATCTTCGTCGTAGATAGGCTTGTCCAAAGACACATAAGAGTTTAGCGGTATATGCTTTTGGCGAGTCGCTGTCTTAATCGCCGTAATAATCTGACGAGTGATGCACAGCTCGGCAAAGGCCTTGAATGACGTGAGTTTGTCCCCTCGAAAGTCGCGAATGGATTTGTACAGGCCGATCATGCCTTCCTGAACAATATCTTCGCGGTCTGCCCCAATCAAGAAATAGGAACGAGCTTTGGCCCGAACAAAGTTCTTGTATTTGTTTATCAGGTACTCAAGGGCTTCAGCATCATTCTCTCTTACCAGGTCGACTACTTCTTCATCGGACATCAGTTCATATTGGGAATGTTTCAACTCCTTGAGGTCAATACTCACGAAAGATCCCTCCGCCACAACTGATTTCCACAGATTTTCCACAGGATTTCCACAGATAGGGCTATTATACATGAACCCGTAAAAAAGCGTCAACCGAGTCTCATTTATTCCCTTCGCCATTTTTCGAATATTTTCGCTATTTCCTCATCCAGCAAAATCCGCTTGGAGAAGCGGTCTTCCCGCGTTTTGTCCACCTGCTGCTTAATCTCTTTCCCTGCACTTTCTATGTCTAGCAACAACTCCCGCGCCGATTTTCGCAGCGCCCCTTGTCCGAAGATGACACGCTGGGAGGTATAATCTGACGTGGCTACATAAATTTGTCGGTTTTTCTCGTAAAATTGTGCGACCAGTTTCTCTATTTTTTCGTCGGCCGTCTCTTTTTTGGCGGTGTAGTAAATCTCCACCTGATAGTCCTTCAACTGCCGACCGATGCCGGGCACGCTGTAGGCGTCAAAGACGATCAGCACCTTGATCCCGGAGTAACTCTGGTATTCCGCCATTTTGGAAATGAGAAGGTCGCGCGCCTCATCCATGCGATCCTGGTCTTTGAGCGCGCGCAGGTCGGGCCAGGCCCCGATGATGTTGTAGCCATCGACGATCAACAGCTGTTTCGCCTTCTTCTTTGCCATCTTACTTCACCCGGGCCGGCAGCGGACTCCTTGCGCGATACACTTCGTACATGAGCAGAGCGGCAGCGACGGAGGCGTTGAGCGAGGTGACCTGCCCAACCATCGGCAGGCTGTAGAGAAAATCGCAGTTCTCCCGCACCAGGCGGCTCATGCCCTTGCCTTCACTGCCGATCACGATTGCCAGCGGCATGCTGAAATCGCCTTCGCGGAAGTCCTGCTTGGCACTGGCATCCGTACCAGCCACCCAAATGCCCTGTTCCTTCAATTCTTCCATCGTGCGAACCAGGTTGGTCACCCGTGCCACCGGAACGTAGTTGATCGCGCCCGCAGAAGCCTTGGCCACCGTGGCGGTCAATCCGACCGCGCGGCGTTTCGGAATAATGATTCCGTGCGCTCCCACGGCATCGGCCGTCCGCATGATGGAGCCGAGGTTGTGCGGATCCTCCAGCTCGTCCAATATGATGAGGAACGGCGTTTCGTTGCGTTCCTTCGCCCGCGCCAGCAAATCTTCCACTTCGGCGTAATCGTACGCTGCCACAGAGGCGATCACGCCTTGATGGTTATCCGTTCCACTCAGCTGGTCCAGCTTTTTGCGATTGGCGGTGGTCACGATAACGCCCTGTTCCTTTGCCAGCGAAAAAACCGGTCCCATCAAGTTTTTGTTGACGCCCTCGGCAATCCAGATTTTGTTGATCGTTCGCCCCGAGCGGAGCGCCTCTATCACCGGGTTTTTCCCGACAATCCATTCTTCACTCATTGTCCACTTACTCCTTCCACGATCGCAAAGGCCATCTGCACGATTTCCGCAACACGCTCTTCCCGACCGCTCAGATAAAGATACCCGATCAGCGCCTCAAATGCCGTGGCGTGACGATAATCAATGATGTCCGCGTTCTTCGCTGTCGAACCCGACTTGGCGTTACGGCCGCGCTTCACTACGGCCTGTTCTTCTTCCGTCAGTGTCGGCATCAGCGACAGGAGAATATTCGCCTGTGCTTTTGCCGACACGTAACGGTTGGCCTCCTTGTGCAGCTGGTGGGGCTTTACCATGCCGCGGGCGATCAGGTGAAAGCGCACGCAGTGTGCATACGTGGCGTCACCCAGGAATGCAAGCACCAGCGGATTGGTCATTTTGGGGTCCCGGGCCAATTCTTCTTTTTGCATATCGTCAGTGATCCCCTTTTTATTTGCGACGCCAACGGACGCCCTGCGGAGTATCCTCCAGCACGATGCCCTTGGCGTAAAGCAGGTCGCGAATTTCGTCAGCGCGTGCAAAGTTTCGCGATTTGCGCGCTTCCGTTCTCTCCGCAATCAACGCATCGATTTCCGTGTCCACAAGCTCATCCTGCTGCTCCAGTTTCAGACCAAGCACGCCAGTCATCTCCAGGAGCAGGTCGCGGTAGGCAGACAACTGCTCTCGGCCTACATTTTGATTGCGCATGTACAGGTTGGCTTCCTTCACCAGGTCGAACAGGACGGTAATGGCATTCGCCGTGTTCAGATCATCATCCATCTCTTCAATGAACTTCTCCCGCAGACTGTCGATGGTCTTTGCCTGTTCCTCTGCCAAACCGTTTGGTTCCTCCGGACGCGCCGTCTCCATGCGGTGAAGCAGGTTGGCGTAAGCCGTTGTGATTCGCTCCAAGCCGTTTGCGGCCTGCTCCAGCAGGTCTTCACTGAAGTTGATCGGACCGCGGTAGTGACCTTGCAGCATGAAAAAGCGGATCAATTGACCGTTGTAACGCTGCACGAGCTCGCGCGTCAGCAGGAAGTTGCCCAGGGATTTGGACATCTTTTCATTGTTGATGTTCAACATGCCATTGTGCAGCCAGTAGCGGGCAAACTCCTTGCCGGTGAAGCATTCCGACTGGGCAATCTCGTTTTCATGGTGAGGAAAGACGAGGTCGGTTCCCCCAGCATGAATGTCGATTGACTCTCCGAGAAACTTCAGCGCCATCGCCGAGCATTCGATATGCCAGCCCGGACGGCCTTGCCCCCACGGACTGTCCCAGTAGATCTCACCCTGCTTCGCCGCTTTCCACAGGGCAAAGTCGAGCGGGCTCTCCTTCTTTTCGCTGACCTCCACCCGCGCTCCGGCCTGCAGGTCGTCGAGCGGCTGGTGAGACAGCTTGCCGTACTCCTTGAATCGGCCGGTACGGAAGTAGACGTCGCCTTCACTTTCGTAGGCATAGCCTTTCTCAATCAGCCCTTCGATAAACGCGATGATTTCCGGAATGGTCTGCATCACGCGCGGCTGAATGTCAGGCGGAAGGACGTTCAGCGACTGCAAATCCTCGTTGTAGGCATCGGTATAGCGATCGGCCACATCTTTTACGGTCGTGCCTTCCTCGTTGGCCACGCGGATCAGCTTGTCGTCCACGTCCGTAATATTTTGCACAAACGTCACGTCGAACCCACGGTATTGCAGGTATCGGCGCAGCGTGTCAAACACGATGGCCGGACGCGCGTTGCCGATGTGGATGTAATTGTATACGGTTGGGCCGC